>LXOW01061411.1_pt1 | contig 13699 bp, 7 predicted proteins | sample 1368591 | NCBI WGS metagenome assembly LXOW01 (sample SAMN04884650, study PRJNA319009) | bovine gut metagenome | isolation source: Cow rumen | host: Bos taurus | place: Italy: Legnaro (PD) | collected 2014-07-09
AATAACGAAAATCACAGTTAATATGAAGAATATAGCACGTCTAATGTTTGTCGCACTCCTTATGATGGGTGCTACAATTTCCGGAAAGGCTCACGTCTATGTTGGTGACGGCGGAAACGGTAAAGGTTCCGAAGAACTGAAACAGACTACAGCCGGATGTTCTCCATCATCCGCTTTTGAATGGTTGAACATCAACAACGTCAGAACACGTATTAATGCTGGTGGTGATATGTGGTGGGACCTCCCCGGTGGTATTGGAGCCCAGTACTTCATCCCTGCCAACGGTTCTGCTACCTCCCTGTTCGCCGGTGCTCTTTGGATCGCCGGTCTCGACATCAACAACCAGTTGAAATGCGCTGCAGTGCGTTTCCGCCAAGGTCCTGACCTCAAAGGTGGTAACGACTTCTGGACTGGCCCTCTGACCCTTGTAGGTGCCGCTATCGACGAGTTCACCTGCGCTCAGTGGGACCAAGTGTTCAAAATCACCCGCGCTGAAGTCGATGAGTTCCTCAACCACTGCACAGGCGATTTGCCAGCCCCAGGTGCAAGATATGGTAAATTCGTTGATGATCCGAATTATACTATTCCTAAGATCATCAACGATTGGCCGGCTCACCCGGAAGTCGTCGGTGGTACCACCGCAGGCGTAAGCCACTACATGGCTCCTTTCTATGATAACGATAAGGACGGTGAATACGATCCTATGATGGGTGACTTCCCATACTACGACATCGAAAACGAACTCTGCCACACCAAGACCGCTACAATGGATGAAGAACTTGGTGGTTCAGTCCATGGTTCCATCCTCGCTGACCAGGTGCTGAAAGGTGACCAAACCCTGTGGTGGGTGTTCAACGATAAAGGTAACTCACACACAGAATCACATGGTGCCGCTATCGGTCTTGAAATCCGTGCACAAGCTTTCGGATTCGCTACCAATGACGAAATCAACAACATGTCATTCTGCTCCTACGAAATCATCAACCGTTCTACATACGAACTCAAGGGTACTTATTTCTGCCCTTGGACTGATGTGGACCTCGGTTATGCACAAGATGACTATGTGGGTTGCGACGTTGCCCGTGGTCTTGGTTATGGCTACAACGGTAGAGCTATCGACGGTAGCGGTCAACCTGAAGCCTATGGCGACCAGCCTCCGGCGGTGGGTATCGACTTCTTCCAAGGTCCTTACATGGATCCCGATGACAAGGATAACCCGAAATACACCTACACCTATGATTATAACCACTTCATCGGTATGAGCCCCAGCGGTGACTCTCTGTTCTTCGCTACTGACTCAACCCAGATTTGCGACGTGTCAATCAACGGTGTGAACTTCGGTAACGGCATCGTCGACGACGAACGTTTCGGTATGCGTCGTTTCCTCTATCACAACAACGACAACTCCCCAACGGGTGACCCGAAATATGCTGCCGACTACTACCTGATGCTTCAGGGTATCTGGAAAGACGGTAACAAGATGATGTACGGTGGTAACGCTTATCCTGGTGCCAGTGGTACCGTTGGCCCAGCCTGCGACTTCATGTTCCCTGGCGATACCGACCCGTGCAACTGGGGTACTGGTGGTATGCCACCTGAGAGTGGTTACAACCAGAATGGTAAGTATTGGACCGACTCCGAAGCTGGTAACGAACCTGCTGACCGTCGTTTCATGCAGTCCGCTGGTCCTTTCACCCTGAAACCAGGTGCTGTCAACTACATCACCTTCGGTGTGCCGTGGGCTCGCGCCAACTCTGGTGGCCCGCTCGCTTCTGTTGAACTGCTCCGCGTCACTGACGACAAGTGCCAGGCTTTGTTCGACAACTGCTTTAAGGTTATTGATGGCCCGAGCGCTCCAGACCTCACCATCCGTGAGCTCGACAAAAAACTCATCATCTACCTCTCCAACATCTCTATTTCTAACAACTATAAGGAAGGCTACACTGAGCTCGATCCTGAAATTCCGGAATATCGTCCTGATGATTCAACACTGAAGTGCGACCGTTACTATCGTTTCGAAGGTTATAAAGTCTATCAGCTGCTCAACAACGAAGTTGGTGCTGATGAACTTTCCGATAACTCCAAGGCTCGTCTGCTCTTCCAGTGCGATATCAAGAACGGTGTGTCCAAACTCGTCAACTACGAATGGGACGACCATATCGGTGCCATTGTTCCTGAACTGATGGTTGAAGGTGGCGACGGTGGCATCACCCATAGCTTCGTCGTTACTGAAGATTTGTTCTCCTCTTCCGATAGTCCTGCGCTGATCAACCACAAGACCTATTATTATATGGCTGTGGCATACGCCTACAACAACTACATGACCTATTCACAAGAACCTAGCGATGCGTTCGGCCTCTACGGTCAGCAGAAGCCTTACCTCGAAGGTCGTAAGAACATCACTTGCTATGCTGCCGTTCCTCATAAGATCGTCAACGGTACTGTGATGCAGTGCGAATATGGTCAGAAACCCGCTATCCAGCGTATGGTTGGTATCGGTAATGGCGGCAATGAGCTTGAACTTAGCGAAGAAGAAGTTGAAACCCTCTTTACTAAGAAACTCGCCAACACTACGCTTGGCAATGGTGAAAAGGTTAACTTTGGTCACCCCGATTACCCGATTATCTATCACCCCCATTACAAAGTTGGCTATGGCCCATTGAACGTGAAGGTTATCGACCCGTTGAACGTGACGACAACCAACTATTCTTTATGGTTCGACACCCTGTTCGAAGTGGTCACAAAGAATGTTTCATCCGACAATCAGGTGAAAGTTCCGATTGATGAGACCCAACCCATCAGCCTTTCAAACAGCATGCCTGGTAGTGAAGCCAAGCGCATGGTTTCCCACTGGATTTTGAAAGACGAACTGACAGGTGAGGAAGTGAGAAGCGATACCACAACAGCTTACGGCGATGAAAAGATGTTCATCGAAAGAGGTCTGTCCATCACCATTGAGCAGCCTTATCCGGTTGGTCCTGTTGATGTGGGTTATAAGTATGACAATTCACCGAGCAATCCTCACTTCTATGTTGCCAAGGAAGTTCTCGTTGACAACAGCGGTTTGATCACCTCATCACTGACCTTCCAAGACAGTACCAAGAAATGGCTTGATGGTATCCGTGACTGCGATAACCCGCCTAGCTCATTCTTGAACTGGATCCGTTCCGGTACGTATTATGACAACACCACAACGACGTACAATGACTATAACATGAACAACAAGATGGTGCCTTACGACCCGAACGAGTCCTTCGAAAAGATCGCTAATGGTACATGGGCTCCTTTGTTCCTGTCAGCTTGCAGAGACAATACCGTTTACCCTGTGCCGACCAGCCTTGTTTATGGTCATACCAGCTATTTCAAGAGACTCTGCAGTGTCGATATCGTGCTCACTTCCGACAAGTCGAAGTGGACCCGCTGCCCTGTCATCGAGATGTGTAGAGACCCCAAACTCGCTGAAAATGGTGTCCAGACCTATATGATGAGAAAGGCCGCTTCTATTGACAAGGACGGTAATCCTTTCATTGATCCCAATACGGGCAAACCTTTCTGCGACTGGGCTCACAATACCGATTCAACCTTCCTCAGCGACAATCCAGAGGATCCTAACTTCATCGCCCCACAAGGTATGGGTTGGTTCCCGGGCTATGTCATCGATGTTGAAACCGGTGCTCGTCTGAATGTGATTTACGGTGAGGATTCTTATCTGTCCGACATGAATGGCCGCGACATGATGTTCAATCCTCCGATGTTGAGAAAGACTACCGTTGAGTATGGTAGCGCATACCAGACTCTTGATCCTGCCATCTATCGTCCAGTTGATGGTGAGGAAGTGTTCGGTGGTCGTCACTATGTCTACATCTTGGGTATGGATCACCCGACGGATGCTCCTACTTCAATGATTAGCAATGAAGAATTGAGCTGCCCCGCTTACGATGGTGGTCAATATGCTTACAATCTCTTCGTTAAATTCCAGAACAAGCCTTCGAATGTGAAGATCTTGGGTCAGTACCTGTGGCGTCAAGTCCAGTATATCGGTATGCCTATGGGCGTTGAAGGTACAACATGGCTCGAACCTGGCAATGATGCCAAGATCCGCATCCGTGTGTCCCGTCCTTATGAACAAGGCTACTCATACGTTGCTTTGGATTCCATCTATCCTGACTTGGATATCAACAACCAGTATCCGATGTACAAGTTCGCTATCGAAGGTTTGAATCCAATCATGAACGATCCTGAAAAGACTGAGAGCGACCTTGATCTCATCACCGTTGTTCCTAATCCTTATTACGCATACTCTTCATACGAGAAGAATGCTCTGAACAACAGGGTTAAGATTACGAACCTCCCGAACAACTGTACGGTTACCATCTACAACCTGAGCGGTACTAAGATCCGTCAGTTCAAGAAGGATAACGAAGATGCTTCCATCGATTGGGATCTCACCAACTTCGCCAACACTCCGGTGGCTTCAGGCTTCTACCTGATCCATGTCAAGGACAACACCAGCGGTGGCGAACGTACGATTAAGTTCTTTGGTGCAATGCGTCTGATCGACTTGAATACGTTCTAATTTATCGTAAAAATGCTAAACTTTAAAAATTTCAGAATCATGAAGAAATCATTTAGATATATAGTAATGAGCCTTGTTCTCCTTCTTGGAGTCAGTGCTCCCAAGGCATTTGCAGGTAATGAGGACCGTTCAGGTCAAGCCGGTGCTCCCGAGTTGTTGATTAACCCCTTCGCAGCTTCGGCTGGTTGGGGCAACGCCGGTATGTCATTTGTAAAGGGTGTTGAAGCCATGTACGGCAACGTGGCAGGCCTCTCAGGCATCCGTTCACTCGACGTCAACTTCTCCCATACCGATTGGCTGAAGGGCTCCAACGTGAGAATCTCATCGTTTGGCCTCGCCGTTCGCGTGGGTGAATCCAGCGTACTCGGCCTTTCATTCTTCACATTGAATCCTGGTACCATCATGGAAACCACGACCGATAGTCCTGATGGCGGTATCGGTACCTTCAAGCCTTCTCTCATGCATATTGATGTGGCCTTCTCTAAGACGTTCTCAAACAGCATCAGTGGTGGCTTCAACTTGAAGATCATCAGCGAGTCCATCGCTAACATGGGCGCTACTGGCGTGGCCCTTGATGCAGGTATCCAGTATGTCACTGGTCCTTTCGACAACATCCACTTCGGTATCACCTTGAAGAACATTGGACCTACGATGACCTTCTCTGGCGACGGTTTGGCTTTCAAAGCTTACTTCAACACGAACAGTTCTCTTCAATGGACGGTGATTCAACGTGCTGACCAGTTCGAGCTTCCTACTCAGCTGAGTATTGCCGCTGCATACGACTTCCATTTCGCTGAGACCCATCGTTTGACTGTTGCCGGTAACTTCATCTCCAACTCCTTTACCAGAGACCAATACGTTGTTGGCCTTGAGTATAGCTGGAGAGAATGGTTGTTGGTGCGTAGCGGTTATGTCTTTGAAAGTGGACTCTTCAAAGGTATTCTTGACGACCAATGCATGAACCTCAATAGAGGCCTCCACGCTGGTGCCTCTGTTCAGGTCCCGTTGTCCAAGAAAGACAATGCTCCTGTCATCGCCATCGACTATGCATTCCGTCAAACCTACAGCTACAAAGGCTCACACAGCATCGGTGCTAGACTTATTTTCTAAAATGTTTTGCCGCATTTAAGATAATTTTAGTATCTTTGCACATTGAAAAAAAGGAAGACCCTTATTCCCTAAGGGTCTCCTTTTTTCACGTTTTTAAAAACCCAATAACATGTCAGAAATCAAATATTTCACCTCTGAAGGATTGCAAAAATTAAAGGACGAACTGGATGAACTCATCCTCCGTGAACGTCCCCGTATCATCCAAGCCATTGCTGAAGCACGCGATAAGGGCGACCTGTCCGAAAACGCTGAATACGATGCCGCTAAAGAAGCCCAAGGTCTCCTCGAAGCTAAGATCGCCGACCTGCAGGACCTGATTTTCAATGCCCGTGTGCTGGATGAATCAAAGATCGACACCTCCAAGGTGCTGCTCTATTCCACTGTGAAAATCAAAAACGCCAAGACCAAGGCTACCATGACTTACTCCATCGTTCCCGAAAAGGAAGCCGATTTCAAATCCGGTAAGATCTCCATCAATTCACCTATCGGCCAAGGACTGCTTGGAAAGAAAGTCGGTGAGATTGCCGAAATCACGGTGCCTGCTGGAAAAATGCAATTTGAAGTCCTTGAAATCACTAGATAATTAAAGCTATGGCTACCATATTTTCCAGAATCATCAACGGTGAGATTCCGTGCTACAAGGTCGCAGAGAACGACCGCTTCTTTGCTTTCCTCGATATCAACCCCCTTATGGAAGGACACACACTTGTCGTTCCCAAGCATGAAACGGACTATATCTTCAATATTGATGACGACGAACTTGGCCAAATGATGGTCTTTGCCAAACAAATCGCCAAGAAGATCGAAAAAGCCATTCCCTGCAAGCGCATCGCCGTGGCAGTCATCGGTCTCGAAGTGCCTCACGCACACATTCACCTTGTTCCCATCACCAAGGAAGGTGATCTCGACTTCAAGAAAGAACACTTGAAACTTTCCCAAGAGGAATTCCTCGACATTCAAAAGCGCATTACGCAGGCTTAATACAACCGGCGTATGAAAAAGCACCTTTTTCTTGTTGCCGTCCTGTGGGTCGCCTTGTCCGCCCTTGGCCAAGAGTTTGACCTGCCCTGTGCCGACCTCGACTACAAGTCGTCCGTGGCGTCGGTCTCGCTTTTTGCTGACGGCAACCAGACCAAGGAGCCCCTCATCCCTTTGGCCAATCCGACCCACCGCCTCACCCTGTGGTTCGACCTGCTCGGCAACGAAGGGAAAGTGCTGAACTATACCTTTATCCATTGCACTAACGACTGGTTTCCTTCCGACATCCGTAGAAGCATCTATGCCGCTGGATTCGACTATGGCCTGATTGACGATTTCGAGTTCTCCAGGAACACTCTCGTGGATTATGTCCATTACCAACTGCGTTTTCCCGATAGCGAAATGTTTCCTCTGATTTCAGGCAACTATCTGCTTATCGTTTACGAAGACGACCTTACGGAAGATAGGATCTATTTCACCCGTCGTTTTATGGTTATGGATGAGAAAGCCAGCATCATCGCCACCGTGCCGCGTTATTGTGACGAGCTCTCGTTGAGTGACACCCACCAGCAGCTTGACGTAAACGTGTCCATGGCGAGCATCATGACGGGCAACGTGCATGAATACGCTTCCTTGACCATCCGTCAGAACGGACGTTGGGACAATGCGGCGGTCGGCATCAAGCCCTCATTCATCTATCCTGACCGGATTTCCTACGAACACAATCCCATGACAGTGTTCGAAGCGGCCAACCAATATCGCCGCCTCAACTTCAGCGATTTCTATTTCCAATCGGAAAACATCGCCCATATCTATCAAACCGATGACTATTATGTGGTGGATTATGCCACTTGCGAGTCGAGGGCGAGAAAGCCATACATCACCTATGAGGATATCCATGGCGAGAAATACGTTTATATCGCCAACGAAGGCCGCGAGACTGCCACTGAAGCCGATTATGCCTGGGTGAATATTTTCCTCCGTTGGCCCGTGCCGCTTGATGAGGAAGACATGTATGTGATGGGTGCCGTCAATGACTGGCGTTTGGATGAGCGCAGCCTGATGCGCTATGACTATAACCTTCGCGGTTACTTGTGCCAGCTGCTGCTCAAGCAGGGCTATTACAATTTCATGTTGGTGTCCGCCAATCGCAATACGGGAGAGATCAGTACAGACCTGACCGAAGGCAACTATTGGGACACAAACAACCTTTACCGGATCTATTTCTATTATTATAACGCCATCAAAGGCTACGACGAACTGATTGGTTACACCACCGTGAACTCCCATTGACCATGACTGAGCGACTGACCTTGTTTGCCGAGGTCCTTTTGCCGATACCGGTTCCGGGGACCTTTACCTATCGCGTGCCCTACGCCATGAACGATGCCATCCGCGTAGGTCAAAGGGTTGTGGTGCAGTTCGGCAAAACCAAAATCATGTCGGGCCTGGTTGTCGCTTTGACGGAGCAAGTGCCACAAACCGAGGTGAAGTTCCTTACCGACATCCTCGACGATCAACCTTTGGTAAACCCAACCCAGTTGAAGTTTTGGGATTGGATCAAGTCGTATTACTTATGCCATTTGGGAGAGGTGATGCAGTCGGCCCTTCCATCCGCCTTGAAGCTGAGCAGCGAATCTACCGTGACGCTTTCGCCCGACTTTGTGCTTGACAGCACCGCGCTCAACGACTATGAATACATGATTGTGGAAGCCTTGCAGATACAGCCTAAAATCGCCGTCAGTGAGGTGAGCAAGATCATTGGGTTCAAGAAAGTGATGCCCCTGATCCATACCATGATGGAGAAAGGCATCCTTGTGATGGAGGAGGAACTGAACGAGAAATACAAGGCCAAATACGAGCGCTTTGTTCGTCTCACTGCCGCCTATCGGAACGAGGCTAACCTTCAGGAGTTGATGGATGCCCTTACCAAACGGGCCTACAAACAGCTGGAGGTGCTGCTGGCATATCTCACCTTGGGCGGTGACTGTGACAACGATTTGAAAGCCGCTGACCTGCTGAAAAAAGCCAATGCTACCAGTGCTGTCCTCAAAACGATGGCTGACAAGGGCATATTTGACGTCTATGAGCGTCAGGTGAGCCGTCTCAAGGAGTTTAAGGCTCAGGTGGATGTGGATTCCATACAGCTTACACCGGCTCAACAGAACGCCTATAATCAGGTTAAAACGGGCTTTGAGGAACAAAAGCCAGTGCTGCTGCATGGGGTCACTTCGAGCGGCAAGACGGAAATCTATATCAAACTGATCCAGGAAGCCATCGACGAAGGCAAGCAGGTACTGTATCTCCTGCCTGAAATTGCGCTTACCGCACAGATCATCAACCGCTTGAAACAATACTTCGGGGATCGTTTGGGCGTGTATCATTCCCGTTATGGCGTCAACGAAAGGGTGGAGGTTTGGCAGCAGGTGCGCGACTTCGCCCAAAACAAAGGCACTCAGCGGCAGATCATCATCGGGTCGCGCTCGGCCATCTTCCTGCCTTATTCCGACATCGGACTCATCATCGTCGATGAGGAACACGATAGCAGTTTCAAGCAGGTGGATCCCGCCCCGCGTTACAATGCCCGGGACGCCGCCATTGTGCTTGGTGCCATGCATCATGCCAAGGTGCTGCTTGGCTCGGCCACGCCTTCTTACGAGAGTTATTACAACGCCTTGAACGGACGATACCATCTGGTGGAGCTCACCGAGCGTTACGGCGGTGTGCAGATGCCGGAAATCATCTTGAGTGACATGCGTGTGGAGAAACGCCGCAAGACCGTTCAGGCCGACTTCGGCAGTGTACTACTCGATGCCGTCAAGGAAACCCTTGAGGAACACAACCAAAGCATCCTGTTCCAGAACCGTCGTGGTTTTTCGCTCCGTATCGAATGCGAGGATTGCCATCACGTGCCCCAGTGCATCAACTGTGACGTGAGCCTGATATACCATAAGAACCAAAACGTGATGCGCTGTCACTATTGCGGCTACACGGCCAGTGTTCCTACGGAATGTCCCACTTGCCACAGCACCAACATCAAGATGCACGGTTTCGGCACCGAGAAGGTGGAAGAGGACCTGAAAACCATTTTGCCTGAGGCGAAGGTCGCCCGTCTTGATCTCGATACCACCCGCTCGCGCAACGACTACCAAAGCATCTTGGAGGACTTCCAGGACAAGGAAACCGATATTTTGGTGGGTACGCAGATGGTTACCAAGGGTCTTGACTTCGACTCGGTGAAGGTGGTAGGTATCCTCAATGCGGATAACATGCTTTCGTTCCCTGACTTTCGGGCTCATGAGCGTAGTTTCCAACTGATGGCTCAGGTGGCCGGTCGTGCGGGCCGCAAGGGCAAGCAGGGCAGGGTGATCATCCAAACCTACGAGCCGTCGCATCCCGTGTTGCAGGATGTGTTGCGCAACGATTTCAAGGGCCTTTATGCGAAGCAGATGGTCACACGCCGCCAGTTCGGCTATCCGCCTTTCTATAGGATCGTCATGATTCGTTTGAAACACAAGGATTTCCAGAAGCTGAACCCTGCCGCTACGGAGTTGGCCAGTATGTTGCGCCCCATCTTCAAGCAGGATTTGCTGGGGCCGGAATACCCCATCGTTTCAAGGATCAAAAACCTTTATATCAAGCAAATGATGGTGAAGTTCAACCGCGAGCACAACGCCCAGCAGGTCAAGGAACTTATCATGAAGCAGGTGCATCTTTTCCAGCTTCATTCCGACTACAAATCCGTTATAGTGCAGATTGACGTTGACCCGATGTAAGTCGGGTGAGGGCCATAAAAAAAGGAGGCCGAAGCCTCCTTTTTAGTCTGTTTGAAGCGTTGTATTATTCAACAACGAACTTCATGGTGTTTTCAAAGCCGTTGGCCTTGACAGTGACGAAGTAGATGCCGCTGCTGAGGCTTTCGGTGTTGATGGTGGTGGTGTTGATACCAGTGTTAACCGTGGTATTCTGTTCGCTCACCTTCTGGCCCATGATGTTGAACACGCTGATGTTCACATCTGCATTCTGTGAAGCGTTCACTTCAACGTTCAGCACACCGTTGGTAGGAGTAGGATAAACTCGGGTGGTGGTCATGGGGTTGACAGCCTCGTTTTCGGCAACGCCTAAAATGGCTAGAGGGGCAAGCTTAACGGCGAAAATTTGGTTTTCAGTAAGCTGACCTTGGTTGCTGTTCGGATAAGTGTCGCTGATGTCCAGGTACAAGCCTTGGTGTTCGTCAGCTGAATAGTATACCCAGAAAGTGCCATCGTAGGCGATAGGGCTTGCGGTGGTAGGATAAACCTCGTCAATCATGTGCATGGGATCCTCGCTCAAGTTGGTTTCGTCATCATACCAAACACCATTGCAGCTTCTGTAGGTAACATAGGCGCTTCTGTAAGAGAAATTGGTGGTGGTGTTGATTCTGACTTCTGACCAAACGCTGTAAACGATGGCGACATTGCCAAAGTTATCGACGGACACGCCGGGAGTGGTGGCGCAGCCGTAGGTGCGGTAATGCCATTCAGCACCGGTGGAGTTTTCATAGCTGCCATAGTAGCCGTCGCCGTCTTCGTCAATCAGACCAAAGACACGGAGGTTGGCATCGTTGCCGTCAAGTTCGGCAAGTTCCATGATACGCTCAGGCATCAGGGTGTAGCCCAAGCCGTTGGCTTGCCACTCTGGGTGGTTGGCATCGCTTGCGACGGTGCCAAAGATCGGAATTTCGTGGCCGCCTTGAGGATTGGTGTAGTTGGAGTTCCAATACACGATGCCGAAGCCATAGACAGGCCAGTAGGTGTAGGAGTCAGAGTCAGCCACTTTCCAGTGGAAGAGGCCGAAGGCAGCGTGAACCACGCCGTCGTTGTCGATGGCGATGCTGTGTGAACAGTCGCCGGTGGAGATAGAATCAGTCATGCCCTCTGGGTAGTCGTCGAAGTCAATGGCATGGACGGGTTCGCCGTTTTCACCCAAAATCGGGAAGGGGGCGATGATTTGGCGTTCCCAGGTTTCACCGTTATCATGTGAAATCATGTAGAATACTTCGGTGGTGTATGAGCTGAACATGCAGGCCACGTTGTTGCCGTTGGCAGCCATCACGTAGTCGTCAGCGCTGAGCTGGTTGCGGTAGTCGCCGGCAGCATCGTTGTCGACGCCGGGGAAGTCATTGAGTTCTTCCGGAATTTCCCATTCGCCGTTTTCGAACTTAAGGCGGACATAGTAAACATGGTTGTCATAAGGAGAAGCATTACCAATCTGTTTGCACATCACAACATGGATGTACTCGTTGTTGGGACCGCTAACAACCACTCTTGGCCAAGTGGGGCTGCCGTATGAAGCTCCCCAGTTCTTGATCAGCTGCCATTCTCCTTGGCCCTTGGTGGGACGATAGTAGAGGTTGACACCAGTGGCGTGTGAAGCCATCACTTCACCATTGCCGCAAGCTGCGATGGTAGGCCAACCTGATTTCACGCTCTCTTGGCGCTCTTCGGGTTCGTCGCCCATTTCTGAACCATCGTAATAGTTGTAACCGGCACCACGATCCGGGAAACTTTCATTCGATGAATGATCCCAGGTGGCAACAAATGATGCGGAACCATTAGGCCAAACGGCGATACGGTTGCCGATGGCGCTGTTCGACTGGAGGTCGTAGTTGGTGATCATGCTTTCAAACTCTTCGAAGTCACCCAAGTCTCTGGAGGAAACAACGGGGGTTTGAGACATGGTGAACTGCGTGCCTTGAGCCTGGGAGCCATCGCTGATTCTCAGTTCGCTGCGCTTCATGGCAGTTCCCATAACATTCTTAGCGTCCTTGCGCATTTGGGCGTTTCTCTGTGCAAAGCCAGTCATTGAGATGGCTGCTGCAAGCATTAAGAATAGAACTTTTTTCATGTTGTTTGATGTTTAAATTAGTTAGTTGTAATGATTAGTTTCTAATTTGGGCTACAAATTTACATTTATTTTTGGATAATTTCTTATTTTTACAGCCTCAAAAACTTAAAAAATGAAAAAAATAATCCTTCCGCTTCTGATGCTTTGCATGATAGCGTGCAAAAACTCTGCCAAACTCGAACCGGCTTCTTGCGTCGATCCCTTTATCGGTACTGGAGGTCATGGACATACTTTTCCAGGTGCCACTGTGCCTTTCGGCATGATGCAGTTCAGCCCCGATACCCGCATGAACGACTGGGACGGCTGCTCGGGCTATCATACCTCGGATAGCACCATCCTCGGTTTCAGCACCACCCACCTCAGCGGCACGGGTTGCTCCGACTACGGCGACTTCCGTTTCACGCCTGCCGTCGGCGACCAGGTCTGTTCAGCCTTCAAACACGAAAACGAATGGGCTAAGGCGGGCTATTACTGCGTGATTTTCGACGATCCCCAGGTGAAAGTGGAACTGACCACCGGCGACCGTGTGGGCATGATGCGCTGCACCTTCCCTGCCACGAAAGAAGCGAAACTTCTTTTGAATATGGTGCAAGGCGTCAACGACGAATACGTCTACGAGTCCTCACTGGATGTGGAATCCCCAACTTCCATTGTGGGTTTCCGCCGCACTCGCGATTGGGCTGACGAGCAGTATCTCTATTGCTATGCTGAATTTTCCAAGCCTGTTGTCATGCGGATTGCCATCTCCGCCGTGGATGTGGAAGGCGCCAAAAACAACTTGAAAGCAGAACTGGCCGATGGAGACTTTGATTTGGATGCCTTGGCGCAAAAGGCCTATGACAAGTGGAACCACGAATTGGGCGGCATTGAGGTGCAAGGCAAGAATCCTGCCGATAGGACAGTGTTTTACACCAACCTGTACCACGCCATGGTTGCTCCTAATTTATTTAGTGATGCTGATGGCCGCTATCGTGCCCATGACCTCAAAATCTATCACTCCGACCGTCCTGTCTATACCGTCTTTTCGCTATGGGACACCTTCCGCAGCCTGCATCCTTTGTTCAGCCTCATCCAGCGTGAGCGCACTGTCGATTTCATCAATACTTTCATTAATCAATATGAGACCGATGAGGAACACATGCTGCCTAT
>LXOW01368720.1_pt1 | contig 13698 bp, 11 predicted proteins | sample 1368591 | NCBI WGS metagenome assembly LXOW01 (sample SAMN04884650, study PRJNA319009) | bovine gut metagenome | isolation source: Cow rumen | host: Bos taurus | place: Italy: Legnaro (PD) | collected 2014-07-09
GATACCTTGTACGCCGAGGGGCAGCGCCGCTACCTGAACACCCTTTCGCCCTATGCCCGCCATTTCGTGGGGGTGCTGGAACGGCCGGCGGTGGAGAGCATCAGCGGCCTGAGTCCCATCATCGCCATCGAGCAGAAGACCGTGAACGGCAATCCCCGCTCCACGGTGGGGACGGTGACGGAAATCTCGGATTTCCTGCGCCTGCTCTACGCCCGCGCCTCGACGGCCTGGTCTCCGGTCAGCGGCAAGGAAATGGTCCGTTACACCGATTCCCGCATCGTGGACCTCATCATGGAGGAATACGCGGGGCGCAAATGTATGCTGCTCGCGCCGCTGGTACGGGGCCGGAAGGGTCATTACCGCGAGCTCTTCGACTCGCTGCGCCGGAAGGGCTATACGCAGGTGCGCATCGACGGAAATATCGAAGCCCTGGACGGCATCGATGCGCTGGACCGCTACAAAAACCACTTTATCGAACTGGTGGTGGATAAACTCAAGCCCGGCGAGGGCGACGCCGCCCGCATCCGCGCTTCCGTCGGGACCGCGCTGGGGCTGGGCAAAGGCTCCGTCGCCATCCTGGATGCGGAAAGCGGCAGTTTGAAGCACTATTCCAAGCATTTCGTGGACCCGGATACCGGACTGTCGCTCCGGGAACCGGCACCGCATAGTTTTTCCTTCAATTCCCCCGAAGGCTGCTGCCCGCATTGCAAGGGCCTTGGCACCATCGTGGACGTGGATATCGACAGACTCGTGCCGGACCGTACGCTTTCCGTCGCCGACGGGGCGATCGTTCCGCTGGGCCCGCTGCGCGGCAACCGGAAGTCCGAAATCGTGCGGGCCCTCGCGCGCAAATTCGATTTTTCGCTGTACGAGCCCGTGGATACGCTTCCCGAGGGGATACTGACGATGCTGCTGTTCGGCAGCGACGACCTGGTCCGTGTAGGGGAGGGCGCCCTTTCCGAAATGGTCTCCTGGCCCGGTGTGGTGGAGGATATCGAGGACAAGGTGGTCTGCCCGGTCTGTCACGGGACCCGGCTCAACGCCGACGCCCTGTGCTTCAAGATCGACGGGAAAGACATCGCGGAAGTGAATGCGATGGAGATTTCCGTCCTGCAGCAATGGCTGAAGGACTTGCAGAAGAAACTGAGCGGACGGAGCGCCGCCGTGGCCCGTGACATCCTGAAAGAACTGATCGACCGCGTGGGCTTCCTGTCCGGCGTGGGCCTGGATTACCTTTCCCTCGATCGGCAGACCGCCACGCTTTCCGGCGGCGAGAGCCAGCGCATCCGGCTCGCCACGCAGATCGGCTCCCGGCTGGTGAATGTCATTTATATCCTGGACGAGCCGAGCATCGGCCTGCATCCCGGCGACAACCGCAAACTGCTGGCATCCCTGTGCCGGCTGCGCGACGAGGGGAATACCGTCATCGTCGTGGAGCACGACGCCGATACGATGCGTGCCGCCGATTATCTGGTGGACGTGGGGCCGGGCGCAGGCGTTCAGGGCGGGCGCATCTGTTACAGCGGAGCGCCGTCCGGAGCGACCGGCAGTACCCTTACCCTGGAATATCTCCGCGGCGAGAAATCCATTCCCGTCCCCGCACAAAGACGGAAGGGGAATGGCCGGTATCTGACCCTGCGCGGCGCTTCCGGCAACAATCTCAAAGGCACCGACCTCGCGCTTCCGCTGGGCTGTTTCATCGGTGTCGCCGGCGTAAGCGGCAGCGGCAAATCCTCGCTCGTCAACGAGACGCTGGTGCCCATCCTCAAAGGACATTTCGACCACGCGCGTACGCGGCCCCTGCCGTATGGGAGCATCGAGGGGCTGGAACACATCGACAAGGTGATTCAAATCGACCAGAGCCCGATCGGACGCTCTCCGCGCTCCAACCCGGCGACCTTTACCGGCGTGATGAACGATATCCGGGCGCTGTTCGAGCAGACTCCGGACGCGAAGGTGCGGGGGTTCAAGGCGGGAAGGTTCTCCTTCAATGTGGAAGGCGGCCGCTGCCCCGAATGCAAGGGCGCCGGCATCAAGGTCATCGAGATGAACTTCCTGTCGCCCGTGAATGTGGTCTGCGATGTCTGCGGCGGGAAACGCTATAAGGACGACACGCTGGCCGTCCGCTATAAAGGAAAGAATATCAACGACGTGCTGGAGATGTCCGTCGCCGAGGCCTATGAATTTTTCCAGGCGCATCCGAAAATCTCCCGCAGGCTGGGCGCGATGGTGGACGTGGGTCTGGGCTATGTGAAACTCGGACAGTCCGCGGTCACGCTCTCGGGCGGCGAGAGCCAGCGGATGAAACTGGCGGCGGAACTGTTCAAGAAAGCGACGGGGAATACCCTCTACCTGTTGGACGAGCCCACGACGGGCCTGCATTTCGAGGACATCAAGCAGTTGCTGGACATCCTCGGGAAACTGGTGGACCAGGGCAACACCGTGGTGATCATCGAACACAACCTGGACGTGCTCAAAAGCGTGGACTATGTCTTTGACCTGGGTCCCGCCGGAGGGGCCGCGGGAGGCCGCATCGTGGCTGCCGGAACCCCGGAACACCTGGCCGCCGACCCGGACTCCGTCACCGGACCGTATTTGAAAGAAGTATTGAAGATATGACAAAAATTGAAGTTGCAAGGCAGGAATACAAGGACTGGAGCCGCCTGATGGGCGTGGATACCCTGTCCAAACTGAATGAAACCCTCGAGGAGGGCCGGGGCGTCTGGCTGATCAACCTGTGCGAGGCGCGTCAGGAACGGAAATACATCGAGGCCGCCGATGCCATCTGCGGCAGCGGGAAGCGGATCATTATGATGTCCGGCCCGTCGTCCAGCGGAAAGACCTCGTCTTCGCTGCGGATTGCGCAGCAGTGCCGGGTGCTCGGCATCTTCCCGCGGGTGCTAGAACTGGACAATTACTTCGTGGAACGCGACAAAACGCCGAAGGACGAGAACGGGGAATACGATTTCGAGGCCATCGGCGCGATGAATACGGACCTCCTGCAAAGCAATATCAAGGACCTGCTCGCCGGCAAGGAAATCGTCATCCCTAAATATGATTTCAAGGAGGGCAAGACCATTTTCGACGAATCCCGGCGGATGAAACTGGCTTCCAACGAACTGCTGTTCATGGAGGGCATCCACGCGCTGAATCCGGCGCTGATTCCCGACATCGACCGTTCCGAGGTGTTCAATATCTATATCTCCGCGCTTTCCGCCCTCAATCCCGGGCTGACGGAGGTGGCGCACAACAGTACCACCGACAAGCGGCTGCTGCGGCGCATCCTGCGGGACAACCGGACCCGGGGCATCAGCCCGGAGGACAACATCCTCCGCTGGCCGTCGGTCAGAAGGGGAGAGCAGCGCAATATCTTCCCCTATGAAGAGAACGCCGACGTGGTCTTCAACTCCTCGATGCTGTACGACGTTCCGCTGCTCAAGTATTATGCGGAGCCGCTGCTGCACGAGGTCAGCGAATCGTCGCCGGCCTACGAAAAAGCGCAGGCGCTGCTGTCGTTCCTTTCGCACGTGGTGGCCCTCAAACCCGCCGAGATCGCAGTGATTCCGCCGACCTCGATCATGCGGGAATTCATCGGCGGACAAAATCTGGTGTAATATGAAAAAACTATTGATTCCGGCGCTTCTGGCGCTGATTCTCCCCGTTTTTGCGGGGGCGCAACCTTCCTGGAACTGGCGCGACCTGGGCAAGGGCGTGCAGGTGGGCTATGCCCAACTTTCGCTCTTCGAATCCGTGCAGAGCGTATCGGTGCTCCGTTACCCGATGCGGCGGGTCCGTACCTGCCTGGCGAATGACAGCGCCGCCGCGTCCGACAGTACTTCCGCCCTGGCGCAGCGTTACGGGGCCATCGCCGCGATCAATGCTTCGTATTTCAATGTGCGGACGCTCTATCCGACCACCTTTACCAAGGACGACGGAAAGCAGGAGGGCTGGACGATGCCTTCGGAACTCCGGCGCGTGGACGGCGTCGTCGCCATCAAGGGTAAGAAAGTGGAGATCTTCTCCTGCGACACGCTTTCCTATGCGGCAAGGACGAAGGGCTGCCGGGAGGCGATTGCCGCCGGTCCCGTCCTGCTGAAAGACGGCGTGGAGGCGCGTGAATCCTGGCCTTCCGGCGATAAGTTCTACACCAAACGCCACCCGCGCACCGTCATCGGTACGACGGCGGACGGCTGGGTGTACCTGATTGTCATCGACGGCCGCTTCCCCGGACAGGGGATCGGCACGACCATTCACGAAACCGTGGAAATCGCCAGGATGTTCGGACTGAAGGATGCGCTGAACCTGGACGGCGGCGGCTCGAGCGTCCTGTGGACGGCCCGCTATGGCGCCATTTCCCATCCTTACGACAACAAGCGTTTCGACCATTACGGCCAGCGCGTGGTGCCGAACATCATCTACGTCAGATAATCGTCGCTCAGCAGGGGATTGTGCATCCGCTCCTGGCCGATCGTGGTGTTGACCCCGTGGCCCGGAAAGACCTGGACGCTGCCGTCCAGGGGCAGCAGTTTCTCGCGGATTGAGCGCATCTCGGCGTCCAAATCGCCGCCGGGATAATCCGTACGGCCGATGGTGCCGCAGAAAAGGGTGTCCCCGCTGAAGAGGACGCCTTTCTCTTTTTCATACCAGCAGACGCCGCCGCGGCTGTGTCCCGGCGTCGTCAGGACCGTAAAGTGCATGCCGGCCGCGTCGATGACTTCGCCGTCGGAAATATCGGTATAGGGGAAATCCGTGCGCAGGTCGCCCATTCCGAGTTTCCTGGCGGTATCGGCGCTGAAAATCAGCGTTTCCTGGTCGTCAGCGTTCATATAGACGGTGCAGCCGTAGCGGTCGATCAGCCCCTGTACCCCGAAAATATGGTCCGGATGGCCGTGGGTCAGGAAAATGGCCACGGGCTTGAGCGCCGATGCGTCGAGAAAGCGGTACAGCGTCTCGTGTTCTTCGGTGCTGCAGTCGCCCGGATCCACGACGATGCAGTCGTTCCTTCCTTCCAGCCAGGCGACCATCGTATGGACCCGAAAAAAATTGAATATAAAGGTTTGCAGATTCATCGCTGCAAAAATACAAAAACTTTATTATCTTTGTAGATTGTAGGAATTACGAAAAGATGCACATCGGCGTTGCAGGTAATATAGGCAGCGGAAAGACGACGCTGACCGAGATGCTGGCCCACCATTACGGCTGGGAGCCGCGCTATGAGGCGGTGACCTACAATCCTTATCTGGAGGACTATTACCACGACATTCCCCGCTGGTCCTACAACCTCGAGACCTACTTCCTCGCGCAGCGTTTCCGGGACGTGTTGGACATCGCCAAGTGCGACGGCGTGATCATCCAGGACCGGACGATCCTGGAGGGCGTGAACATCTTCGTGGCGAACAACCACGATATGGGCAATCTCTCCGACCGGGACTACGACACCTATATGCAACTGTTCGAGTTGCTGATGTCCACGGTCAAACTGCCGGACCTGCTGATTTACCTGCGCAGCGACGTGCCGCACCTCGTGCAGAACATCCGCAAGCGCGGGCGGGACTACGAACAGACGATGAGCCTCGATTACCTGACGGGGCTGAACGAGCGCTACGAGCGCTGGATCGAGGCCTACAAGGGAAAAGTGCTGACCGTCGATACGGCAGGACTCGACTTCAAGGAGAATCCGGAGGATTTCTCCCGCATCACCGATCGCATCGACGCATTGTTATACGGACTTTTTTAATTTACGAATATGCATATCGCCATCGCAGGAAACATTGGAAGCGGAAAGACGACGCTCACCCGGATGCTCGCCGCCCATTACGGCTGGACCCCCAAGTACGAGTCTGTGGACTTCAATCCCTATCTTTCTGATTTTTACGAGGATATGGAACGCTGGTCCTTCAATCTGCAGATTTATTTCCTGAACAAGCGCTTCAAGGACGTGGTGGATATCTCCCGCTGCGAAGACATCATCATCCAGGACCGCACCATCTACGAGGATGCGCGCATCTTCGCCCCCAACCTGCACGATATGGGGCTGATGAGCACGAGGGATTTCGAGAATTACTCCGACCTCTTCGACCTGATGATGTCCCTCGTCGGAATGCCGGACCTGCTCATTTACCTGCGTTCGTCGATTCCCAACCTCATCGCGCAGATCCAGAAGCGCGGCCGCGATTACGAGAAAGGCATCCGCATCGATTACCTGACCGGTCTCAACGAGAAGTATGAGAACTGGATCGCGGGCTACAAGGGCAATCTGCTCGTCGTGGATGCGGACCATATCAAGTTCGGGGACAATCCCGACGATTTTTCCAAAGTAACCGATATGGTGGATGCCCAGCTCTTCGGCCTCTTCACCCCCAAAGACATCAACCATGGAGAATAAAAACAGACCGACCCTCATCGACTTCGTAGAGAAGTACTCGCACCAGTTTGCGGACAACGTTTACCTTCGCGAGAAGGTGAACGGCGTCTGGACGGAGATTACCCAGGCGCAGACCCGGGAGAAAGCCTGTCTCATCGGCGCCGGCCTGATGTCGCTCGGGCTGGAGAAGGGGGACAAGATCGCCTTGCTCTCGGAGAGCCGTGCGATGTGGATCCTTGCTGAAATCGGCGCCCTGTACGCCGGGGCCACCGACGTGCCGCTTTCGGTGAATCTCGGATCGGAATCGGACCTGCTTTTCCGCATCAACCATTCTGAATCCAGGTGGATCCTGGTCTCCTGCAATCATCTCCAGAAAATCCGCAATATCCTGCCGCAGTGCCCCCAGGTGGAGAAAGTCATCGTTTTTGACGATACCGCCTTCACCGTGAAGGAACTGCAGGAAAAGGAAATCCGCATGAGCGAAATCATCGCCGCAGGAGAAAAATTCCTCGCGGACAAGCGCGAAGCCTTTGAAGCCCGTTACAAGAGCATCGGCCCCGACGATTACGCGAACATCAGTTATACTTCGGGTACGACCGCCGATCCCAAGGGCATCCTGCTCACGCACCGCAATTATACGGCCAACGTGGAGCAGGGCAATTCCGTCATCAGCATCGGCGAAGGCAGCGTGATGCTGATCATCCTGCCGCTGGACCACTGCTTTGCGCACGTGGCGGGAATGTACACGATGATGCGCTACGGCGGCAGCATCGCGTTCGTGCCGATCGGAAAGAACTCGCTTGCGACGCTCAAGAACATCCCTGGCGCCATCCGGGAGACGCGTCCCCACACGATGCTCTCCGTTCCGGCGCTGGCCCGCAACTTCAAGAAGAACATCGAGGCCGGCATCAAGGCCCAGGGCCCCGTCGCACAGAAACTCTTCGATCTGGCCCTGCGCAATGCCATCGCCTACAACCGGGAATATTACAACCGCGGCGGTTTCCGCAATGCGTGGAGAAAGCCCCTGATGTGGCTTTTCGACCGGCTGATTTTCAAAAAGGTCCGCGAGAGTTTCGGCGGACGGATGCAGTTCTTCGTGGGCGGCGGCGCCCTGCTCGACATCGAACTCCAGCGCTTTTTCCTGGCGGTCGGGATGCCGATGTTCCAGGGCTACGGCCTGACGGAGGCGACGCCGATCATCTGCGCCAATTCCACGGGACACGCGATTTTCGGCTCCTCGGGCCGCATCGTACGTCCGATGGACATCAAGATCTGCGACGACAACGGCAACGAGGTCCCCATCGGCCAGAAGGGCGAAATCGTCATCCGCGGCGAGAACGTGATGGCGGGCTACTGGAAGAATCCCGAGGCCACCGCCAAGACCGTCGTGGACGGCTGGCTGCATACCGGGGATATGGGCTACATCTGCCCCTTCGATACGGATTTCCTCTATGTCGTGGGCCGCTTCAAGTCGCTGCTGATCGGCGCCGACGGTGAAAAGTATTCGCCCGAGGCCTTCGAGGACAGCCTGCCCGAGGTATCGAAGTATGTGGAAGCGGCCGTGCTGCACAACAACCAGAACCCCTTTACCATCGCTTTGATCGTCCCTGCCAAGGAGGCCCTTGCGGAGTATGCGAAAGGCCTCGGCCTGGATCCGGCTTCCCGCGAAGGGAAGGAAGCGATGCTCAAGAAAATCCAGGCGGAAGTGGACAGTTACAAAACCGGCGGCGCACACGCCGACCTTTTCCCCGACCGCTGGCTGCCCGGTTCGATCGTCATCTGCGACGAGCCCTTCACCATCGCCAACGGCATGCTGAATTCCACGATGAAGATGGTCCGCCGCAAGGTCGAGGAGCATTACGCCGACGGCATCGCCTACGCCTACACGACGGAGGGCAAGCAACTGTTCAACGAGCGGAATATCGCTGCAATCTAAAATAATAACCATAAAAATCTTTCAGAATCATGTCAAAAAAGCAAAGCAACTTCCTCGCAATCGGGATCATGTTCTTCCTGTTCTTCATGATTGCGTTCGTCACGAATCTCTGCTCTCCGATGGCTACGGTCGTCAAGCAGCAGTTCGGGGCATCGGAGTTCATGGGTCAGGTGGGCAACTATGCCAACTTCATCGCCTACTTATTGATGGGTATTCCTGCCGGTATGCTCATTTCTAAATTCGGCTACCGGAAAACGGCGCTTGCCGCCATTCTCGTAGGTATCATCGGCATCGGCCTCGAATTCCTCAGCGGCCAGGTGGAAAGTTATGGCGTTTACGTACTGGGTGCCTTCATCAGCGGCCTGTGTATGTGTATGCTGAACACCGTCGTGAATCCTATGCTCAACATTCTCGGCGGCGGCGGCAAGAAAGGCAACCAGCTGATCCAGATCGGCGGTTCCTTCAATTCCGCGGGTGCCGTCATCGTCTATATCCTGATGGGGGCCCTTGTCGGGACTGTCACCGAGTCCACCAGCATCACCCATGTGACGCCGGCCCTTTTCCTGGCCCTGGGTATCTTCGCGCTGGCCTTCGTGGTCCTCTTCTTCACCAAACTTGACGAACCTGAGCAGGCTCCCGTTCAACTCAGTCTCATCGGCGGCGCCTTGAAGCACAGGCATTTCGCCCTCGGCGCCCTGGCCATTTTCCTGTATATGAGCGTGGAAGTCGGTACCCCTACCTATATGGTATCCTATCTCCAGAGTCCCGCGGTGGGAATCTCGATGGAGGTGGCGACGCTGATTGCCGCGGTCTACTGGTTCATGATGTTCATCGGCCGTACCGTCGGCGGTGCGATCGGCGGCAAGATCAGCAGCCGGGTCATGGTGGGGACGGTGGCCTGCGCGGCCTGCGTGCTCATCGCCCTGGGCATCTTCCTGCCTTCCGACATCAAGGTGGAAGTTCCCGGCATCGACTGGGCCAGCCTTAAGGTCCTCTGGGTGAAGGTGCCTGCCGGAATGGCCGCCTTCCTGCTCGTCGGTCTCTGCACCTCGGTGATGTGGGGCGGTATCTACAATATGGCCGTCGAAGGCCTCGGCAAGTACACGGCCGCCGCTTCCGGCATCTTTATGACGATGGTGTTCGGCTGCGCCGTGATGGTCGCCATCCAGGCTGCGCTCTACGATAAGATCGGCCTCTACAGCTATTTTGTCCCGCTCGCCTGTGCCGCGTACATCTTCTTCTATGCCCTAATCGGTTCCAAACCGTCCAAACAAATCCAATAAACTATGACACAGGAATTCGTAGTCGGCGTCGATATCGGCGGCCAGACCTCCAAGATCGGCGTAGTCGACAAGCACGGCGAACTTCTCGCCCAGAGCGTCATCCGTTCCGATACCTACGGTTCGGACGCCAAAGCCTATATCTCGGCGCTCGCGCAGGCCATCCAACTCTGCATCGCGCAGTCCGGCAAGAAGCCCGGCGATATCCGCGGCGTCGGCGTGGGGGCCCCGAACGGCAACTATTATACCGGCGAAGTGGCCTTCGCTCCGAACCTCGCGTGGGCGGCCAAATCCTCCGTTCCCCTCAAGCGCTGGCTTTCCGAGGCCCTGGACGGAATGGCCGTCACCGTGACCAATGACGCCAACGCCGCCGCCCTGGGCGAAATGACCTACGGCGCCGCCAAGGGGATGAAGGACTTCATCATGATCACCCTCGGCACCGGTGTCGGCAGCGGCATCGTCATCGACGGGAAGGTGCTTTACGGCCACGACGGCTTTGCCGGCGAACTGGGGCACGTCACCGTCGTCCGCAACAACGGCCGTATGTGCGGCTGCGGGCGTACCGGCTGCCTGGAGGCCTATTGCTCCGCCATGGGCATCGCGCGCACGGCCCGCGAGTGGCTTGCGGCTACGGACGAGCCTTCGCTGCTCCGGGAACTGGACAACATCACCTCCAAGGATATTTACGATGCGGCCAAGCAGGGCGATGCCTTCGCGCTCCGCGTCTTCGAATATACCGGAACCCTTCTGGGCCGCAGTTTTGCGGATTTCATCGCGTTCAGCGCCCCCGAGGCCATCGTGCTCTTCGGCGGTCTGGCCCGCGCGAAGGAATTCCTCTATGAGCCGATGGAGAAGGCGATGAACGACAACGTGCTCAGTATCTGGAAGAACAAGGTGAAAATCATCTTCTCTTCCCTCAAGGAGAGCGATGCCGCGATTCTCGGCGCCTCGGCGCTTGCCTGGTAAGTCAATTTTTTCAACCATTTAATAAATCAAACAAAAAATGAAAGCATTAAAATTCATTGCAATCGTTTCCGCGGCGCTCGTTGTTTTCGCTTGCGGAAATTCGAAAAAGTATCCTGCCGGCATCACCGCCGCACAGAAAGCCCAGATCGACTCCGTGACCCCCACCAAGGCCGAGATTGACTCCGTCAGTTTCCTCCTGGGTATCAACTACGGCGCCTTCCTCGTGCAGCAGGGCTTCAAGGATGACGTGAACATGTCCCAGTTGATCGCCGGTATCAAGGACTTCCTGAACGCCAAGGGCGATATGAACGACGAGGGCTTCACCGAGCAGTTCAAGATCGATCCTATGCAGATGGGTGCCATCATCGGCCGCTATATGGACAAGAAAGGCAAGGTCTCCCTGGTGACCAACAAGGCCGAGGAAGAGGCTTTCCTGGCTGCCAATGCGTCCAAGGAAGGTGTCCAGACCACCGAGTCCGGCCTTCAGTACAAGATCATCGAGCCGGGTAACGATGTGAAGCCCGGTCCCGCCGACACCGTGTTCCTGACCTACAAGGGCACCCTCATCGACGGTAAGGTGTTCGACGAGTCCCAGGATACGACCAGCTTCCCGCTGAACGGCGTGGTGGCCGGTTTCCGTGAAGGTCTCCAACTGGTGGGCGAAGGCGGTAGCGCCATCCTCTACATCCCTGCCGAACTGGGTTACGGCGAGCGCGGACAGCGCAATCCTTACACCGGCCAGTACACCATCGAGGGCAACAAGATGCTCATCTTCGAGGTGAACGTGGCGAAGGTCTGCCCGAAGGCGGAGGAAGCGGCTGAGTAATTGAGCGACGCTAAATACGAAAATACCGCCTGCGGCAACGCGGGCGGTATTTTCGTTTATTCGTTGGCGTCGTAGATGACTTCTTCCTCTTCGCCGTCGTCCTCTTCTTCATCGTCCTCGTCGAAATCTTCGTCCTCGTCGTCCGGATTTTCTCCGGGGAGGTGACGCTGTTCGGCAGGGAGGTCTTCAAAGGCGACGTACCCGTTCTCGAACTCTCCGGGGACGGGTCCTTTGCTTTCCAGCAGGACGGGCCGGGCGGTGGAGGTGGCGGGATCTTCGCCTTCCAGGGTGATGACGACGCTCTTCTTGGAGGTGACGTCGTAGAAATACACGAAACAGGTCACGCCCTCTTTCACGGTGCGGGCGATGCTGACGGCGTCCACGGCGCCGCTTCCGAGGTCGATCAGGGCGTACCGGGCCATGACGGCGCCCGCCGCGTCCAGCGCCTTGAAAAGGATCTGCTGGTCGGAGGGAAACTCCAGGTCGGCCTGCAGTTGCTTATGGAAGGTATAGAGCGAATTGTCTCCGTTGACCGTATAGAGGCGGTAGAAACCTTTGATGCCCGCCAGGGTGACCCGATATCTGTAGTTCATATTGCGAAGATAGGAATAATTCACTAAATTTGGACTGGCTTTGGAGATAAAAGATTATGATTCGTTCCTTTTGCATTACGCTTATTCATTGCTTGATTAGTTTATTCATCCAGCAATATCATTTATCGGCCCAAACAGTCCAAAACCGGCATTCCATTTACACTACTGTATCGGATATAGAAAGGGGAATAAAATTTTAACTTATGCAGCTAACTCCATTAATCAGAAAATATCTGACGAAAAAAAATGTGGAAGCGGGATATAAGAAACGTGGGGATGATACGTTTTGCATTAATCAGGTGGGATCGGACTTTGAATATCATATATCCTACAATTTCGCTACATATTCATGGGGAAGAAGCATTGCCCCTTATCTTATACTTTGGAGTCCTCAGCACGAACGATTATGGCTCGAGATGTTTGGTGAATCGAAGACGAAATATGATTTTGTGTCCTTGTTCCATTTGAACATCGGAGAGATTCGTCGGACATTCAGCAAACTTTGGCCTGTTCGTCCGTGTGAGCCATGGTATTCAATGATTATGATACGGTTTTTATATAATTTTCATGGTTATGATTTCTATAGAGAGTGGTTTTATAAAGAGAAGGATATCCCACGAAAATGTGACCGGATGATGAGAAGAATTCAGAAGGAGGCCATGCCATTTTTTGAAAAGATTTCGAATCTGGAAACGTTAATAGCGTTATATGAAAGAAAGGCGGTGGGAACTTGGGCCACAGGTTTTGATCTTCCGTTACTATATCTCCAAGCGGGGAAAAAAGAAAAGGGGATTGCTTATATGAATCGTTCTGAATGGAAGAAATATATGGAGAATGAAAAAGGAAAGTTGTTTTACGAAAACTATTGTAAATATGAATACCATCCAGTGTAATCTGTTTAAATTTTTGTGGTTTATTACATTATCTTTTTTGGCGGGAGATTTGTCTGCTCAGACATACGTGCAATATAGCTATGATTTATCGGGGAATTGTACTGGGCGATCCGTTCCCCAGTTGTTAACTGCTCAACCGCGACAAGGAATCGACGTTGATACAATTTCTGTCGTAAAGGACAGTTTGACGAGGGCTGTGAATCGTCCCGTATTTCGGAGTGTTGAGGATGATGTATGTGCCAAGAAGAGCGAACTGCTCACGATGCGAAAACCTAAAGATTTTCCCCTGTTTGTAAAGTGGTATTTTGGAGATAAAAGATACATATCAGAGCATTGCGGAGCGTTCCCGGGGCGTATATAAGTCGCTCGGGAGCCGTTTTACCGCCTTTGCCATTCCTGTGGAGAGCGAGGCGCAGATCCGGGACGAGATCCAGGCGCTGCGCCGCGAATACCACGATGCCCGTCACCATTGCTTTGCCTGGCGGCTGGGCCACGACGGCGCCCGCTGGCGTGCTTCCGACGACGGCGAACCTTCGGGCAGCGCCGGACGGCAGATCCTGGGTCGCATCGACGCGGAAGGTCTGAGCGACATCCTGGTGGTCGTGGTGCGCTATTTCGGGGGCGTCAAACTCGGCATTCCCGGGCTGATCGAGGCCTATCGGAGCGCGACTGCCGATGCGCTTTCGGCGGCCCAAAAATGCGAAAAAATCGCCTCGGCGCCCTATCGCCTTTCCTTTGGCTATGCGGCGATGCCGGCGGTGATGAAACTGCTTAAAGACCTGGACCTCAAACAGATGAATCCCGTGTTTGCGGAGCATTGTACCCTGGAGACCTCGGTGC
>LXOW01032206.1_pt1 | contig 13691 bp, 8 predicted proteins | sample 1368591 | NCBI WGS metagenome assembly LXOW01 (sample SAMN04884650, study PRJNA319009) | bovine gut metagenome | isolation source: Cow rumen | host: Bos taurus | place: Italy: Legnaro (PD) | collected 2014-07-09
GGCGGCGGAGGCCACCGGTGGCCCGGCGGAGACACGACAGGCGGGGGGGGTACTGGCGGGAGCGGTGGCTACACGGTCGGGGGAAATGGTCCCGGCGGCACCGGTGGCTACACGGTTGGTGGAGGGGAAAACGGCGGGGGATACAATACGGACGGAGGGAACACAGGCGGAGGGGAGACGTCAATCGAGGTGGCGGAAGGGGTTCTGATCGATACGGGCCTCGGGGAAGGGAAGACCGTGCTGGGAATGCAACAGGAGTTGCAGGATCTGGTGGACGGGAAGTACAGGGGGGACGGGGAGCCGAGCATCGAGGACATCATCAACATAGCGCTGGAAGGAGGTTCGTTCGGCGGCGGGGAAGGGACGGAATTCGACATCGACGGGATTTTGGGAGGGGGATTCGAGTCGTTGTTCGACCTGGACGGGGACCTGTCGCCGTCGGCGCTGCTGTCGAATCCGGCGCTGAAGGATCCGTGGAGCACGATCGGGGATGCCCTCGCGAAGGCGCAGGGAAAACTGGAAAGCTGGGCATCGGACCAGCTCAACAGCTGGATCGCGAAGCATCCGGGATTGGAGAAATGGTTCGGGATACTCGGCATCGACGGAGATTTCATCGTGGACGGGGTGAAGAGCATCTGGGGCATCCTGACGGGGAACGGGACGCTGAGGGAGAAGTTCGCCCAGCTGGCGGCGCTGGCCCAGAACAAACTGTGCGACATGGCCTCGAGCGCGATCCGGTACGGATTGCAGAAGTTGACGGGATGGCTGTCGGACATCGCGAACAAGGCGATTTCGACAATCAAGTCGTGGATACAGGGGAAAATACAGTCACTGTTCGGAATCAAGGTACCGACGGGGCTGATCCAGGGATTCCAGAACGCCTTGCAGAAGCTGGTGGGAAAGGGGCTGGCCCGGATCATGGTGTTCGAGCCGGAAGTGATCGTCGGGGAGTTCCGTCCCCAGACGGGCGGGAGCAGTGGAGGCGGTACGACGGTGCTTTCGACGGGTTCACCATGAGGCGAGGACGTCCAGATAAAACCGTGGCAGTGCCGGTTCGGGGAGAAACCGGGTCGGTTCTGCTGGAGGGTGTGCTGGTGTTGCCGCTGTATTTGGCGATGCTGGGGGCCTTGTTCATCGCTGGGGAACTGGCGCACGCGCGGCAGACGCTGATGTCGGTGGAGCGGTCGACCACGTGGCTGGCGGCCGACCGTTTCGCGAACCACCAGACTTCCGGAATCATGCGGATGCTGGACCGGTTCGTGCCGAAACGGGATTTCCATCCGCCGGGAGGGGATTTGCACGTGGATGAAATGCGGCGGAACGGGGTGTTGGTGGGAAACACGTGGATGAACGGGTATGCTGGGTATGCGGTGATGGACGTGCAGGTGCCGTGGTGGCAGGGACTGGCGAATGCGGAGGACGCGATGTACCTGCGGAAGCCCGGCGACACGTCACCGTGGGCTTTCCAGGAGTCGTACCGGGTTCCCGAAGGACGGGACGGGAACGCGGACAAACGCTGGCGGTATTTCGTCGTGCGCCGGCGGGGGTTCGACGATCTCGTCAGCCGCAAGCAGTACGACGCCCATTACGACCGGAACGCGAGCGGGTTGAAGCTGGCTGACCATGTGGAGCGCACGGTGGTGTCCGATCCGTGGATTGTCGGAGGAGAGCAGGCGTTCCATTCGATTCCGGCGCCGGCCGTTTCGGCGGGTCTCCGGGAATACAGCCGGATTCCCGAACTGGTGGGATGGGGAGAGTGACCATGTGCGCGGAAAAGACAGCGTTGATGACGGTCGGAATGGCATTGTGGGTGGTCTTGGGGGCGTCCGCGGCGCGGGGGGAGCCGAGGATGCCGGGTGGGTTCGAGACGCGCTGGTCTCAGGAGCGGAACAACACGTGGAGGGAGTCGGGGGCGCTGGGGGAGACGTATGCGTCGGGGGTGAGGACGGTGGAGACGTGTCTGGAGGGGCAGGGGTACCGGTTGCAGTACGATATCCTGGTGGCGGGAGGGGGACGGGTCTTGCAGCAGTGGGAGAAGGAGGGGGAGCGGATCATCGTGATGCTGTGGGAGATGAAGGACGGGCGGACGGGGTGTTCGTGGGGAGTGAGCGAATGAAGAGGACGGGACGGAGGAACGATTGCAAGACGGATTTCGCGGGCCGAGGGCCGGAACAAAGGAGAGAGAGATGAGCGACGAGAACGTGAAAGAGCAAGGGCAGGCGGCGGAAGCGCCGGCGGTGGCGGCGGAGGACGCGCCGACGCAGGTGCCGGAGGCGGATGCCGCGCCCGCAGCGGCGGTGCGGTCGAGGTTCGACTGCGTGGAGCACGTGTGCCTGACGCATCCGGGGCTGGTGCGCGAGAACAACGAGGATTCGCTGCTGGGGATGCCGGCGGACGGCGTGTACGCGGTGGCGGACGGGATGGGCGGCGGGGAGGCCGGGGAGATCGCCAGCCGGTACGTGGTCCATGCGCTGCGACGGCTGCTCAAGGACAGCGAGACGGAGTCGCCGGGCGAGCGCAAGTACCGGGTCCTCCAGGGGGCCAAGGAGGCCAACAAGGCCATCAACCAGCACGCGGAGGAGCACCGCTACCAGACGATGGGCAGCACGATGGTGTGCTTCCTGCTCGATCCGTGGAAGAGCGACCGGGCGTGGGTCAGCCACGTGGGCGATTCGCGGGCGTACTGCTTCCGGGAAGGGGAGCTGTTCCGCCTGACGCAGGACCACACCGTGGGCGCGGAACTCAAGGGAGGGGCGGAAAACAGCGCGTTGGGGCATGTCCTGACGCGGGCGCTCGGCACCGCCAGCAGCCACGAGCTGGAATGGTCGGAACTGGCGCTTTGCCCGGGGGATGTGTTCATGCTCTGCTCGGACGGGCTGTACGGGATGATCCCGGACCCGGATCTGGAGAAGCTGTTCCGCGAGGATGCGCAGGGCGAGTTGCCGTTGTTGGCGGACCTGTTGCTGCAACGGGCGCTGGATGGGGGAGGGAAGGACAACATCACGCTCATCCTGCTGCGGGTGAAGAAGGAGATGCCGCCCGACGCGGAGACGCTCGATCCGCTCGACGTCGAGGAAAGCGACCATCTCAGCGAGATGGCGGAACGGGAGAGCCAGCCGTGAGCCCGGCGCCCGCTTCGTTCCTGGTTCTCTTCCTGGAGCCGATCCGGCGGTATCTGGAAGACGACGACGTGTCGGAAATCCTGATCAACGGGCCGACGAAGGTGTACATCGAGCGCGGTGGCAAGCTGCGGGAGACGGACGCGGCGTTCGCGAGCGAACCGGCGCTGCGCGCGGCGGCGGCCAACATCGCGAAGTCGGTGGGCCGCCAGCTGGACGAAGCGCACCCGCAGCTGGACGCGCGGTTGCCGGACGGCTCGCGCGTGCACGCGGTGATTCCGCCGCTGAGCCGGTGCGGTACGGTGGTGGCCATCCGCAAGTTCAAGCGGGAGACGCTGGATGCGGCGAAGCTGTTGCAGTACGGGAGCATCTCGGAGGAGGGGATGGAGCTGCTGCGGACGATTGTGGCGATGCACAAGAACGTCATGGTGTCGGGCGGCACGAGCTCGGGCAAGACGTCGGTGCTGAACGTCCTCAGTTCGTTCATCGCCCCGGACGAGCGGGTGCTGGTGCTGGAAGACGCGAGCGAACTGCAACTGCAGCAGTCGCACGTGGTGTCGTTCGAGACGCGCAAGGCGGATGCGCACGGGAAAGGGGAAATCACGATCCGCGACCTCATCTTCTCGGCGTTGCGGTTGCGCCCGGACCGGCTGGTCATCGGCGAAATCCGCGGCGGCGAGGCGCTGGACCTGCTCCAGGCGCTGAACACGGGGCACGCGGGGTCGATGTCGACCATCCACGCGAACGCGCCGCTGGAGTGTTTGTTCCGCATGGAGACGTGCGCGCTGCTGAGTGGGATCGAAATCCCGCTGTCCGCGCTGCGGGCGCAGGTGGCGTCGGCGGTGGACGTGGTGGTGCACACGGCGAGGCTGTCGGACGGGAGCCGCAAGATCGTGGCGGTGTCGGAGGTGTTGCCGCTGGAGGGCGGCAATTACCGGTTGCGGGACCTCATGGCGTGGCGGACGGACCGGCGTCTGGATGACGGACGGCTGGAAGGTGCGTTCGAGATGAAGAACGAGCCGACGTTTGCGGCGCAGGCGCGCCAGCTGGGGCTGGCGGTGCCGTCCGTGGGGTGAGAGCGAAACAATGCCCGGATCGAGCCATTCCGAACTGATGCCCGGCAGCCTGCTGGGCAAGTACCGCATCGAGCGGCTGCTGGGGCACGGCGGCATGGCCACCGTGTACCTGGCGGTGCAGGAGGGGACCGGGCTGGAGGTCGCGCTCAAGGTGTTGATGTTCCGCGGCGAATCCAGCCGTCATGGGGGTGACGTGGCCCGGTTCATCCGCGAGGCGCGGCTGGCGGGCGGCATCCGGCATCCGCACTGGGTGAGCGTGTACGAGACGGGATTCGACGCGAAGAACAACCTGTACTACATCGCGATGGAACGGATGCAGGCGTCGCTGGCTACCCGGTTGCGGGCGCACGGGCCGCTGGCGGAGCCGGAGGCGATCGCGGTGGTCGAGCAGATTGCCCTGGCGCTGGAGAAGGCGTTCGAGACGCAGATGGTCCACCGCGACATCAAGCCGGGCAACATCCTGTACAACGCGGCGGGGGTGTGCAAGCTGACGGACTTCGGCATCGCGAAGAGCTCCCGGAACGAGGAAACGCAGCTGACGTTGCGGGAAGCGGTTTTCGGAACGCCCGCCTACATGTCCCCGGAGCAGGCGACCGACGCGCGGAAAGTGGATGCCCGGTCCGACATCTATTCGCTGGGGACGGTGTTTTTCGAACTGCTGAGCGGAGAGCGGCCGTACCAGGGCGAGACGCCGGTGCAGGTGCTCGCGCAGGTCATCACCGACAAGCCGCCGCCGGACGTGCGTTCCAAGCCCAAGGCGCGGAAAGTCCATTCCGACACCGCCAAGCTCATCATGAGCATGATGGCGAAAGATCCCGCAGGGCGCCCGCAGACGCCGATGGAGCTGGTCGAGCGCCTGCGTGCCCTCAAGGCCCGCGTTCCCTACGCCCGCCCCCCGGAGTCCCCCGACGAGCCGCCGTACGACGACTCGACCATCATGGACCCAACCAACCCGCCTCCGTCTTCCTTCGGCGCCGTCTCCGCTGGAACTTCCGCATCCTGGTCCGAGCGTGCCACGGCCACCGTCGGCGCTTCCGATTCGCCTTCCACCGACACCTGGCGCGATGGCCCCGCCCCCCAGCGGACAATCGGCAACACCCCGACTTTCGCCACCCAGGCCGTCCGCGATGGAACCGTCGCCACCATGTCCACCCGCACCACCGTCCCCGAACCCAATCCCGCCGCGCATCCCTCCCCAAAGCGGTCTGGCAAGGCCCGCGAGGAACGGGGCGGCTCCGGAAAGGGGTGGTTTGCTACGCTCGGGATTCTCCTCGTCCTCCTCTTTGGCGTCGCATTCTGGGCCTCTGACTCCGAATTCATTGAAAATCATTCCGAGGATCCGGGGATTGTCGGCGACATCTGCCGTTGGCTCTACCGCGGTGAGCTCGTCGGGAAGCCCGATGCCCCCCCCGGGAAGGAACCGGACGTTGTATCGAATCCCGAGACGAACATTCCAGAAGAACCAATCGTCCGGTCCACACCCGCCTACCTTCGGTTCATAAACCAGGGGACCGACCCGGTTTTGGTCGAAGCGCCGTGGAAGTTCGAAGTCGCCCCCGGCTCGCCCATCAGCAGGGAAATCACTGCGGATTCCGAAGTCGAAATCGTATATCGCCCAGGTTGGAATGAAGGCGACTACGAGCAACCGTCCCCGAAGAAGATCAAGACCCCTGCCGCCGGCAGGACCAACGACGTGGTGTTGACGTTGGTACGCAAAGAAGATCCGGAGGTGACCTTGCCAGCCTGGGTCGAGTTCCGCAATGCGGGGCCGGAAACCGTCCGGGTCAAGCCGATTGGTTCATGGAATGCCAGTGAATTCAATGTCCAACCCAATGGGAAAGTGCCCAAGCCGTGCAAACCCGGTGCCACGCTGGAGTACGAGTATTGGACGCCTTACAGCCCCGATTACAAACGCGGTACCAATACCGTGACGGCACTACCTGTCGGCGGAACAACCAAGTACGAAACCATCAACCCGCCCCGTGTGGCATCACAGGCCATGGATGCCACCCTCACGTTGGTCAACACGAACGACGTCGACATCATGGTCGACTTGTCCGGCGGCGCGAGCGGAATCCGCAAGGTGAAGCAGGGAGGTGTTCCGGAGAAGATTCTAATCAAGGCGGGCACAAATACCATCGTCAGGTATTACACCGCCGACCCCCGCTACCAGGAAGACGGCAGTGAGAATGCCGGTACCGAAAACGTTTCCGGTACCACCAAGCTGTCTCTGGTCCTGCATCCCAAACCGGCACCGACCCTGACGGTCAGGAATGACGGCCCCGTGCCGCTGCGTGTTGCCATCACGGGGGCCAAGAGCGGTCGCAGGGATGGTCCTGCCACGATACCTCCCCAACAGTCTGCTGATTTCCGCAATCTCCCCGTCGGTGAAGAGTTGAACTTGGTGTACACGGTCGATGGCAACCCCCGCTATCGGGGCGGAGTCAAGCGCCTTCTCGGGCTCGATTGGGGCGAAAAGAGCAGCGAAACCGTCCGGGCCGTTCTCCAAAATCAACCCGCGATGGAGATTCGCAACACCGGTTACCGGGCCGTGAAGGTGACCGTCACGCACAACGGCAAGGTGGTGACGAGCCTGGTCACGGACGACAACAGCCCGGTGGAAAACCCATTCAATCTCGAGGGCAAGGACACCCGCATCCTGGCGTTCGGCGAGGCGGGCGAGTACCGTATTCAGACCGAGGCCGTCATCGGGGCAAACGATCCGTTCGGGAGCAAGGGGGATTACAATTCCATCGACAGGATCGTTCCCTGTGATTGGGGGAGCAATCCGACCTTGGTGGAGTGCGACGCGAACGTGACGGCGGGGCATTCCGACATGCCCTCCGTAACGGAAAAGGACGGGGCCATCCAAGGGGCCCTGAAAGACGCGTCCGAAACCTTGAGCAAACGGTGGGGGGCCCACGGAGACCCCATCGGCAAGATCGTCAACTGGCTGAGTGCCGCCAAACGATACGGGACAGGAGAGGATGTCGATGGCATCGTGGAAAATGTGCCCGGCGTGCTTGCATACGGAAACTGGAAGTCGGCCGTCGAAAACAAGCAGAAAACGGCAACCGAAGAGAAAAACCAGGCCGTCATCGGGGATGAACGCTGGCAGCACATCGTGGTCACCACCCGGGGAAACGGGAGCTGGAAAGAGTTCCTGGATAATTACTGACAAGCGGAACAAACTTCAAAGGATGAAGGAAACATGAAAAGCAATTGGTTTCACGCCGGGATGTCCGCTCTGCTGGCCGCGAGCTGTTTGGCGATGGGGTGCAGCAAGGGAGGGGAGGGTGGCGAGAAAGCGACGGCCTTGACGTTCCAGAATCCCAATTCGGCGGATTTGAACCTGATTCTTGCGGGAGGGTTCGACGGCCAATTCCGGGTTCGGGCCGGAGAGAGCGTGACCATTGCTTCCCGTCCGGGCGAGCCAACCACGATTCGCATCCAGATGTCCCCGGCCCCAGAATCTTCGCCGGAGGCAACGGTGGTTCCGGTGGGAGGGCGTAAAGCCAGCCCCGCTCCGATGGACGCGTCGCCCATGCCTAGTGAATCGACAGTACGGGCCACACCTGCCTACCTTCGTTTCATAAACCAGGGGATAGACCCTGTTTTGGTCGAAGCTCCATGGAAGTTCGATGTCGCTCCCGGCTCGTTCATCAGCAAGGCAATCGAAGCGGGTTCCGAAATCGAAATCGTATATCGCCCAAGTTGGAACGAAGGCGACTATGAGCAACCGTCCCTGAAGAGAATCAAGGCCCCTGCCGCCGGCAGGACCAACGACGTGGTGTTGACGTTGGTACGCAAAAAAGATCCGGAGGCGATCTTGCCGGCCTGGGTCGAGTTCCGCAATGCGGGTCCCGAAACCGTGCGTGTCAAGCCGATCGGTTCCTGGAATGCCAGTGAATTTAATATCAGCCCCAACGGGAAGGTGCCCAAGCCGTGCAAACCCGGTGCCACGCTGGAGTACGAGTATTGGACGCCTTACAGCCCCGATTACAATCGCGGTACCAATACCGTGAAGGCACTGTCTGTCGGCGGAACAACCAAGTACGAAACCATCAACCCGACCCGTGTGGCATCACAGGCGGTGGATGCCACCCTCACGTTGGTCAATCCGAACGACGTCGACATCATGGTCGACTTGTCAGGCGGCGCGAGCGGATTCCGCAAGGTGAAGCAGGGAGGAGTACCGGAGGAAATTCCAATCGAAGCAGGCAAGAATACGGTTATCAGGTATTTCACCGCCGACCCCCGCTACCAGGAAGACCGCAGTGAGAATGCCGGTACCGAAAACGTTTCCGGCAGCACCAAGCTGTCACTGGTCCTTCATCCCAAACCGGCACCGACCCTGACGGTCACGAATGCCGGCCCCGTGCCGCTGGTTGTCGCCGTCAAAGGGGCCAGGAGCGGTTCCGGGGATGCTCCCGCCGTGATTCCAGCCCAAAAGTCTTCTGTTTTCCGCAATCTCCCCGTCGGCGAAGAGTTGGACTTGGTGTACACGGTCGACGGAAACGCTCACTATCGTGGTGGATCCAAGCGCCTTCTTGGGCTCGACTGGGGTGAAAAAAGCAGCGAAACCGTCCGCGCAACCCTGCAAAACCAACCTGCGATGGAGATTCGAAACACCGGGTACCGGACTGTGAAGGTGACCGTCTCGCACAACGGCACACAGATGGCGAACCTCGTCACGCGCGACAATACCCCCGTGGAGAACCCATTCAAACTCGAGGGCAAGGACACCCGCATCCTGGTGTTCGACGAGGAGGGCGAGTACCGTGTGCAGACCGAGGCCGTCCCTGGGCCAAACGATCCGTTCGGGGGCAAGGGAGATTACAATTCCACCGACAGGATTGTTTACTGTAATTGGGGGGATGCTCCGACTTTGGTGGAGTGCGATGCGAACGTGACGAGGGGGCATCCCGACATGCCCCCTGTAACGGACCAGGACAGCTACATCCGAGGGGCGCTGAAAGACGTGTCCGATAACTTGACAAAGCCCTGGGGAGTTCACGGAGATCTCATCGGGAAGATTGTCAAGTTTCTGGGAGACACCAAACGATACGGAAAAGGAGAGGATGTCGATGGCATTGTGGAAAATGTGCCCGGTGTGCTTGCATACGAAGAATGGAAGAGGGCTGTCGAAAACAAGCAAAACTCGGCTTCCGAAGAGAAAAATCAGACCATCCTCGGGGATGAACGCTGGCAGCACATCGTGGACACCACCCAGAGGAGCAGTAGTTGGAAAGAGTTCCTGGCCAACTACTGACGGGAACGGCAGGCGTGGCGATGGGGATTGGCCCTCAGGATGACGGCAATGGCCGCGGAGGGGAAATGCAGGATGGCGACGGCTACAATCTTGCTTTTTCCGCCGGAATTCCAGACAATAATCATGTTGTCCGTGTTGGCAGGGCGGAAACGATTCCGGATGCCTGCCCGGCAACGGTGGATGTGGCGACACGTCCAGAAAGGATGAAACGCACATGAAACGCACGTTGGATACCCTGTGGATGACGGCCCTGGCCGTACTGTTTCTTGCCCCTCAGGTTTTCGCCTCGATGATCGGCATCGGACGCGAGGGCGATTACGCAATCGAGATTTTCGCGGAGCGCTCGGAGGTCGCACGGTCCGCCGGTGTCGCGACGGTGACGTTGCCTCGCGAAGCGGAGGGTCTTTTCTTGGCGGCGGACGTCCGGATGGGGGACGGGGTGTGGTCGGGGGACGGCACTGGCGCGGGTAGGGCGGATGCGGCAGTGGAGCGTTTGACGCCGGGGTGGCGGTCGTGTGAGCTGAAGCTGAAGGAGACGAGCCGTGCCGTTCCGGTGCCCGTGGAACGCTTCCACCTGCTGCGCTGGGCCGATCTCGGAGGACGCTTCGTGGCGCAGCTGGATGGATTGTCGCAGACGAATGAGGCCGCGTGGCGGAACGGGTTGGAAGATGTCCTGTCACGGGGACGCACGGTGTTCGGCGGGCAGAGCATGGTGGTGGGATTCCCGGGGACCAAGTACGCGGCCGAATTCGAGCACGTGAAACGCGCCTTCGACCGTTGCGCCCGCAAGGGGCAGATGCGGGGATTCGCCGCCGGGCGTGACCTCCAGAGCGCCTACCGCGGACTCTTTGGCGAGGACTGGCCGACGGCGCTCCAGGCCGTGTTCCTCTCCGGGAACGAACGGCCGCTTGAGCTCCGGCGCATCGCCGATGCCGGCGGCAAGGCGCTGCCGGACGTTTTCGATTCGTCCCTTCCCCTCCGTCTGGACGGCACCAACCGCATCGAGGGGGTGTTCCCCGCCGGGACCCTCCTGCAAATCGCCTATGCTCCGGTGGCGGAAGGCGGAACAGGGGCGGAATCGGACGAGCGCACCTTTCCCTGGTCCTCCGCCGCTGCGGGTGGACATCCCGTGTGGTTCGTGCTGCAATCGCCGTCCGGGGATGGGGACTCGGGACTGGGCCTGACCACGAATCTCCTGGAAAACGCGGGCTCCGTCGCCGTGTCCGTCAAGGTCATGGTGGGGGATGTCTCCCGTACGGCGACGTTGCCGGCCGGCGGCACCGTCCTGCTCTGCCTCGTCGTGCGACCCGGGACGCCGGTCCACCTCAACGGCGAGCCCGCGGAATCCGATCCGTACGCTCGGGACTGGACCGTCTCGGGACAGCAGGCCGCCGAGGCGCACGTGCGCTTCGACTCCGTTCGCAAGGAACAGCCGGGACTCGTGCTGAACAATCCGGAGATGATGCCCGTTGACGTGACGGTCACTCCCGTCGGCGGCGGCTGGGGAAGCGCGACGAAGCTGACGTTGCAGGCTGGGGAAACCGGCATCGGCATCCCCGTGCCCGCGCACAAGACGCTGGCCGTTGCCTACCGCTTCCGGTCTTCCTTCCACAAGGCCGGGCATACCGACATCCCGCCGCTCTTCTACGGCGACCGGTCCAATCTCGTCTTGCGCGCCGAACTCAAGGGCGCCCCTGAAATCGTCGTCCAGAACACCGGTGCCTTCGCCGTGAAGCTCTCCGGCATGGCCAGCCCCGCCGACGGCGTGACCATCCTCCCCGGCAAGACCGCGACGGTGACCGTACCCGCCGGGAAACGCGCTCTCCTGACGGGCGTTGTCGCCAATGCCGACTACCAGTGCGAGCCGGTGGTTCTCTCCGCGATGGAACCCGGCGAGACCACCACCGCGAAGCTCCGTCTCTCCCTCAAGCCCGCTCCGCAGATCGTCCTGCGCAATATCGGCGGCATGATGGATGCCGAAGCCACGCTGATGTCCGGTGCCGGACGTCCGATCGGCAAGCCGTTCACCGTAAAGCGCGGGGCCTCCACGCGTCCGATGCCGATGCCTCCGACGCCATCCTCCTACTACCGCCTTTCCTACAGCAACGGGCGTTTCACCGCGCAGGGTCGCCTCGACATTCCCGCCGTCCCGCGCGGCGAAATCCGCACCCTCGACATTCCCAACCCCACAGAAGGCGTCCGCCTCCAGACGCCTGGAAGCCCCGTTGCCAAGCCAGTGCCTTCCGCACCCGCCCCTGCCGCCGCGCCTGTTTCCGCTAAACCCATTCCCACGTCCGCGCCCGCGCCCGCGCCAGCTCCAGCTGCCCCCGAGATCCCTCCCCGTCCTTCATCTGCTGACGCCCCCGTCTTCCTCACACCATAGGATTCGTCCCCGGGAACGGATGGGGGGCGATGGAAGGGAATTCGTGGCGGAGGATGGTGAGTTTGTGGGGAAGGCCGCCACCGCCGTAGCCGGTGGGGGCTCCGCCCGCGCCGAGGATGCGGAGACAGGGGATGATCAGGCAGATTAGGTCCAGCTGATGGCCTGGCCGACGGCTTGCGCGGGGATTCTCGCGATGTTGCGGTGACGGGCGAGAGTCGCGGCGATGGTGTCGCAGATGGTGGTTGCTCCGAAGGGGATGGGAAGGACTTTGCGGAGAGCCGCCAGGCGGAAGTGGACGGTTACTGGCGGGGAGGGGGGATGGGGAAGATGGAGCGGGTGCGGCGGCCGTTGAAGAGGATGGAGGCGAGGACGGCCAGGGCCAGGAGGGGTTGGTAGTAGAGGCTCTTCAGGAGGTCCAGGGAGTCGACGGAGATGTCGAGGCCTTGCGCGACGCCGAGGGCGATCAGGATCTGCGCGCCGTAGGGAATCAGGCCCTGCACGACGCAGGAGGCCGTGTCGAGTACCGACGCGATGCGGACGGGCTCGGCCTTGAATTTGTCGGCGCATTCCTTGGCGATGGGGCCCGCGATCACGATGGCCACGGTGTTGTTCGCCGTGAAGCAGTTCACCGCCGATACCAGGAAGAACACGCCCAGTTCGCACGTGCGCGGGCCGCGGATGACCTTGGAGATGCGGTCGGTCAGCCACAGGACGCCGCCGTTGGCCTGCACCGATTTGAAGAGGCCGCCCGCGAGGAGGGCGACGATCAGGGTTTCGCCCATTCCGAGGGTGCCCTTTCCGAGCAGGTCCATGGCGTCGAAGAAGCCGAACTTGCCCAGCGCCCCGCCGATGGCGGCCGCGAGGACGGTTCCGGAGAAGAGCAGGGCCATGACGTTGAACCCCGCCAGCGCCATCACCAGCACGAAGACGTAGGGGAGGACCAGCACGAAATGCTGCCACGTGACGGTGGGCACCTCGACGGTCCCGGCGGCGGCGGACCCGCTGGCGGCGTAGATGAAGAGGGCGATGAGCGCGGCTGGAGCGGCGATGAGGCCGTTGGCGAGGAATTTGTCCTTCATGCGCACGCCCTGGGTGCGGGTGGCGGCGATGGTGGTGTCGGAAATCATCGAGAGGTTGTCGCCGAACATCGATCCGCCGAGCACGGCCCCCATCAGCAGCGCGGGGGGGAGTCCGAGGGGCGCGGCGAAGCCCAGCGCGATGGGCGTGACGGCGGCGATGGTTCCGCACGAGGTGCCGATTGCCAGCGAGATGAGGCACGAGACGAGGAAGACGCCCGCGACCATCAGGCTTGCCGGGATGCAGGCGCGGGCGAGCACGACGGCGGCATCGACGGCGCCGGAGCCCTTGGCGATGGTGGCGAACGCACCCGCGAGGATGAAGATGAGGCACATGATCATGATGTTGGGTTCGCCCATGCCGCGCGCGTAGGTTTCGACCTTGGCGTCGAGGGGGCGGCGGCCGACGAGGAGCGAGAGGGCGGAGGCGACGAGGAAGGCGACCGGCATGGAGACCTTGTACCACGGCATTTCGTACCCCATGTGTCCGGCGAGGAGCGAGAGCCCCACGTAGAAGAGCGCGAAGCCGGCGAAGGGCAGCAGGGCGAAGCCGTTGGGGCGGATGGAGGTGTCGTTGTGCATGGCGGTTCCTTTCTTGGGAATGCGGGAGTGTAGCGCCTCGCGGGGCGGATTGCAATGGCGGGACGGGGAAGCGAGGGGGGATGTTCCTGGGGAAGTGGATGGTTTGGAAACAGGAAAAACATTGGGGTTTTCTGTAATCTCACGATGCTTCGGAGGAGGGCGGGGTCGGGTGGATTCCAGGGG
>LXOW01241756.1_pt1 | contig 13690 bp, 13 predicted proteins | sample 1368591 | NCBI WGS metagenome assembly LXOW01 (sample SAMN04884650, study PRJNA319009) | bovine gut metagenome | isolation source: Cow rumen | host: Bos taurus | place: Italy: Legnaro (PD) | collected 2014-07-09
GGTAAATTTTTAATAAGAATTTACATTTTTGAAATTTTTTATTGAAATTTCAGTTTTTAAAAAAAATTGTCTTTTTTTTGTTTTTTGTTTTTTTAGATTGTTTTTGAAATTTTGTATTTTTTAATTGATTTTTAAATTTTTGGATTTTTATGATGAAATTTTTAATTATTACTTTTTCACTACTGATTACGAACTGCCTCTATGCGGCAGACACGAATGTACCTTCTGATACACAGAAGACGGAAAACGCCCAGGTTTCGGCACAGGACACGGAAAAGCCGGAATCCGTAGAAAAAAATACGAAGAAACAGGCAAAAAAGGCAAAGAAAGCCAAAAAAACCGATAAGAAAGTGGAAAATGACGAGGTTTCAGAGCCTCAGGACAAGGAAACACTGAAAATATTTGAAAATGTCCCCCCCGAAAAAATATATACAAGTGAAGGCCGTCTCAACCATCCTTTTTTTGATCTGCCCATTTCCACGGAAGCCGTAAATTCAAAATACAAGTCAATTCAGCCCGGAGAATACCTGGAATATGACATTTACCTCGGCGTAACCAGGGTTGGGGCGGCATGGCTTTTCTGCGACGGTATAGTACATATAGGCACACATACGGCATATCATCTGCTTTCAGGCGTAAGATCCGCCTCATTCGTGGAGAAGCTGTACAAGGTCAAGGATCGCAATGACAGCTGGTTTGACACGGAGACACTCAATTCCTACGGATATTACAAGGAACTTAACGAGGGACATTATTTCTTCAATGAATGGACAATCTTTGACGAGGCGGACAAAAGATATTTTGGCAAGAAGCTAAACCGCCGCAAGGAACTGTCATCATTTGACGGCAATCTTCCGCTACCTGTCAGCGACATACTGTCCTCAATGTACAAGGTACGTGCGCTCCGAATGAAAAAGGGTGAGAAAATAATGATGGACGTGAACACCAAGAAGAACTGGCAAATGGAAGCAACCGTGTTAAGGACGGAAAAGATCGCAACGATATTCGGAAAGAAAAGGTGCATTGTCGGCGAGCCAAAGGTTGGTTCGGAGGGAATATTCGTATCAAAGGCAGGAAAACGCCTTTTCGTATGGCTCACCGACGACGAAGACCAGATCCCCGTGCTTATGAAGGCGGAAACGTTCTTCGGCTCAATATCAGCAAAACTTGTAAAACGCGAAATGAGATTCCAGGAGTAATTATGTCAGACAAGATAATAATCGCAATACCGGCACGATATGGCTCGCAGAGATTCCCCGNNATACAATGGGCATGGGAAGCCGCCGTAAAGGCGGATATGGCAGAACATATCGTCGTAGCCACGGAGGATCAGCGTGTCCTGGACTTTCTGCGTTCCATTGGGGCGAAAGCCGTAATGACCAGTCCTCAATGCCAGTCCGGCACTGACAGGGTATGGGAAGCCTGCAAGGACATGGATGCGGATTACATAATCAATTTCCAGGGCGACGAGCCATTTATGACTGCGGAAACGCTTAAAAAGGCCTTCAACAAGCTGAAAGCCTCCCCGGATTGCCATATAGGCACGGCATGTGTTAGACTTTCCGGCGAGGACATTGACAATCCAAACTGCGTCAAAATAGCAATGGATTCCGACGGACACGCCCTTTATTTCTCACGCTGTCCGATACCGTATCATCATCCGCTTTCCCCCATCGCAGAGAAATATCCTTATTACCTGCATTTGGGATTCTACATATACAGACGGGAAGCATTAAAAAAATTCGTATCGCTGCCACAAAGTCCTCTTGAAAAACTGGAAAGACTGGAGCAGCTTCGTGCCTTGGAAAACGGAATGAGAATATGCGTTGCCGAGGTAGATCCTCTCGGGCCCTCAATAGACACGCCGGAAGACCTGAAAGCGGCGGAGGAATACATAAACAAATTGGCAGTTAGCAATGAGAAATGAGCAATTTTAAATCAACATTATTTTTGTTTTCACTGTTGACAATTCCGTTTTTTGCCGCCTGTTCCAGCAATTCTGTAAGGCAGTCTTCCATACCGCAAAAGACTGTCAGGAACATTGAGCAGTCCGCCACAGATCCGGCAGGATTCGCAGGCAGGACATCATTAGACGGAACAACGGTGGCAGCGTCTGAATCCGTCAGAATCCTATCCAGTCATGGCGGAATAACGGAATTTACAGCATACGGCGAGGGATCAGCATTGCCGAATGAGGCCCCCAGATTGGCACAGGATCGGGCAGAAAAAGACGCACTTTCCAAGGCAATAAGGAAAACTGGCGTGAACGTTTCCGCCGGAATGTTTGACTTCGCAACGGAAAACGCATTAACATCATCACAGATGGTTTCCTCCTACGCAAATGTCTGGAGCGAGGCAGTATCGCAATATGAAACCGTCGGAGATCCGGACTGCAAATTCATAGCGACCAGAGGCACATATTGCAAGGTTCATATAAAGGGAAAGGTAAGCAAAAAGGGCGACCCCGACCCGGATTTCAAGATTTTGAAAGCGTCGCTGAACCAGCCCGCATTTTACGAAGGAGACGATCTCAACATTACATTAAAGGTCAGTCAGGACTGCTACATAACATTGCTGAACATAGACGCGGATGGCAATATAACAATGGTCTTCCCCAACGGATATTCAAAAAAATCATTCGTCAAGGCAGGACAGACAGTCAACATTCCAGGAGACTACAACTTCAACCTAAATCCATCCTTGCCCGAAGGCAGCAGGGAGACTGCGGAAATCCTGCACATAATAGCGACGAAAAAAAGGCCATTCCTGCCAGGCGGCACATACAGCAATGACAATCCATTTGAGGCATATCCGGCAGGGAAGCTGTCCGACATGGCAGCCCGCCTCGCGGAGTTCCCAAGGGACGAGTGGACAGCGACAATATTGCCATACGGAATAAAGGCAAGATAAACACGGAAAAAATACATTTTCCGTTTGACATATTTTGATTGCATATATATAATATAGTTATCGCAAAGAGACATTCTCACAGGAGACTGAATATGAACAGAAAACACTTTTTCTTGACAACAATCATCTTATCGGCGTTTGCCATTGCCTTAATATTCGCAATTCCGTCTTACGCACAGACAGCAATGCAACAGGCAGAGCAAATAGAAAAGGCCGAAGAGGAAGCAATTAATGCGGATTCTGCCTCACAATCCCGTTCAATAGGAAACAATGCGTGGGATGGGGCAAACAAGGGGACAGAAACAGATTTAGGAGAAGGAGCCATTGATCCCAAGGATGTAGGAACAGACGAAACCCCAACACAGCAGAGCATTATTTTAAATTCACAAGAGGATAAGCCAAATGCTCCTGATTCCACAAAAACCGAGGATGTTACGCCTTGGCAAAAAGAAGCAAAAGCGTTGAAGTACGTATTTATGACAGCAATGCTAATGCTTACAGCCGCAGCGGCGTTGTCTGCCACAAAACCTTATGGCCCGCAACTAGCCATAATTTTCTCATCCATAGCAATAGCCGCAAGCGCGACAGCAGTAGGGCTGGCACTTACATTGATGTTCAAATACAAACAGTATGCTTTTGGAGGGATGTGGCTCGCCGTAGCAGGAGCAGGCCTGATATCCTGTTGCGTCGCCTGTGCGGCAGGAGCAAAAGCCTACAACGCAGCCAAGGCAAACCTTGAAACAACTATTAGCAAATACATAAACGTCATACTCCTGCTTATAGGCGCAGGAGGAACTTTCCTTGCCAATACAATAGGGACTGAGGCGGCAGAATATATTGACAAGGATGCGGCAAAAAAATACTGCGAGGAACACAAGGACAATAAGGACTGCAAAACAAGCTCATTGCCATATCAACTCCCAAACATTCTGGCAGAGTCGGACAGAATGGATTGCTGATATATCAAGAAGAACAAAAAAATATTACGAACAAATATCCTCCGGTCAATCCGGGGGATATTTGTTTTAAAATCATAGTTCAACGGAATATCAAGGCTATATGAAATNNATTTTTTTACGCAGACAGGAATTTATTATGACCAGATATATTTTCGTCACAGGTGGCGTGGTAAGCTCGCTCGGAAAAGGAATAACGGCTGCCTCAATCGGCAGACTGCTGAAGGCTCATGGGCTTTCCGTCAACATAATCAAATGCGACCCGTATCTTAACGTGGACGCAGGCACTATGGCACCTCTTCAGCATGGGGAGGTCTTTGTCACCAATGACGGTGCGGAAACCGATCTTGACCTGGGCTATTATGAACGCTTTATGAGCCTTGACACAACCCATGTGAACATAGTCACAACCGGGCAGATCTACCAGAGCGTAATAGCCCGTGAGCGTGCCGGAGGTTATCTGGGACAGACGGTACAGGTTGTGCCGCATATCACGAATGAAATCAAAAGCCGCTTCCGCAAGGCCGGCGAGGGATATGACATCTGCATAATAGAAATCGGCGGTACAGTAGGCGATATAGAAAGCCTGCCATTCCTGGAAGCCGCAAGGCAGATGAGGCCGGACCGCACAAAGAACGACGTGCTTTATCTGCATGTGACACTTGTTCCATATCTGCATGCCTCTGACGAGCTTAAAACCAAGCCCACCCAGCATTCCGTAAACAAGCTGCGTGAAATAGGCATAGATCCCGACATAATAGCCTGCCGTTGCGAAAAGCCCCTTGAACGTGAAATAAAGGACAAAATAGCATTGTTTACCAGTGTTCCGAAAGAAGCAGTGATAGACGTGCCGGATGCCTCCTCAATTTACGACGTGCCATTCATGCTGAAAAGCCAGGGGCTTGATGATCAGATAATGATGCTGCTGCGTCTTAGGACTTCTTCCTGGAATTTTGACGAATGGACCGCTTTCACAAAAAAACTTGATGCCTCGCTTGAAGCAGAGCCTGTAAAAATAGCGATTGCAGGAAAATACACAAAGCTGAAAGATTCTTACAAATCCCTTGCGGAAGCACTTCAGCATGGCTGCACGGAAAACGGTGTAAAATTCCAACCCGTATATGTGGACGTGGAAGAACCGGGTTTTGAAAGCCATCTCGCAGATGTTCACGGAATGGTTGTGCCTGGAGGTTTCGGCGGAAGAGGAATAGAGGGCAAACTGGAAGCCGTAAGATATGCCAGGGAAAACAAGATACCGTTCCTCGGAATATGCCTTGGGATGCAATGCTCCGTCATAGAATTTGCCCGAGACGTGCTTGGCCTTAAAAATGCCGCCTCAACGGAATTTGCACCGGAAACAGACGAGCCTGTCGTAGACATAATGGAAGAACAGAAAAAGATAACCGCGAAAGGCGGCACAATGCGTCTGGGAGCATGGAAATGCGACCTGAAGGAAGGCTCTCTTGCCAGAAAGATTTACGGTAAGCCACAGATAATGGAACGCCACCGCCACCGCTACGAGTTCAATCCCAAATACATTCCTCTCGTGGAAAAAGAGGGAATGTCAGTTAGCGGAATGAATACGGAGGCCAATCTGCCGGAAATAGTGGAAATACCTGAGCATCCATGGTTCATAGGAGTGCAGTTCCACCCGGAATTCAACTCAAAGCCACTCAGACCGCATCCGCTTTTTGTCAGCTTCATAAATGCGGCAAAACAAAGGAGAGACGGAAAATGAGCGGAATAGCAAATCAGAAAACCGTAAAGGCCGGGAACATAGAGTTCTGCAATGATGCCCCGATAAGATACATAGCCGGGCCGTGCATAATTGAATCCGAGGAGGCATACAGGGAAGAGGCTGTTTTCCTCAAGAAAATGTTTGCGGAACTGAACACGCCATTCGTACTCAAAGCCTCGTATGACAAGGCAAACAGGACATCTTACAAGGGATTCCGAGGCATAGGACGTGGGAAATCGCTCAAATTCCTCAAAGCATTAAAGGAAGAATTAAGAATAACGCTCCTTACCGACGTACATGAGCCTTCCCAGGCTGCTGAAGCCGCAGCTGCTGCCGACATACTGCAGATACCGGCATTCCTATGCCGCCAGACGGATCTGCTTTATGCCTGCGCAGACACTGGACGGACAATAAACGTCAAAAAAGGACAGTTCCTCGCTCCCTGGGAAATGGAAAACGTAATCGCCAAGCTGGAAAACCGCGGCTGCAAAAAAATAATGATCACGGAAAGAGGAACGTCTTTCGGATATGGCAATCTCGTAGTTGATATGCGTGGATTGCAGATAATGAAGCAATTCGGCTATCCAGTGATATTTGACTGCACGCACTCCGTGCAGAAGCCCGGAGCATTGGGAACAGCCACCGGCGGAGACAGGAGATTTGTTCTCCCACTCGCAAAGGCTGCGGCGGCTCTTAAAATAGCCGGAATATTCTTTGAGACGCATCCAAATCCGGAAAAGGCTCTTTCGGACGGACCGAACTCGCTCCGTCTTTCCGACGCTAAGGAATTTGTACAGACCATAAACAAGATTGACGGCCTTGCCGCCACACTGACAGGAGAATTGCCATGAAATGCCCAACCTGCGGACAGGAAAATTCAATCCAGGCACATAACTGCCGCAAATGCAATGCGGATCTGACGCAGCCGCCGTCATGGTGGCCGAACTGGAAATGGCACATAAAGACCCTTTCCTGCATATACCTGATACTCATTGCCGGATTTTTCGTAATCAGTTTCATACTGCACCGCCTCCCCCCGCCTTATGACCAGAGGGAAATTTCCCCGGAAATGACACCATGGCTAAACCACTGGAAAAACAAGGCTGACAAGAAGGACGACGGCAAAACAGAGGAAAACACATCCAAAGCCCCGGAAATACAGCCCGCAAACTCCATAGCGGGAACGGNNAGCAGTTAGCAATGAGGAATGAGCAATTTTGGAAGTTCCTTATTGCTTGTCATGCTGAATTTATTTCAGCATCTTTTACGATGAGATCCTGAAACAAGTTCAGGACGACAACAGTATAGATATTTACAATTAGCATTTAGCAATGAGTAATTAGCAATTTAGGAAATTCCTTATAATGTCATTGTGAGAGGTACGACGAAACAATTCGTGCAAAATATATACAGGATAAGATGACTTTTGATTATATGGTAAAAAGCACTTTCAGTACGGCGGGAAATCTTATAGTTTTTGCCGCAATTTTGGCATTTGCCTCCTGTGCTCCTGCTCCTTCGGCAGATTATGGCGATGGGGAAAGCGAGATAAAGGGGCTGACAATCCTGGACTCCTCGTGGGGAAAGCCATCCTGGAGCCTGACGGCGGAAACGGCAAAGGCAAAACCGGGCAATACGGCGGCAACATTCAAAAAACCTGTACTAAACCTGTACGACAAAAACGGAAAACTAAATGCGATAATAACCGCAGACGAGGGCAAGGCCGATGGTATAAAAGGCACTGGGGAACTTTCCGGACACGTCATGGCAGACGCAAAGGAAGAGGGATTCAGGCTGTCAACATCACAACTTTTCTACAATTCGCAGACAGGCCGGATCTGGTCGGACAAAAGAACGGAAATACGACGAGATAACGCCATCACGGTAGGACAGAGCTTCACCTCAAATCTGGACTTTTCAGAAATAGAGATAAAGAACCAGGAAACAAGAATGATAAAACAGAATTAGGGAAATTCCTTGTTATATTTCAAGACATAAAAAAAGCGGGACTGCTCCCGCTTTTTTATTTTGTTGCCGGCTGATTACAGAGAGAACCTGTATTTTGCAAGAACATTTACGGTATTAAGTTTTTTAGTCTTATTATTCTCTATATCAATTTTTGGATAAGAGCTGTACCTGAGTTCCAGATTCCATTTTTCAAAAGCCATTCCCAGTCCGACATAATATGTTAAACCTCCGTCGGAATAATTTTCCTTATCTCCATTAACTTTGTTTTCTGCCTTGGATTTGCCATATCCTACGCCAAACGGAACATAGAATTTGTTGTTTTCAATAGGAAGATTGAGCCTGGAAGCAAGAAAAGCTCCATAAGATGAAACTGTTGTTTCCAATTTATTGTATCCTATTGTTATTTCCTCTTCTCCCAGGTTAGTGTATTCAAGACCAAGTCCAACATAAAAAGAATCGCAGGGCTTTACAAGGTACTCTGCATTCAAGCCAACGCCAACGCCTCCGCCCCAGTCAATTTTCTCGTCACCAAGAAAATACAATCCTGTATCATTAGTAGCAAAGCCGAGTGACAAACCCACGTTTGCCTCCGAAGACATCTGTGCATAAGAAGCAGCAGGGAGCATTAAAGCAAGAGCCGCAAAAGCCAATATTTTTTTCATTTTATTTTCTCCTTATATAATAATTTCATTTTGTGCAGGTCCATCTCAACCTGCTATATCCCAATAATATAAATATTCACCAGCTAATGTCAAGTCTACAATATTCCCCCGCCGCTCTCGGCTTAGCCGAAAGAAAGACACTATGTTTGCCCACAGCTTTGCTACTTTTATGCTCACTGACTGTGGCGCAATATTAAAGACACCGCTAAAGGGCTAACAGCTTTCCCCGCAGGGGGGCAGATAAGTCTTTCCTTAATCGCTCATTGCTAATTGAAACACTAAAAAAAAATTTTCAGTGTTTCCTTAATCATCTGAGGTTAATTTAGGAAGAAGAGGCTTGCATTGAGGCCTAGGGGAGCAACTCCATGACCTTGCCCCAGTTCCCGGAGTAAATGGGATATGCAAGCCCAGGCGATATTTCCCCAAACCTCCTGCCGCTTTTTCAGTTCTCGTTACTTGTATTCCGACATAAATGGCCGTTGTATTAGCAACCTCAGTCACAGTAAAATAGCTAAAATTGCTTATCCCCACATCAAGCTCTGAAAGGGATTCGGCATAAGTGCCTTTTTGCATATAATGCCTTTCCTGCGCGGATGCTATTGCGGCCATGGCATCCAATCCTTCCGCCGACCTTGCTTTCTCAACGGATTTAAAGTACTGCGGCATTGCCACCGACGCAAGTATGCCCATTATAAGAACAACCACCAATAGTTCTATCAGAGTAAAACCTTTTCTCACTTTGTTTCTCCGGGTTTTTGAAAATTTTTCGGCGTTAGTATACGCCGCCTGTAAGGCAAGTATACTATATACGCCGCCTGTAAGGCAAGTATACTATATACGCCGCCAACGCTCTCGGCGCAGCCGACGTTCAGTTCCTAGGTTAATCCTTCCGTATTGAAACAAAAGGTGTACCCTCCCGGACAAGGCGGGAGGGTTTGACAAGACACCGTTTTGTCAAACATAAAAAACAGCGTGCATAAACTGATATGCACGCTTTTTTATGCTTATTTTGACTTGAAATTAGAATATTTTGCAACAATATGCGATTTTATCTAATTTATATGTTTATAGAATTTTCGTCAAGNNCGTCAAGGAGAAAGTCCTCTATTCCTATGTAAAGAATGCCTTTTTCGTCATACCATGGGTTTATATTGTCTTTTACAACTACGATTTTCCTGAAGGAGTCGTTTATCGCATTAAGTGATGCTGTTTCCTGACGGCGTTTTTCCTCGTCAGAAATGTACAATGCGGACTGAACATATATACGGCTGCTGCCCTTGTTTGCCGCAAAATCCGTCTCCAATTGCTTCCTTACCGTTTTTCCTGCCTCATTTCTGACAGAAACTGGAACAATTCCGACATCAACATCATAGTCCCTTATGCGAAGCTCATTGTAAATTATATTTTCCATTATATGATTCTCTTCCTGCTGACGGAAATTAAGCCTCGCATTGCGGAGACCGATGTCTTCATAATAGTATTTCAGTGGAGAACCAATATATTTCCGACCCTTGATATCATAACGTTTTGCCTTGGAAATAAGGAACGCGTCAATGAAATAATCCAGATATAGGGAAATCGTATCATCGGATATTTTGATTCCATTTGAGGCAAAGGTTTTCTGTATTTTGGCTGGATTAGTAAGCGATCCGACCGAAGATGCGGTTATGTCAAGTATATTGTCAAGTGCCTCCCGGCTTTTGTTTATTCCATGGCGGGAAATAATGTCATCAAGGTAAATCTTGTCAAAAAGGTAATGAAGATATGAACTTTTTTCCGACGCACCTTTCAATGAAAGCAAAGCAGGCATTCCGCCAAACGTGAAATAATCACGCCAGGCATTTCTTTTCTCACCCGGATAGGCGTGATAAAATTCCGAATATGAAAGCGGCCTTACCCTTATCTCGTCTCCCCGGCCTCTAAATTCCGTCAATATATCCGAGGAAAGCATTTTGGAATTGCTACCAGTCACATATATGTCAAGATTACTTATTTTCATTAGGCCTAGCAGAACATCGGTAAATCCTATCTTGTCTTCACCACCAGGAATGTAAGGATTAGGTATTTCCGCCACATTCTGAATCTCGTCCAAAAGAACATAGTGCATTTTGGAACTATCCCTTATGCAGCTCCGTATATACTGTCCCAGCTCAATGGGATTGCGAAGCCTTATATTCGTATCGTCGTCAAGGGCAATTTGAATTATATGGCTGTCGTCAACGCCCTCGGCGATTAGGAAATCCCGGAACAGGCCGAAAAGCAGGCAGGACTTTCCGCAACGGCGTATTCCGGTGATCACCTTTACCATGCCATTTTCCCTTTTTGAGGACAGTTTTTCCAAATATCGCCTTCTTGCTATCATGGCAATATTTTAGAATATTTTGCAACAATATGCAAAATATTCTAAAATTAAGAAATCTCCACAACTCCTAACTACTCACTACTAACTCCTAACTTGAAACGCAGAAAAAGTGCCTTTTCCTGCGTTTCCTTAATTGCTCATTGCTCACTGCTAATTGCTAATTTGCATTGAATACATCAATTGGCTGTGCCTTATACGAAAATGCCTTGACTGCCAGGAGTTCCTTGCGGTACGTATTTTGTCATGAACTACTGACAGTTCCGCCTTAAGACGGGCGGCCTTGTTGTATGCCTGAATGGATCTTCCGTCAGACGGCCTGCTCGGATTTACGTTTTCTTCTGGCTTTAATGCGATAAATGCCGGTCTGACGTGATTTTGCCCCTCTGTTCCTGCTTTTTCCGTCTTTAGCACAAGATCAACAAGGGCAAACAGTTCCTTACTATCCTGTTCAGTCGGGGAATAATCCTGCGGGATTGCGTCTATTGCCGTCTTTAACTTTTCCTCAATGAGGGATGGATTTACAGGTTTTTCTTCAAATAAAGGAAAATATCTTTCCAGAATGTTGATTATGCCCTCATGTCCGTCCTTGCACTTCTGAAAGAACAACACATTTGGAACGAATGCCCTTCTTGCGGATTCCCGGCTGAAACCGTCGGAATATGCCTTTATGTTTGCCGCCTTGCCCTCAAAATAATCCTGACATTCAAAAAGTCCGCCGATCATACAGGGAACTTCCTTGAAAATTTCAATAAATTCATTATAATTTATTCGGAAAAACGTTTTCCTGCTGTCGTCTCGGAACATTGTGTTTATTCCGTATTCCAGCGACGAGTTTCTGCCATCCGTGAAAGAGCGTTCTTCCGGCTTACGTCCAAATGCGGCGAAAAACAGGTTTTGCAGAATCGCATTGTAATAATCACCGCTTTCTGCCGAGTTTAAATTGAAACGCATTAAAATTCCGTCCAGACAATCCGGATTGAATATGCTTTCAGGAACAAGCCCTGTACGCCGCATAATCATTACAGCGAGCATACGAACAAGCAGACGCGTTATATGCCTGCCGTTTTCCGTATGGGACAGTTTTGTAGCCGCTCCACTGCCAATAGGGAATTTTGCCATTTCGCAGGCCCAGGAATGCCAGTCCGCAATCTGCCGCCGCATTTCCGAGCTGTTTTCAACCGTTCTGACTGTATTTTTTGCGTTTATCTGCATTTTCTTGCTATCTTTTTTCATTTTTATGACCTCTCAATTGGAATTTGCTTATACCAATATCATAGCAGGTCAATGCGACAACGTACTGTCGCATAAAAAAATCGTGCATAAAAATATGCACGATTTTTTTATTATTCCCCTCAACCCCAATGTTTCCCTCTCCCGTCCTTATGCTCCCGCATTTGCTGAATAGCACTACGCTGCATGCAAGCGAGCAGCGTAATGCCTTGCAGCCCTAAAAACGACACACTGTGTCGTTTTTACCCTAAAGGGACGGGCTTCACCACAAGGGGCGAAGGGGAATTGAATTTCCTCAACTCCTAACTACTCACTACTAACTTCTAACTGTCAAAGTCATTCGCTTTTGCGAATGACTTTGACATGCTTTCCACTTGCGGCTACTCCGAATCTTATTACGGATTTGCAGCCGTCGGTCAACAGTTCGGATATGTAGCTTTTTGTCTCTATCTGTCTCAATGCCTCGTCGGCCTGCTTTTCTAGCTCCGCCATTAGCTTTTCCGGATTGTCCTTTTCTGCCTCCGTAGCGGAATAATGCTTTAATTCCAGCACTATTCCGGGCAGATTGCGATATTTGTCATGATTCATTCGGGGCTTTATTATTATGTCCGCACGGCCATGTCCGGCTTCGCGGTTTGCCTTTATATTATATCCTATCCGCAATGAGGCCAGCAGTCCTATCAGTATGTTCTGATAATCCTTTTCTTCAGTCAGATCAAAGCTGCTGCACGTTTCAAGCAGGAATGCAGACAGATGTTTCTGCAGATTTTCCGCATCGGCAAACAATATGTCGCCGGCAATCTCATTGGCCTGCCGTGCTGCCGGCCTGGAAAGGATTCGTTTTATCACTTCCTCCGAATATGCGGAAAACACTTCCCTGTTCGGTATTTTCAGCCGGCAGAGATAGGTGCGTCCGTTCTGAACAGCATNNATTTTCAGCCGGCAGAGATAGGTGCGTCCGTTCTGAACAGTGTCTACTGCCGTAAGATAGCCAGTCTGGGCAAGCAGTCCGTAGGCATTCTCTATGCTGCCATTCAGATCAGTATATGCCAGGTATGCGGAAACGTTTACCCTTGGCGATTCCCCAAGCATTAGTTCTGTAAGATTCTGCCTGTCCGATTCGTTAAGATTCCTCATCGCATCGCCAGCAAGACCGTTTTCCGCTACGTTCACCCAGTAATCCCTCGGTGAGCNNCCTCGGTGAGCAGTCCCTGGATAGGTAATTTATCAGCGACCACGGATTGTAGATGTGCTTGTTCCCGAATATATAGCCGTCGTAGCAGTCCTTTGCTTCCGGGATTTTCTCCTCTATGCCGAAGAAACGGAACATTTCCTCAACCTCGTCCTGCGTAAAGCCGAAACAATCGCTGAACTTGTCCTCAAATATGGTGTCTACCCATAAATTGTTAAGTCCGCTGAAAATGCTTTCCTTTGAAACGCGGGAAACCCCGGTCAGCACGCCCATAAACAGATTGTCATTGTCCTTGAATGCGGCAGAAAGGAAATCCCGCATGAATTTTATTATTTGGTCGTAGTAGCCGCTTTCATATCCGGCCTGTATCGGCACGTCGTATTCGTCAATAAGTATGACAGGCTTCTCGCCGTGATGAATATAGAGAAGCTGGGACAATGTCCTAAGACTGCCGGACAGTACTCCATAATCATTAAGGTTGTGAAGTAGATTTTGGGCAATATTTTTTTGCAAGGCATTGAATTTTATGCTTTCAAATATTTCCGGATGGCGGCTTAAATCATCAAAGACAGCCATTTTTATCTTGTCAAAGGCGTATTCGTATTTTTCCGGCTTTACATCCTTTAATGTAAGATAAATGACCGGCCTTTTGCCCTGCTCGGCACGATAGCG
>LXOW01227893.1_pt1 | contig 13689 bp, 11 predicted proteins | sample 1368591 | NCBI WGS metagenome assembly LXOW01 (sample SAMN04884650, study PRJNA319009) | bovine gut metagenome | isolation source: Cow rumen | host: Bos taurus | place: Italy: Legnaro (PD) | collected 2014-07-09
AGATGTGTATAAGAGACAGGGATTAATGTTACATATTCGAAAGATTCATACTATACTATTGAAGGCTGAAAACATTCATGGTTCAAGGTTCAAAGTTCAAGAATAAGCGAAGAATAATGACGTTATAAGAATTATGACAAAGATAAAAGCACGAGAGAGCCAGAATGTTGAATACAAAAGCAACTGGCACGATAAATACCTGGAGTGGATTTGCGGTTTTGCGAATGCACAAGGGGCGGTGATGTACTTCGGCGTGAACAATGACCATGAGGTGATTGGCTTGGAGAACGTCGACCGCCTGATGGAGGACATCCCCAACAAGATTGTCACCACAATGGGCATCGTGGCGGATGTGAACTTGCTTGAGTTGGACGGTTTGGAGTATATCGAGGTTGTGGTGGAACCCAGCAATATCCCCATCAACTATAGGGGCAAGTATTACTACCGCTCTGGCAGCACGATGCAGGAGCTACGAGGTCCTGCGTTGCAGCAGTTCGTGCTGAAGAAGATGGGACGCTCGTGGGACGACATCACAAACGACCGTGCCACAATAGACGATTTGGATCGGAACGCCATTGACTATTTTCTCCGTAAAGGATATGAAAACGGACGTATCAGCGACGAAGAGCGGAACGAACCCGTTGAAATGCTCCTGCAGAACCTGAACCTCGTTGACGATGAGGGCAAGCTCAAAAATGCCGCCCTGTTGCTGTTTGCCAAGAAACCGCAGCGATACTTCACCAGCGTGAGATTCCATATAGGCCGTTTCAGCGGAAGCGAAGCTAACCTAATCACGCAGGATGTGATTGAGGGTAACATCATTCAGATGGCCGACAGGGTGGTTGAGATGCTGAAGTCGAAATACCTGACAATGCCTATCACCTTCAAGGGAATGAACCGAATAGAGAAGTTAGAAGTGCCTGAGGAGGCGCTGCGCGAGATACTCTATAATGCCATCATTCATAAAGATTATACCGGCGTTCATATCCAGATGCGCGTGTGGGACGACTACTGCGAGATTTGGAACGAGGGAGAACTGCCAGTTGGCTTTACTCCTGAAACGCTTTTAGAACAGCACTCTTCACGTCCCCGCAACAGAAACATCGCCAATGCCTTCTTCAAGGCGGGATTTATTGATGCTTGGGGTCGCGGCTATAAGAAGATACGAGAAGGCTTCGAGAGTGCAGGATTGCCGATGCCCAAGATTGAGAATGTGGATGGCGGTGTGAAGGTGACGTTCATGAGAAGAAATGCTAATGGTTCAGGAACTACACAAAAGACTACACAAAAGACTACACAAAAGACTACACAAAAGATAATGGAACTAATGAAACAAAATCCATCAATATCTACCGATGAAATTGCAGAATTGTGTGGCATTACTCGTGATGGCGTAAATTATAACATCCGGAAACTGAAAGCCAAGGGCTATGTCCGTCGAATGAATGGAAGAAAAGATGGTTATTGGGAGGTGTTGATTGAGGAGGTAAGATAGAATATCGGATGTCCTAAGGATTAAGGGGACAGAAACTTTGATACACGTTCTTCCTAAAAGGACTAATTTGAGAATAGGGGTTGAACCCTTGGGAATATTTGGCTGGAACTATGGATGAATAATCATTCGGTTACCCTTACTAATAACAAAGTTGATACTCTTGGTGGTGAGCCAAAAGTACCAACTTTGTTTTTGTGGTGTAAATATTAGAAGCTGTTTAGATTTGATTGATGAATTTTATTATGGACATGGGCGAGCAGATTTTTTGCCTTTCCGATGGAACAATGGTGTGAACAANNGAGGAAATTGTGACTGAGATGAAGAAATGCCAGTGGCATTTCGATAGCGTAGCGGAGAACAAAAGATGCCGTTCATGTACTTTAAGAAAAACATAGAATCAAACTTAAACAGCTTCTTAAAGGATTGTGCCCTGTTCAATAACCCATCATCATGAAAAAGACAGGCTAATCGATGGTTTAGGTACGTTTTGTGAAGGAAAAACGCAAAAGATTTGTTGGGATATCCAAAAAATGTGTACTTTTGCAAATTCAAATTTGAATACGGCGACTAATTAGCTCAGCAGGTAGAGCACATCCCTTTTAAGGATGGGGTCCTGGGTTCGAGCCCCAGATTAGTCACAGGTCGACCGGGAGCACTCTTCCGGTCTTTTTTGTAAGTAATATGCGACGCTGGCTCTTCCTTTTTATCCTGGCATTTTTTGCTCCGCAGTGTCTGTTGGCACAGCAGACACAGGAGCAGATGGCGTCCTATTATTTCTCGCAAGGTGCATACGAACAGGCTGTTGAACTCTACGAGTCGCTCTACAAAAGTGCCGCCAACAAGTTCAACTACCAGATGCTGCTGCGCTCCTACACCGAGCTGGGTGAGTATAAAAAAGCGGAGTCGCTGATCAACAAACGCATCAAGCAGTATTCGGCCGACCTGACGCTGCGTGTGGACCTCGGCGTGCTCTACACCCGCAAGGGCGACAGCAAAAAGGCGCGCCGCGCTTTCGAAGAGGCGGTGGAGCAGGTGAAAGTCGACGCCAAGCAGGCTTCCGAGCTGGCGATGGCCTTCGAGTCGGCCGACCAGCCCGACTACGCCATCCGCACCTACCAGCGGCTGCGCGACAACACGAAAAACCGCTACCTTTACGTTCCCGAGATGGCAGCCCTCTACGGCCGCAAGGGCAACTACGAAGGTATGGTGCGCGAGTATTTCGACCTGTTGGATCATTCGCCCCGCTCAATGTCGTCGATACAGGTGTCGCTGCAGCGCATGATGCTCGACGGCGACCAGGAGCGTGTGTCGGAGGCGTTGCGCAACATCCTGATGGAGCGCATCCAGACGCAGCCCAACAATGTGCAGAACGTCGACATGATGATCTGGTTCACGTTGCAGCAGCGCGACTTCGAGTTTGCTCTGTCCCAGGCCATCGCGATGGACCGCCGTTTCCCCGACCAGCAGGCCGAGGCGGTGTGGCGTGTCACCCAGGTGGCGCGTTCCAACGGAGACCTGTCGGTGGCGCGCGACGGCTATGCCTATCTGGTGAAGAAGGGCACGCAACATCCATACTATATGGAGAGTAGGGTAGGGGAGCTGCAGGTGATGTTCGAACAATACACACGGCAGATGTCCGACAAGGCGGCTGCCACCCAGTTGATCGAACGCTACGAGTCGGCGATTGCCGAACTGGGCAAGACGCCGGCCACCGTCCCCTTGCTCCGCAACTATGCCAATCTGCTGGCGTATCATGCTGATAACATGCAGGCTGCCGCCGATATCCTCTCCGATGTGCTGGAGATGGATCAGCTGAAGCCGCAGGTCCGCGACGAGGTGAAGATGGACTATGGCGACCTGCTGCTGGTGGCGGGCGACGTGTGGGAGGCCTCGCTAATATATATGCAGGTGGAGAAAGCCAACAAGAACGATGTGCTGGGTTCGCAGGCCAAGTTCCGCAACGCCAAGCTGTCGTATTACCACCACGATTTCGAATGGGCCAAGTCGCAACTCGACGTGCTCCGTTCCTCCACCTCCAAGCTGATTGCCAACGATGCCATGGAGATGTCGCTGCTCATCAGCGACAACATGGAGCAGGACAGCACCTTCGACATGCTGGAGATCTTTGCCGACGCCGACCTGCTGCTCTACCGCAACCTGCTGGATTCGGCCTGGCTGCGCTACGACGAAATCGAGCACCGCACCCTGTCGCACCCGCTGCTGGACGATGTGCTGATGCGCAAGGCGCAGATCCGCATCAAGCAGGAGCGCTATGTCGATGCCGACACCCTGCTGGGACAGCTCTACGCTTTCTACCCCGACGGCATGCTGGCCGACGACGCCCTGTTTATGCGTGCCCAGCTGGCGGAGGAGAAGCTGCGGCAGCCCGACAAGGCAAAGGGTTATTACGAAACACTGCTGACGGATTTTCCCTCCAGCATCTATATTGATCAGGTACGCAAACGGTATAATGAAATCAAAAAACACTGATAACAAGCGTTCTTCGTACCGTCGTGGCGACATGGCAGCCTCCGACAAGGTGCGTGCCAAGAAGTTCCTCGGCCAGCATTTCCTGCGCAGCGACGAGGTGGCGCAGCGCATCGTCGACAGCCTGTCGTCCGAACAGCCGCATGTGCTGGAGATCGGCCCCGGCATGGGTGTGCTGACGCAACACCTCATCCAGCGTACCCAGCAGGAGGTTTGCGCCATCGAAATCGACAGCGAATCAGTCGAGTACCTGCATTTGCACTATCCCTCCCTTCATGTCATTGAGGGCGATTTCCTCCGTCTGGATTTGACGGAGCTTTTCCATGCCCCCTTCGCCGTCATCGGCAACTTTCCTTATAATATCTCCTCCCAGATACTGTTCCGTGTCTTCGACCACCGCGACTGCATCCCCGAGTTGGTGGGCATGTTCCAGAAAGAGGTGGCCGAGCGGGTTGTGGCGGCCCCTGGCAGCAAGACGTATGGCATATTAAGTGTTTTGCTTTCAGCGTTCTATGATATGGAGTATCTCTTCACCGTGTCGGAACAGATGTTCGACCCGCCACCCAAGGTGAAGTCGGCGGTCATCCGCATGCGCCGCAACACGGTGGCCCACCTCGACTGCGACGAGCAGCGCTTCGTGCAGGTGGTCAAAGCAGGCTTCAACCAGCGTCGCAAGACGCTGCGCAACGCGCTGCGCCAGCTGAACGCTGATATTTCGCAAGTGCCTGATACCATGTTGTCTCAACGTGCCGAGCAGCTCAGCGTCGCCGATTTCGTCACCCTCACCCAAAAACTGCAGTTTTCATGACCGTCATCTCCTATATCGTTATCTCGTTGTCTTTTGGTATCAGCCTGTTGCTTCTTTTCCGAGCCTGTGCCAAGGCGTCGCCCATCCCGCTGACAAAGGCGTTGGCGGAGACCCTGTTTGTCGCGCTGGTACAGCTTGCCCTTCTTTTATTAGGCCAGCGGCTGGGTCGTCTGCTGCGGTTCGAGGATGCGCAGTACCCGATGCTCTACCGTCAGACCAACGACCTTTTCTTTCTCGGCCTGATGGCAGTGGTGGCGATACGGTGGACGGTCTCGGCGTTCCGTCGCAAGGAGGAGCAGCCATACGATATCGCCCGCTGGTCCACCGTGGCCGCGCTGGCGGTGGCCACAGGCAGCAGCGTCCTGTTTGTGGGTCTGGCCGACGGTTTCCTGGGTGTCACCCATTCCGCTTGGGCGGTGGCCTTGCCCTGGCTGTTGCTGGTCTTCCCCCTTGCCTATCTGGGCGTTATGATGGGGCGGCGCAACAAAACATTGAATCCGCGTCGCTGGCGGCTGCTGGCCGTGGTGATGCTGTTGGCGGTCGCCCTCTTCACCATGGTAGGCAGAGCGTAGCCTCCACGTTGTCTTTCTTTTAGGATGTCCGTGCTAATGGCCGGCTTACTCGTCGCAGAGGAAAATCTGCATCTGGCACTGTGCGCAGTCGAAACGCAGCCGGAAACGGCGGCCGTTGTTCTCCAGGAACAGTTCGCCTCGGTACTCGGGGGCGATGCTGTCGTTGCATTTGTGCTGCAGGCAGGCGCCCAGCTCATAGCGCAGACAGTAGCGGGTGGTCATCAGCGCCTTGCCGCCGTAGGCGTGGCTCTTCTCCAGTCCCCACTCCTGCACGTCGGCGTGGTGGCGCCCGTAGAACGCTTCGGCTCTGTGATTGGTGACATTGGCGCGGTAGTCCAGCGCCGCCTTGTGGTGGGGCGTGTCGTTGGGTTGCAGCTGTCGGCTGCTGTTTTTGAATCGTTCCACGCGCACCGTCTCCAGTCGCTCCAACGCCTCGCGCCGCAGCGCGTTGAGTGTCGCGGCGGGGATGAAGTAGTCCGCCGCTGTCTGTCGTTGTACACGAGCGACCCGAAACACGGTGCCACCCGTCTTGGACAGCTGGGTCTCAATCTGTTCACGGCTTCGCTCCACGTTCTCTGCCCGCTGTTTCTCGCAGCGGGTACTGCTCTGTGCCTTGCAGCCGTCGCCGTCCTTCACCTCCAACATAAAACCGTCGCAGGTGTCTGATAGTATGACTTCTATCTCTATCTTTCGGGTGTCGTGACTGTTCTCCACCTGTTTCTCGAACAGCTGGTCGTGGTTGCGGCGCAACGGGGTCCCGAGGGCGATGTCAATCGGCTTGTTGGCGATGATGGTGTTGCCCTGCACCCCGTTGACCAAGAAGCCCTCCAGCCTGCCGTCGGGTCCGAGGTAGCAGAGTCCGTCGCCCGCTGCAAAGGTGACCGGTCCGGCGGTCTTGACGCTGACTTTGTTGCCGTTGCAGCGCACCACCTCGCCCACCTGCTTTCCGATGGATTTCTGGGTGTCAAACGAGGCCATCTTCTGCCGTCCCCGCAGGAAATAGTCGCAGAAGCCACGGTTGAAGGTCTTCTCGGGGTCGGGTAGGAAATGAAACTGGCAGCGCCCCGACGAGGCGGGTTCCACCCCCTGTCGTCCCTCCATGAGGTTGTCGAGCAGCTGTCGGTAGTAGGCGGTGCTGTTCTTCACATAGACCACATCCTTCAGCCTCCCCTCTATCTTGAACGACGTGATGCCGGCATCAACCATGTTCTCAATCTGTTGTGCCGCCGAGAAATCTTTCAGCGACAGCAGGTGTCGCTGTCGTTGCAGCACCGTGCCGTCGGCGTCGACGAGGTTGTAGGTCGACCGACAGGGCTGGCTGCAGGTGCCGCGGTTGCCGCTGCGGTTGTTCAGCGCCTGACTCAGGTAGCACTGACCGCTGTAGCTCACACACAGCGCGCCGTGGATGAAGGCCTCCAGCTCCACCTGTGTGGCCTGTCGGATGGCGCGCATCTGCTCCAGCGAGGTCTCGCGGGCCAGGATAACGCGGCGGAAGCCCACCTCTTGCAGGAACCGCACCTGTTCGATGCTGGCGTTGTGGCACTGTGTGCTGGCGTGCAGCTCGATGGGGGGCAGGTCGCATTCCAGCAGTCCCATGTCCTGCACAATCAGCGCGTCGCATCCGGCCTCATACAGCTGGTGGCACATCCGCACCGCCTCGTCCATCTCGTCGTCGTACAGCACCGTATTGACGGTGGCAAAGACCTTGCAACGAAACAGATGGGCGTAGCGCACCAGTCGCTCGATGTCGCCGATGCTGTTGGTGGCGGCGCTGCGGGCGCCGAAGGCCGGCGCACCGATATAGAGCGCGTCGGCGCCGTGGTCGATGGCGGCACGGCCGAAGTCATAGTTCTTGGCGGGAGCGAGTAACTCAAGTTGCATGAAAATATAACGCAAAAAATCGAAAAAACGTATTTTTGCATTTTCTCCTGCTCGCGCTTCGCGCTCACGAAATCTATAAATCTTATAAATTTCTCGCTTCGCGGAATTTTTAGTTTTTAGTTTTTAGTTTTCTCAATTCTCAACTCTCAATTCCCATGTCCTCCACGCGAATCCTCTTCTCCTCCCGCCGTTCCGCTTTGTCGGGGCTGGCTCGTATGCTGCAGGGCGCCACCTTCCGCCACGCCCGCTACTTCCTCCTCGTCGATGCCAACACCTTCACCCACTGTCTGCCCTCGCTCGTGTCGACGGTGCCGCCGTTGCAGGAGGCCGAGTTCATCGAGCTGCCTGTCGGCGAGGAGGCGAAGAGTCTCTCCATTGCCGAGCAGGTGTGGGCGTCGCTGCTGGACAGCGGTGCCGACGCCGACAGCGTCATCGTCAACCTGGGTGGCGGCTGTGTCTGCGACCTCGGCGGTTTCGTCGCCGCCGGCTACCAGCGTGGCATACGCTACATCAACGTTCCCACCACGCTGCTGGCCATGGTCGATGCCGCCGTGGGTGGCAAGACGGCCGTCAACCTGCAGGGTGTAAAGAACCAGGTGGGCTTCTTCTATCCGCCGGTGGCGGTGTGCATCCATCCGCCGTTTCTCGACACGCTGCCTCACGACGAGTGGCTCAGCGGCCGCTTCGAGCTCCTCAAATGTCAGCTGCTGGGTGGCGACGCCTTCTCCGCTGTCCCCTGGGACACGCCGCTGACCGACATGGCAGCCACGGCGTCGCTTGTCGGCGACGCGGCGCACTTCAAGGCTGCCGTCTGTCGCAGCGACCCGCGCGACGGTGGCGTGCGGCGCATCCTGAATTTCGGTCACACCTTCGGCCACGCCCTCGAGTCGTTTATGGCGCAGAAAGGCACGCCCATCCCGCACGGCTATGCCGTGGCGTGGGGCATGTGGTTTGAGCTCTGGCTGTCGGTCAAGAGGGTGGGCTGCGACGAGGCGCTGCTGCGCCGCTACGGACAGCTGGTGCAGGGACTGCTCTCGGTGCCCCGCCTCACGCTGCGTGACACGGAAAGCATACTAGGCTTCATGCGGCACGACAAGAAGAATGCCGAGGGCACCATCCGCTGTGTGCTGCTCAAAGAACCCGGCTGCCCTGTCATTGATATCCCGATTGAAGAGATGGAGATAAGGGACGTGCTCTTGAAGGGGTTCTAAGAGTTAGCAGTTAGCTTTTTCTAGGCTTTTCTAGGTTTTCCTAGGCAGTCCTAGAAAAAAACTCTCAATTCTCAATTCTCAACTCTCAATTCACCACCAGCTGGGCGGTCGAGCGGGTGCGCTGTTGCAGCAGGATGGTGCGTCCCGCCACAATATCGTCGATGATTTCCGCGGTGTAGTAGCGGATGGTGATGAGTTGCAGGTTGCGGTTGTAACGCACATTGAACGAGTGCTGCAGCCGTTCGGTTAGCTGCTCGAGCAGGATGGCGTTGTCGTCGATGCAGATGGAGAAACTCAACGCCGTGTTCTGCATCATGTTCACGCGGATGTTCAGTGCCGCCAGCGTGGCGAAGATGGTCTGCAGGTTCTCTTCGGCGATGAAGGAGAAATCGCGTGGTTGTATGGAAATCAGAATCTGCTTGTTCTTAAAGATATAGAGCGGTGTCAGCGGCTGGATGGTGGGGTAATCGCCCACGGTCGAGCCCTCGGCGGCGGGGTCGAGGAACGACCGGATGTGCAGCTGGATAGACTTGTTCTGCAACGGCTTCACCGTCTTGGGATGGATGACGCTGGCGCCATAGTAGGCCAGCTCAATGGCCTCATTGTAGGGTATTTGCTCAATCTTTACGGTGTTGCTGAAATATTTGGGGTCGGCGTTCAGGAAGCCGGGTACATCTTTCCAGATGGTGACACTCTCGGCATCGAGACAGTAGGCGAGGATCGCCGCCGAATAGTCGGAGCCTTCGCGTCCCAGCGTTGTAGTGGAGAATTGAGAATTGAGAATTGAGCGTTGGGCGGTGCCGGCAATGAATCCTTGGGTTAGGATAACCTGGTAGGAATCGGGGACGGAGCGTTGAAAATCAAGCATTCCGGATTGTGTCGCGCTCCAGTCCACATGTCCTTCGCGGTAGTGGTTGTCGGTTTGGATAAGCTGGCGGGCGTCCGCCCACAAGGTGTTTATACCCAGCATGTTGAGATATTCGGCGATGATGGTGGTGGAGAGCAACTCGCCGAACGATACCGTCTGGTCGTAGTTGTAGTTATAGTGCGCGGCGTCGTTGGGCAGGGTGGAGCAGAGGTGGTCGAGGTCGGCCAGCAGGGTGTCAATCTTGCGTTGGACAGCCCTGTTGTCGGGCATCAGCGCTGTGGTGATGTCACGGTGATACGCTTCCAGCTGTCGCCGCAACTCCTGTTTTTCCGCTGCGCTCTCCTGTGTGCCCGGCACCAGCTTCTCCAGCAGGTTGGTGGTCTTGCCCATGGCGGAGACGACCACCACCAAAGGTGCTGCTGCCAGGTGCTGCCGCACAATCTGCGCCATGTTGCGCACCGCGTCGGCGCTGTTGACCGACGCCCCGCCAAACTTAAAAACTTTCATATTGTCCTCTCCTTTCTTATTGGCCTTATTGGTCCTATTGGACTAATTAGCCCAATAAGTTGATTCGCATTTCCATCAAACTCCATCCTACGCCAACTCGCGTTCCAGGCTGCGTTTCGAGTCTTTCTCCTTGATACTCTCGCGTTTGTCGAAGAACTTCTTGCCCTTGGCCAGCGAGATGAGCAGCTTGGCGCGACCCTGCGGGTTGACGAACAGCATCACCGGCACAATGGTGTAGCCGCGCTCCTTGATGCGGTTCTGCAGCTTGCGCAGCTCGCGCCGGTTGAGCAGCAGTTTGCGGTCGCGCTTGGCCTGGTGGTTGTAGTAGGAGCCGAAACGGTACTCGGAGATGTGCATCTGCTTGACGAACAGCTCGTTCCCGACAAAGGCACAGTAGGCGTCGGAAAGGTTGGCCTTGCCGTCGCGGATGGACTTGATTTCGGTACCCGTGAGTACTATCCCCGCCGTATATTCGTCGACGAGGAAGTACTCAAAGGTGGCGCGTTTGTTCTTGATTTCTATGATATTCTTCTCTTCCATAATCTTTGGCCAGAAGGTAGTAAGCGGTAAGCGGTAAGCGGTTAGCTTTTCCTAGGCATTCCTAGGCTATCCTAGTTCAAAATTCAAAATTCAAATTTCAAAATTGAACGGTCGGGGCTTTCTCGCTGCCGGCTTCGCTCTGGAACGGGGTCTTGGTGTCGAAGCCGAAGATCGAGGCGACGATGTTGCCCGGGAAGCGGCGCACGCGCACGTTGTATTCCCGCACGGCGTCGTTGTACTCGCTGCGGCTCTTCTGGATGCGGTTCTCGGTGCCTTCCAGCTGCACCTGCAGGTCGCGGAAGTTCTCGTTGGCTTTCAGGTCGGGATAGCTCTCGGCCACGGCGAGCAGTCGGCCCAGCGCGCTGCCCACTTGGTTCTGAGCCTGCTGGTACTGCTGCAGCTGCTCGGGCGTGATGTTCGACGGGTCAATCTGGATGCTGGTGGCTTTCGCACGTGCGGCGACCACATCCTCAAGGGTCTGCGACTCGTGCTGGGCGTAGCCCTTCACGGTGTTGACGAGGTTGGGAATCAGGTCGGCACGACGCTGGTACTGCGACTCCACGTTGGCCCACGCCTTGATGACGGCCTCGTCATAATTGACCAATTTGTTGTAGCTCGAAACAATCCAAAGGATGAGGATGGCTACCACAGCAATAATGCTGATAAGAGTTACTTTTTTCATAGGGATAAGGGTTATAAGGTTTATTTGTTTATTCGTTTATTTGTTAATTTGTTGGAAGGTTTAAGGGTTTAAAGCTTTTTAGTTTTTACCTTTTAGTTTTTAGTTTTTACTTTTTAGTTTTTACTTTTTACTTTCCTAAAATCTTCCGCTGGCGCCGCCGCCTCCGAAGTGGCCGCCTCCGAAGCTGCCGCCGCTGGAGCGGCTGCTGCCACCGCTGTAGCTGCTGCCGCCGCCGAACCAGCCGCCGCCGCTGTAGCTGCTGCCGCCGCCACTGCTCGGCGTGAAGTCCGCGTCCATGTCGTGGTGGAAGGTGTGGCCGCATTTCTTGCAGATGTAGGTGGTGCGGAATATTTTGTTGCCGTTGCTTTTCAGGAACTCTTCATGTACGCGCTTCATCTTGCGTTTGCCGCATTTGGGACATTTCTGTTTGCTCTTGTGCAGGCCGAAGGCGAAGAGGCCCCCCATCGTGAGGATGGCCAGCAGTCCGGGGAGCCAGTCGTCCTCTTCCTCCTCCTGGGTGTAGGCGCTCATCTCGGGGTCTTGGCGTATGCAGCGGTCCAGGGCGTGGATGGTGGCAAGCATCGCCTCGCTCCACTCGCTTTTCTTCAGCAGCGGCACCATGACGTTCTGCTCCACACGGTGACACACCACGTCGGGCAGCACGCCCTCCAGTCCGTCGCCGGTGAGGATGGAATAGCTGCGGTCCAGCGTGCACAGCAGCACGATGAGGCCGTCGTCGCGCCCCTTGTGGCCGATGCCGTATTTGTCGGCCAACGCCTGGCCGAAGCTGTAGGGGTCGTCGCCCTCGATGTGTCCCACCACGATGGCGACGGTCTGCACACCGGTCTCTTTCTCCAGCAGCGCCAGCTCGCGGTCCAGGCTGTCGACAGCCTCCTGCGACAGGATGCCGTCGGGATTGCAGACATAGCGCCGGGCATCCTGCAGGTGTACCATCGGCAGGTTCTCGGGGGTCCAATAGACCTCCTTGCCGAAGCCAGCAAAGCAAAGCCAGCAAAGCAAAGCTGTAAGAATTGATTTGAGGTTCATATTTTTTAAAACTAAAAAGTAAAAACTAAAAACTAAAAAGCGGTCAGTGGTTAGCTATTTTCTAGGTTTTCCTAGGCTATCCTAGGTTCTCCTAGGCAGTCCTAGGTTTTCCTAGCAATAATTTCAATTTTCAACTTTCAACTTCACCATATTCTTCCTTTATTTTCTCCAGCAGGTGCAGCAGCTCCGTCAGGTCGGTGAGGGTCACCAGTCCCATGCGGAACGGCTTGAAGTGGGGCAGGCCGTGGAAATAGTTGCCGTAGTGCTTGCGCATCTCGAAGAGGGTGGCGCGCTCGCCTTTGAAGTCCACGGACTGCAGTATATGGCGGCGGCACACCTCCACACGCTCTGCCACGCTCACCGGCCGCTCCGCTTCGCTGCGCAGCAGCCGCTGCGTCTGTTCAAAAATCCAGGGGTTGCCAATGGCGCCGCGGCCTATCAGTATGCCGTCCACGCCGTAGCGGTTGCGGGCCTCCAGCGCCTGCTGCGCCGTGGTGATGTCGCCGTTGCCCAGTATGGGTATCGTCATGCGGGGGTTGTTCTTCACCGCGCCGATGAGCGACCAGTCGGCCTCGCCGCGGTACATCTGGCACTTTGTGCGGCCGTGGATGCTCAGCGCGGCCACGCCCACGTCCTGCAACGCCTCGGCCAGCTGCACGATGGGTTTGTCGCTGTCGTCGTAGCCCAGCCGTGTCTTCACCGTCACGGGCAGGTGGGCGTGGCGCACCACCGAGGCGGTGATCTGCACCAGCAGTGCGGGGTCTTTCAGCATGCCGCTGCCNNCCGCCACTTTGCGGGCGGGGCAGCCCCAGTTGATGTCGATAAAGTCGGGCTGCTGCGCCTCCACGGTCTCCAGACATTGCAGCAGGGCGGCCTCGTCGGCACCGAAAATCTGGATGCCCAACGGCCGCTGGCCTTCCTCGAAACGCATCTTGCGGTAGCTTTTCTCGGCCTCGTGGTTGATGGCCTCCGACGCCACAAACTCGGTGACCAGCAGGTCGGCGCCGAAACTTTTGCACAGGCTTCGGAACGGCATGTCGGTAATATCGTCCATCGGAGAGAGACCTACAACACAATATTTTTGCGGCCAGAACGTAATTATTAAAATTGAGAATTGAGAATTGAGAAAACTAAAAAGTAAAAACTAAAAACTAAAAATTACGCGAAGCAAGAGGAAGTCCAGTGAACTTCCGGGCAGAGCATGAGTAAGGCATAATTTATAATATTTATAGATTTCGCGAGGCGCGAAGCGCGAGCAGGAGAATTAGAGAACTGAGAATTCTGCAAAATTACAAAAAATATGGAAAAGACACGCACCATCCGCTACCGTGAGTTTGAAAGCATGGCCGAACTGTCGCCCGAGCTGCGTCGGCTCATGGAGGCTGCCATCGCTGCCACCGACACCGCCTATGCCCCTTATTCCCAGTTTCATGTGGGCAGCGCCCTGCTGCTGGCCGACGGCACCGTCGTGTCGGGTTCCAACCAGGAGAACGTGGCCTATCCGTCGGGTCTCTGTGCCGAGCGCACGGCGCTCTTCGCCGCCGCCGCGCAGCATCCCGGCGTCGCTGCGGTGCACCTCCTGTCTCTTATA
>LXOW01370485.1_pt1 | contig 13687 bp, 8 predicted proteins | sample 1368591 | NCBI WGS metagenome assembly LXOW01 (sample SAMN04884650, study PRJNA319009) | bovine gut metagenome | isolation source: Cow rumen | host: Bos taurus | place: Italy: Legnaro (PD) | collected 2014-07-09
GCTGCGAGTTCTCGATGAAGAACGACGACGGCACACCCGACAAGAGTGCCACGCCGAAGAACAACTCTTGCCAGTCGAACATCCTGAAGCTGGCCAAGAACAGCGTTGATTACCTGATGTCTATCTGATTTTTCGTCAAGCATCATAGTTAGTATATTGAGTTTACAAAGGTAAAAGATTGATTTTTTNNGTGGAAGTCTTATACTGTTTCATAGTGATAAAAGGAAAAAACTGCGCCGACTGTGCCGCTGCTGTTATTTTCGATTGAGTATCAGTGTGTTAAGTGTGGCGCGGTTTGGTGAAAACTGTGCCGCAACCGTGCCGCAACTGTGCCGCTGCTGTGCCGCAATGGCGCTGCAATGGCGCTGCAACTAAGCCGCAATAGTGCTGCAACCTGCCACAACGAGTGGCAATGTTAAAAACATTGCCAACCATTTTGCGTAGGCCCGCAAGGTGTTTTGGGTAGGCCCGTAAGGTGTTTTGGGTAGGCCCGCAAGGTGTTTTGCGTGTACGCAAAAGGTGGCCAGAACCGTCCTTGCTCCCTCTCTGCTGCCTGCTCAGCCCCTTTCCGCCAGTACCTTACACCCCGTCAGCCCCATGCAAAGAACAAGCGAGGGCCTTGCAGGAACGTGCAAAATAAAAAGTGAGCTTTTTATTTTGTGCTTTGCACGCTTATTTGTACCTTTGCAGGAGAAATCTAAAAACAATGAGATATGGCTAAGAACAAAAGATTTATTTGGGAGAAAGCCCAGAACGGCATCATGAAGCAGTTAAGTGTTATCATTGATACGGAAACAGGTGTCAACTATCTGTTTGCACAGGAAGGCTATGCGGGCGGTCTTACTCCGCTGCTCGACAAGAACGGAAAGCCGATCATTACTCCTCCCAATGAAATCATAGGTTGAGGAGGGGATTTTCTTTTGATGGTATCGACAGCGCTGAACGATGAGAAAGATAACCATTATATTGTTGCTAACCATTGTTGCCATATTGACTTCATGCTCAAATACTGAAAAAGTCTATAAAATAGGTGTGGCTCAGTGCTCTAAGGGACCTTGGCGTGAAAAGGTGAATCAAGAGATGTTGGCTGCCCAGCACCTGTATGAGCACGACGTGAAAGTGGACATCGTCAACGCCTTTGACAGTCCGGAGGTGCAGGCTCGGCAGATAGACAGTCTGGCCAATACCGACATAGACCTAATGGTGGTAGCACCATACGAGGACATCGGCATCATCAACGACGCCATTGCCCGTGTGCTGCAGGCCGGCATCCCCGTGGTCAGTTTCGACCGCAAGACCAGTGCCGACTATACGGCATTCATCGGCGGCAACAACGTGGAGGCGGGGCTGATAGTGGGGCAGTACATAGCGTCGGTCTCGCGGGGCGAGAAGCCGCTGGTCATGGAGATTACGGGACTGCTGAGCAGCACGCCCGCCCTGGAGCGCCATATCGGTTTTGAAAAGGCCATGAAGGCATTCCCCGAGGCAGAGTATATTTGCAGGAAGAGCGACTGGTCAAGCGACAGTTCCTGTTATTATGCAACCCAGCTGATAGACTCGCTGCGGAGGCATGACAGCGGGCGGCTGGACCATACTTATATATTCTGCCACAACGACGGCATGGCTACCGGGGTTTACAAGGCTGTGGTGGAACAGAACGTTGAAGGGCGTATCAAGATTCTGGGTATTGACGGTATGCCGGCCGAGGGACTTGAGTATGTTAAGTTTGGCCATCAGGTAGGTACTTATCACTATCCCACCCACGGCGAAAAGATCATCCGGCTGGCTCTGGACATTCTGACAGGAAAGCCCTACGAGCGTGAGAATCCTATGCTGGGCTTTGTCGTCACGCCCGAAAACGTGGATTTGGTAACGACGGAGTCGATAGAGCTGATGCGCCAGAACGACCACATGGTGACGATACACGACAAGCTGGAGTCTTATTTTGGCTTATATAACACCCAGCGCAAGGTTCTTATAGGCAGTTTCATCGCCATTGTCCTGTTGGCAGTGGCCGTCATCCTGATATGGCGGGCCTACATCCAGACTCGCAGGGTTATCCGTCAGCGTCAGGAACTGAACGAGGAGGAAACGCTGTTTTATACCAATGCAGACAGCCGTACGCTGCGTCAGGTGTTTGAAACCCCGACAGAGGAGATGCCTGCACCTCGTTCACAAGACACCATTTTTGCTGAAACGCTGAACGAAGCTATCCGTAAGAACATGGGAAATCCCAATCTGAAGATGGATGACCTGGGCGATGAAATGGGCTTGAGTCGTGTGCAACTATATAGAAAGGTGAAGACCATTACAGGACTGTCGCCAGTGGAACTGTTACGAAAAATGAGACTCCAGCAAGGCTATGTCATGCTGACAACGACAACGAAGACAGTAGCGGAAATAGCCTTTGAAGTGGGCTTTAACACCCCTGGTTATTTCTCAAAATGCTTTAAGGAGCAATATGGAAAGCTGCCTGGTGCGCTTCGCGTTCATGAAGAAAGTGAATCATGAATAAAGAACAGGATTCAACAAAACATACTTTGTGATAAACATTTGTTTCATGTATCATTTTTGTTAGCCATAGAACGATAATTTCTTAGCTTTTACGGGGTGTTAACGTACTTTTGCAGCAAAAACAAGAAACAATAGTACTAACCCAATTAAACGTAAGAGCAAATGAAACAATCGAAAAGATTCTCACTCTGTTTCCTGTCTCTGCTGATGTGTACCATGATGTACGCGCAACAGGAGATTTCGGGTACGGTGACTGACGCCATGGGACCTGTTATCGGTGCTACGGTGATGGAGAAGGGAACCAGTAATGGTACGGTGACCGACTTCGACGGTAACTTCAAGTTGAAGGTGGAAACCGGCAAGACGCTGGTGTTCTCTTACATCGGCTATTTGTCACAGGAACTGCCTGCCAAAGACGGCATGCAAGTCGTGATGAAGGACGATGCACTGATGGTAGAGGAAGTGGTGGTGACAGGTTACACCTCACAGCGCAAGGCCGACCTGACGGGTGCCGTTTCGACGGTGAGTCCTACGGATCTGGCTAAGCAGAACGAGAACAACCCCATTAAAGCCATGCAGGGGCGTGTACCAGGCATGAACATCTCGGCCGATGGTAACCCTTCGGGAGCTGCCACCGTCCGCATCCGTGGTATTGGAACGTTGAACGACAACGACCCGCTGTACATTATTGACGGTGTGCCCACGAAGGCTGGCATGCACGAGTTGAACGGCAACGATATCGAGAGCATCCAGGTGTTGAAGGATGCCGCCTCAGCCAGCATCTACGGAAGCCGTGCTGCCAATGGTGTCATCATCATCACCACCAAGAAGGGCAAGGAGGGCAAGGTGAAGGTAAACTTCGATGCCAGCGTGGCTGCTTCTATCTATCAGAACAAGATTGAGACGATGAACGCCTCGGAGTGGGGACGTGCCTACTGGCAGGCCTCGGTGAACGACGGTCTGAATCCCAACAACAACAATCTGGGCTACAACTTCGACTGGGGCTACGACCAGAACGGCCATCCCGTGCTGAACGGGCTGTCGATGAATATGTTTCTCGACGAGAATGCAACAGTACGCACAGGTGACACCGACTGGTTTGACGAGATTACCCGCACGGGCGTTGTGCAGCAGTATAACCTCTCGGTGAGCAACGGTTCTGAGAAAGGCCACTCGTTCTTCTCGGTGGGCTACTACGACAATTTGGGTACCATCAAGGACACGCAGTTCAATCGTCTGTCGGCACGTGCCAACAGTGAGTACAAACTGTTCGGCGGGCTGGTGACCATCGGCGAGAACTTCTCCATCAACCGCACGAAAGGTACTGACGCCCCCGGCGGTATTTTGGAGAATGCGCTGGAGTTCAATCCCAATTTTCCCATCTATGCCGAGAACGGTGAGTTTGCCCAGGCCCTGGGTGCCTATTCGGAGCGTGAGAACCCGTTGAGCCTCTTATATAACAACAAGGATAATGAATATACGCAGTGGCGTTCGTTCGGCGATGTTCACCTGAGCATCACACCGTTCAAGGATTTCATGATTCGTACAACGTTGGGTATGGACTACAGCCAGAAGCAGCAGCGCTTCTTCACGTACCCGATTGCCAATGGTAAGGTGATGCGTACGGAGTCGGCTGCCGAGAGCAAGCAGGAGCACTGGATGCGCTGGATGTGGAATGCCATTGCCACCTACAACCTGGAGATGGGCAAGCATCGTGCCGATGCCATGGTGGGTATGGAGGTGAACCGTCAGGACTATAACTGGAACAGTGCCAAGCGCTATGAAATGAGCATTCTGAATACCGACTACATGTGGCCGTCGGCAGGTACAGGCCGCCAGCTGGCACAAGGTGCGGGTGATGGCTTCTCGCTGGTGTCGTTCTTCGGTAAGGTGAACTATACATACGCCGACAAGTATCTGGCATCGCTGACCATCCGTCGTGACGGTTCCAGCCGCTTCGGTCATAACAACCAGTATGGTACGTTCCCCTCCATCAGTGCCGGTTGGAGAATGAGCGAGGAGAAGTGGATGAAGGACGTGAAGTGGCTGGACAACCTGAAGCTCCGCTACTCTTGGGGACAGACGGGTAACCAGGAAATCTCGAATACCGCCCGTTACACCCTTTACGAGGCAGTGGTCACCACCGGTCTTTGGGGCAGCGGTCAGGCGGGAACCTCCTATGACATCGCCGGCAGCAACGGCGGCTATGCCCTGAACAATGGCTACGTACGTACACAGCGCGGCAACGAGGACATCAAGTGGGAGACAACGACCCAGCATAACATCGGTTTTGACTATGGTCTGTTGCACAACGAGATATATGGCAGCTTCGACTGGTTCCACAAGCTGACCAGCGACATTCTACTGCCGATGGAAGGTATCGGAGCCATGGGTGAGGGTGCTATGCAGTGGATCAATGCCGGTGAGATGAAGAACATCGGTTGGGAACTGTCAGTAGGCTATCGCCACAAGCTTCATAACGGTCTGTCGTGGGACGTGAACGGCAACATCAGCCGATACATTAACGAGATTACCAAACTGCCCGCTACGGTGGCTGCCAACGGTAAGTTCGGCGGTAACGGTGTGAAAAGCGTCATCGGTCATCCGATGGGAGCTCAGGTGGGCTATGTCGCCGACGGCATCTTCAAGAGTCAGGAGGAGATTGACAACCATGCCACACAGGAAGGTGCCGGATTGGGACGCATCCGCTACAAGGACCTGAACGGTGACGGTAAGATTACAGAGGCCGACCAGGACTGGATCTACGATCCGACACCCGACTTCACCTGGGGTCTGAACGTCTATCTGGAGTACAGGAACTTCGACTTTACCATGTTTTGGCAGGGCGTGCAAGGAGTAGATGTCGATTGCAGAGGCTTTAAGTCGCAGACCGACTTCTGGGCTAACAACAACATCAATGTGCCTTATCTGAACAAGGGCGTCCGCGTGCTTGACGCATGGAGTCCCACCAATCCTGGCAGCAATATTCCGGCTTTGTCGATGACTGACTCGAACAACGAGGGCCGTGTGTCGTCGTACTACATTGAGAACGGCTCGTTCGTCAAACTGCGTACCATCCAGTTCGGCTACAACGTCCCCAAGTCTTTCTCCGACAAGCTACGCATGGAGCGCATCCGACTCTATGTCTCCGCCCAGAACTTGGTGACTATCAAGAGCAGTAAGTTCTCAGGCGTAGACCCGGAGAATCCTGGATTCGGATATCCAATCCCTCTTAACATGACATTCGGACTGAACGTATCTTTCTAATTAAGAATTTAGAATTAAGAATTAAGAATTAAGAATTAAGAGTTAAGAATTAAGAAAGAAAGTTATGAAAACGNNGGTATCGACATATGCCGAGTAAGAATTAAAATTTAAGAATTAAGAAAGAAAGTTATGAAAACGATATATCAATCAATCTGTGCAATCTGCATCTTTGGTTTGTTGTCTTGCTCCGATTTTCTGGAAGAGCAGGTGCCGCAGGCTACGCTGACCCAGGACGAAGTCAAGGATGCCAAGTATATTGACAACGTCATCATTTCTGCATATGCAGGTCTGCTGTCCATCGAAGACATGAATGCGTCGTTCTCGCTGTGGAACTATGACACACGTTCTGACGATGCCTACGTGGGTGGTGCCAATGCCAGCGACGGCGGCCCATTCCACAATCTGGAGAAAGAAGTGGGTATCAATACCACCGACTGGCCCTTCGCCTCTATTTGGGGAAAGTTCTATAACTATCTGTCGCGTGTGTCGCTCTCTTTGGACATCCTTGCAACTGCCGACCAGAACGATGCCAAGATCCAACAACGTACAGCAGAGATGAAGTTCTTGCGTGCTTACGGACATTTCCAGCTGAAGCGCCTGTTTAAAAAGATTCCTTTCGTCAACAAGGCGAATATGCAGGAAGAAGACTATAATAATCTCTCCAACACGGAGTATACCAACGACGAGGGTTGGCAGCAGATTATCAACGATCTGGAAGATGCCTACGCCGTGCTGCCTGTAACTCAGAAGGAAAAGGGCCGTCCCACCAAGGCTGCCGCCGCTGCCTTCCTGGCTAAGGTGTACCTCTATAAGGCTTATCGTCAGGATGATGCTAACACGAATCAGGTGACCAGCATTAATTCAGATGATTTGCAGAAGGTTGTTGAATACACCACTCCTTCTATCTATACCGCAGCAGGCTTCGGACTGGAGAGTGACCTGCACAACCTGTTCCGTCCTGAGGAGCAATATGAAAATGGTCAGGAAAGCCTTTGGGCTATCCAGTATTCAAAGAATGACGGTACAGAATATGGTAACTTGAATTTCTCATACCGTCTGATAGTACCCTGTATTCCAAAGGTTCACGACGCTGGCTGTGACTTCTACAAGCCTTCGCACAACTTGGTCAATGCCTACCGCACCAACAGTGACGGCCTGCCCTTGCTCGACACCTTCGCTTCGGTTGACTATACCGTTGGCAGCCATGAGACTGTTGACCCCCGTCTGTTCGTGACCGTTGGTGTGCCGGGCACTCCCTATATGTTCAATACTGCATATATGATGAGCGAGAGCAATACCTGGAGCCGTTCAGGTGGTCTCTATGGCTACTTCGTATCGCTGAAGCAGAATGTAGACCCCGACCTCACCAACGTATACCTGTTCAACTGCGACAACCAGTGGGCTTCGTCCATGAACCGCGTGGTGCTGCGCTATGCCGATGTGCTGCTGATGCGTGCTGAGGCACAGGCTCAACTGGGTAACACCTCGGAGACTGTCACCCTGGTCAATCAGGTTCGCCAGCGTGCTGCCGGCATGATGACTAACAGTATCGTTGCGGGCTATCCCAACAAGTATGGCGTACACTTTGCCGTAGGTAAGTATAATGGATCGTACAGTAAGGACGAGGCCATGAAGATTGTGAAGATGGAACGTCGTCTGGAACTGGCTATGGAGAGCGAGCGCTTCTTCGACCTCGTACGCTGGGGCGATGCAGCCACTGTGATCAACAAGTTCTATACTCAGGAGAGTGAGACGATGAACTTCCTCAAGGGTTCCCTGTTCACTGCCGACAAGAATGAATATCTGCCTATTCCTCACGAGCAGATTGCAGCCTCTAACGGACACTATGCGCAGAACTGTGGAAACTGGTAATTGCGGGCTTTGCCCTAAATAATAAATAATAAATAAAAAAAAAGGAAAGTTATGAAAACAAAGATATATCAAAGAATGAATGGGCCGATAGGTTTATTATTTGTTCTTTATTCTTTATTCTTTAGCATGATGGTTACATCATGCGCAGACGATGACCATACTGGAAGCATCGATGTCAGCGGAGAGTGCCTGGTTCAGGAATTTGTGCTCAACGGACAGTATGCAGCCACCATCAATACCGAGAAGCGACTTATCAAGGTGAAGGTGCCTGTCGACTATGACCAGAAGAATGACATGGAGATTACCAGCCTCACTGTTTCCAACGGGGCAAAGAGCAATCTGAAAGTAGGCGACCACATCAACCTCACGGCTGACAAGACGCTGCACCTCACCAATGGCGACCTGGTCATGGACTATCAGGTGGCCGTACGCAACGACGAAGCCATCATGACGCTCTTCCTCTTGGAAGGTGTGAAGGGGGCCATCAATCAGGCTGATAAGTCGGTGACCGTCTCAGTGACAGCCAACAGCGGTATCGACCTTGCTAATGCCACTTTTGAAGTGGAATGCAGCGAGGATGCTACATGCAGTCCTGCCAGCGGTACAAAGGGGAATTTCACGGAACCGTTCCAGATTACCCTGACCGACAATACAGCCGCAAATACCTATACCGTCTATGCCGTCATGATTGACAAGCCCAAGGCATTGTTCGTCGGTGAGGCTGAGAACATTGAAATGCTCAACGACGAGGAGAAGGCTGCCGCCAAGTGGCTTACTGGTAACATCACTGGATCGGCCTACGCATCATGGAGCGACGTGGCCAGTGGTAACGTATCGCTCGATGAGTGTAAGTTTATCTTCTTCCACCGCCATTGTCCATCGTATGGTACTTACAACGGCTTTGCCGATGCTGAGACGGGAGCCATGTCGGCTCTGGCTAAGATGAAGGAATGCTGGAAGCGCGGTGTGGGCTTTGTACTTGGTCGCTCAGCTGTCAACTACTCCATCGCCCTCGGTGCTATGCCTGAGGATGCCTTCCCCAATAATGTGTGGGGCGGCGGTGGCGGCGAAGGCTCCGACAAGATGGGTGATGACCCCTGGCATTTCTATGCCTACGACATCAGCCATCCGCTGTGGAAGAATCTGAAGACTTATCCAGGTGCTCCTGAGAATGCCATCTACACGCTCGACAAGGACTATACCATCTGTAATACCACGTCGCAGTACGGATTCTGGGGCGATTATGAAGGTCGCGAGAGTGCCGTTGAGGCTAAGACAGACGGTCGTGCCCTGATTGGTGACAACAGCGTATCTGGCTGGGAGCTGAAGGCTGCCGACGGACAATACGGTAAGGGTGGTGTCATCTGCTTCGGCAGCGGACTCTTCGACTGGAACTCGCCTACACCTTATGTGTCGAACTATCACGACAACATGGGAACCATCATGATGAATGCCTACCAGTATCTGACGGGAGAATGAATTGCGAGCTTCGCCCTAAATAAAAAATAAAAATAAAGAATAGCAATATGAGTACAAAGATATATAAACGAACCAATGGACCGATAGTTTTAATATTTATTATTTGTTCATTATTCTTTAGCATGACACAAGTGTCATGCGCAGACGATGACTTCACAGGTGATCCCGCCAAGGATTGGGCAGGAACCACTACGTTCTTCACCCCCACTGATGAAGCAGGATTCTCAACTTATTACAATCCTGCCGTCGGACGATGTGGCGACCCCATGCCGTTTTACGACCAGAAGACTGGCGACTTCAAAGTGCTTTATCTACAAGAGTACACCAACAATATGACCTATCGTTTCCATCCCATCTGGGGCGTATCGACCACCGACGGCTGCAACTACCATTCATTGGGCGAGATCCTGCCCGTTGGCGGTAACGACTACCAGCAGGACGCTGCTCTGGGTACGGGCTGCTGCTACTACAATGAAAAGGATGGCCTCTACTACATTTATTATACAGGTCACAACGGAAACAGCAAGTATCGTGAGGCCATCATGCGAGCTACCTCTCCTGACTTCAAGACTTGGACACGCGATGAACTGTGGCAACTCAATGGTCCCGACTATGGCTATTCAGCCACCGACTTCCGTGACCCGCAGATCTTCGTGGCTGAGGACGGACAATACCGCATGATTATGAGTACACGTCCTGTGAATGGCGGCGACCCCAAATTTGCTGAGTTCAAGTCAAGCGACATGAAGACATGGGAACACGTCGGACCCTTTAATATGATTTGGGATCGCATGCTCGAATGTCCTGACATCTTCAAGATGGGCGACTATTGGTATCTGGTCTATAGCGAGAGTTACAAGGCATCGTGGAGCCGTAAGGTGAAGTATATGATGGCTACCTCCTGGGAGGCACTGAAGGCCTGTTTCAACGACCCGGGTGCCAACTGGCCGAAGGACGGCAAGGAGGGCATCCTCGACAGCCGCGGCTTCTATGCCGGTAAGACGGCCTCGAACGGTTCTGACCGCTACATTTGGGGCTGGTGTCCCTTCCGCTCGGGTGGCGATATTCATGAGATGAATACCAACGTTGGTGCCGGTGATGGAAATGAACCTAATTGGTCGGGTGCGCTGGTGTGCCACAAAATCATTCAGCATGCCAATGGTACGCTTACGGTAGGCGAAGTTCCTGCAATGGAAGGCAAATACAACCAGGGGCAGAGCCTCAATGTGATGGCCAGCAATGGATATAGCAATGGAACGCTGACAGGTGACGATGCTTACGTGCTCTACAATCGTCTGGGCAACCACAACCACATTTCGCTGACTGTCAAGACCTCGAACAACTGGGACAAGTTCGGCATCTCGCTGGTTCGCGGCACCGACTCGAAGAAGTACTATACAATGGTATTCAATCCTGAGAACGAGAACTGGCGCAAGGTGAACTTCGAACAGGAGGGTGAGGAAGGCAAGGGCTTTGTCGAGGGTATCGATAGCTATGGCTTTGACCGTCCGTCGGACAATACCTATAAGATTGACATTTACACTGATAATAGTGTTATGGTGATGTATGTGAATGACAACGTCTGCTACACCAACCGCATCTATGGTATTCAGAAGAACTGCTGGAGCATCAATAACTACGGTGGATCAGTCACCGTCAGCGATGTCAAGGTAAATCAGTATTAATCATTTAAAACAAAGAAGAAAATGAAAAAATTATTTATATTCCTATGCTTGATGGCAACCACCTCTATTGCCTCAGCCACCGACCTATGGGAGGGATCACACCAAGTAGACTGGTCAAACACGCTGAAAATCGAAGCCAATAAGTTTGCCGAGGCACTGGTAGGCCAGAAAATTGTCATCGAATTTACTAACGCTACGGGAGAGGTCATCGAGCTTCATAGCAACGGAGGCATGCTGCCTGGTACACGTTATGAGCAACGCATCTATGCCGATCAAAGCTCGATGGAGGTCTTCATCACCAAAGGCATGCTTGCACGTCTGAAGGAATCAGGACTGGAAATTTGCGGCACGGGCTTTACAGCTACTAAAGCATGGTATGGAGACGGTAAGGACAATGTTGATGACAATACGGTCTGGACTGGCTATTTCTGGATGGACTCATGGAGTACCTTAGAGGTGGCAAAGACCTCGTTCGACGGCATTGACTGGAGCGGTTATAAGGCTATCCGATTCTATTCGGAGGCAGGCCGCATCAACTACGTCATCAATGTACTCACATCATGGGGCGACGGCGGTAAACTTGGTGACCAGAACACCATGACCATGACTAACGATTATGCCGAACTCAGTCTTGAGAATATCGATATGGCTGCGAAACTGGCTGATGTAGACAGGCTCATGGTTCAGTGCAACAAGGAAGACGGTAGTCCCTTCAATTTCACTGCCATTGTACTCGTAAAGAATGAGAGTACAGGAATCGAGTCGATGTCAGAGGTCAAAAGTCAGATGCCTGAAGTGTGGTACACCCTTGACGGTCACCGAATCCAGGGCCTGCCTACGAAGTCTGGAATCTATATTGTTAATGGCAAAAAGGTTCTCAGATAATGTTAGCTTGTCAAGCAGAAATGCCGGAGTAAGGGAAAAAAGAGTGATTGTGGGCGAGAAATTACTATTTGCAGTTGTGATAAGCGTTCATTGCACGTAAATTTCGTGCCCAAGAGCATAAAAAATTTCGTTCATTGTACGATAAATCGGTACAATGAACGATTTTTGTTAGTGTTTGTATCATTATTTATAGGATAGATAAGGGGAATCGTGTAATTTTGCAGCAGAAATGAATAAAGTTAACTAAAAACTGAATGAAGATGAAAAAAACAATTTTGATGCTCATGGTCATGCTGATGGCGCTGGTTGTAAAGGCTCAGGTGAAGCCGACGGTGCTGGGCGACAAGCACGCCATGCTGAAAGTGAAACAAGGAGAAAAGTATCTGCTGTTGCCCGTGCAGGAGTCGGAAGACATTGCAGCCATTGCCGTGCTGAACGGACAGAACGACATGATGCAGCGTATGAACGTGAAGCTGGCCATCGACCGTGTGGACTATTATGTACCATACGAACTGAAGGGTGCCGTGCTGTTGGACATCGAGTTTCATGGTGACCGCCGCCAGAAGGGTGCCGTCGGCGAGTTCGTCTGCTGGAAGGAGATGAAGTATAGCAACACGTTCGACACCACCAATCGCGAGCGCTTCCGTCCTGCCTATCACCATACGCCGCTGTATGGCTGGATGAACGATCCGAATGGCATGTTCTACAAGGATGGCGTGTGGCACTTGTATTACCAATATAATCCATACGGTTCGCAGTGGGAGAATATGACTTGGGGACATTCTACTTCGAGTGACCTCATTCACTGGGAGGCACAGCCGTTGGCTATCGAAGCGGACTGGCTGGGAGCCATCTTCTCTGGCTCGTGCGTGACGAATGGCAACGAGGTGGTGGCCTTCTATACCTCTGCCGGACATCATCAGATGCAGTCGATGGCTGTTTCGAAGGATGGTGGTCGTACTTTTGAGAAATATAGCGGCAATCCTGTGCTGTCGACCAGCGACATTGCCGACTTCCGCGACCCGAAGGCGTTCTGGAACGAGGACATCAAAGCGTGGAACCTCATTCTGGCTGCTGGTCAGGAGATGCGCATCTACTCGTCGAAGGACCTGAAGGAATGGAAGTACGAGAGTTCTTTTGGCAAGGAATATGGCAATCATGGCGGTGTGTGGGAGTGCCCGGACTTGTTTAAAATAGGNNAAGAAGTTTACCTGTGAGTCGATGCCGAAGGTGACGAAGTGGCTGGACTATGGCAAGGACCATTATGCCACGGTATCGTTCTACAATGCCCCTGAGAACCGCCGCGTGGTATTGGCGTGGATGTCGAACTGGCAGTATGCCAACCAGGTGCCTACGAAGCAGTTCCGTAGTGCCAACAGCATCCCCCGCGACCTCGGACTTTTTTCGCATGGCGAGGAGACGTATGTCAGCGTGGTGCCCTCGAAGGAGATGCTGGCAGTACGTGGCGATAAGCTGAAGAAGCCTACAGAGACTTGCGAGGTAGTGGTGGATACCAGGAGCAATACGGAGGTTGTGCTTTCGAACACGAAGGGCGAGCAGGTGGTGATGACCTACGACGCCGCAAAACAGACTTTCACGATGGACCGCACGAAGAGTGGTGACGTCAGCTTCAGCGAGGCTTTCCCCTGTGTGACCGAAGCACCGACATACGGACAAGTGAAACGGCTGCGCATCTTTATTGATCGCTGCTCGATAGAGGTCTTCGATGCAGAGGGCAAGATGGCGATGACCAATCTGGTATTCCCCTCGGAGCCTTACAATATGATGAAGGTGAAGGGCGGAAAGGCCACCATCTATGAGGTAAAGGGTAAAAGGGTAAAAAGGTAAAAAAGTAAAAAGGTAAAAGGGTAAAAAGGTAAAAAAGTATAATAATATATGAATCAGAATAAATCCATTTACTTAATCCCCGTGATGCTCTGCTTCTTCTGCATGGGCTTCGTGGACTTGGTGGGCATCGCCTCCAA
>LXOW01096109.1_pt1 | contig 13683 bp, 10 predicted proteins | sample 1368591 | NCBI WGS metagenome assembly LXOW01 (sample SAMN04884650, study PRJNA319009) | bovine gut metagenome | isolation source: Cow rumen | host: Bos taurus | place: Italy: Legnaro (PD) | collected 2014-07-09
CCAGCACCTCTTCGGAACTATCTATGCGCCCTCCGGGCTAAAGAATAAAGAGAAGATAAAAAATAAAAAACATGCGTTGATAGTCTGTCCTGACGGCCATTGGCCCTACCGCTATCGCAAGGACGAACAGCAGCGTTTGGGTACGCTGGCCCGTATGGGAGCCGTCTGCGTCGACTTCGACCTCTATGGCTGGGGCGAGAGCGAGAAGGAGGTTGGCGCTGAGGCACACCACACCAGCCGCGCCCACGTCTATCAGGCTGCTTGTGGCTATATCCTGCTCGACTGGATGCTGACCCACCGCAAGGACATCGACCCAGAGCGCGTCGGCGTGATGGGCGGATCTGGCGGCGGCACGCATACTGTATTGCTGTCATTACTGGACGAACGCGTAAAAGCCTGTGCTCCCGTGGTACATATTGCCTCCCACTTCGACGGCGGTTGCCCCTGCGAGAGTGGCAAACCCGTCCAGCTCTCGGCTGGCGGCACCTGCGAGGCGGAGCTGGCTGCCGTAATGGCTCCCAAGCCCATGCTCATTGTCAGCGACGGTGGCGACTGGACATCGACGACACCTGAGATGGAGTTCCCCTTCATCCAGCGCATCTATGGCTTCTACGATGCCAAGGACAAGGTGCGCAACGTCCACCTGCCCAACGAGCGCCACGACTTCAAGGAGAACAAGCGTCAGGCAGTCTATGACTTCTTTATTGACGTCTTTGGCCTTGACCGTTCGATGCTCGACGAGAGCAAGGTAACTGTCGAGCCTGACGAAGCACTAAAATCACTCTTCAAATGAAACGTATAACCCTCTTCCTCCTCTGTTTGGTATGCTGTGGCTGGGTCGCTGCACAATACCGCTTGTGGTACGACAAGCCTGCTATGACGTGGACGCAGGCGCTACCAGTGGGTAATGGCGTGATAGGCGGCATGGTATTTGGTACGCCAGCTGTAGAGCATATCCAACTGAACGAGGAAACCATCTGGGCGGGGCAGCCGAACAACGTCGTCAATCCCCATGCCAAGGAAGCCCTTCCCCAGGTGCGCCAGCTCATCTTTGAAGGAAAGTATCAGGAAGCCCAGGAACTTGCTGAGGCGAAAGTGATGCCGCGTGCCGCCGACAAGAACATGGGCATGCCTTTTCAGCCCTTTGGTGACCTGTATATTGCCATGCCTGGACATGCGGAATACAAGGACTACGAGCGTTGGTTGGATTTAGACAACGGGAAAACCATTGTCCGCTATACGTCTGACGGTGTACAGTATGAGCGCGAAGTCATCACGCCGTTAGGCGGACATCACGTCATCGCCATTCATCTGACAGCCAGCGAGAAAGGTAAAATAACCTTTACAGCCAACATGACCACCCCCCACGAGACCCCACTTTTAGGGATGGATGGCAACGAGGCAACGCTATTAGGAGTTTCCTCCAAGCATGAGGGGCTGAAAGGCAAGGTACGCTTTATGGGGCGTATGGCAGTACGGACGAAAGGAGGCAAACAGAGTGGTTCGAATGGCAATATCAGTGTGGTGGGAGCCGACGAAGCGACCATCTACGTTGCCATCGGCACCAATGTCAAGAGTTACAAGGATATTACTGGCAACGAGGAGATTCAGTCGAAAGAGCGCCTGCATCAGGCAATGGCGTTAGGCTATGAAGCGTTGAAAGGCCAACACGAACGGGAATACCATAAATATTTCGACCGCGTGAAGCTCGACTTGGGCAATGATGATTATAAAAACGAGCCCATAAACAAACGTATAGAGTGGTTTGGCACAAGAAACGACAACCACCTCGTGGCAACCTACTTTCAGTTTGGGCGTTATCTCTTGATTTGTTCGTCGCAGCCCGACAACATGAACCCAGCCAACCTTCAAGGCTTATGGAATGAAAAAATGTTCCCTTCTTGGGACTCGAAATACACCACGAACATCAACCTCGAGATGAACTACTGGCCCTCGGAGGTCTGCAACCTGACAGAACTCAACGAGCCGCTCTTTAAGCTGATTCGCGAGTGTTACGAACAGGGCAAAGAGACAGCCCGCGATATGTATGGCGCCGACGGCTGGGTGCTGCATCACAACACTGACCAGTGGCGCATTACCGGCCCTGTCGACCGCGCCCAGACAGGTCTGTGGCCTATGGGAGCAGCCTGGCTCTGCCGTCATCTGTGGGAACACTATCTCTATACGGGCGACAAGGACTTCCTTCGCCAGTACTATCCCATCATGCTCGATGCCGCCCTCTTCTTCACGCAGACATTGCAAAAGCATCCCACAAAAGGCTGGCTCGTCGTCTGCCCTGGCGAGTCGCCTGAACACGGAGGGAAGGGGCGTCCGACATCACTTGATGCTGGTGTGACAATGGATAACCAAATTGTGAGGGAGCTATATACCAACGTCTTAGCGGCTGCCAAAGTTCTTGGCAACGATAATTTTCAATTTTCAATTCTCAATTCTCAATTGTCCCAGCTTCCTCCCATGCAGATAGGCCGTTGGGGGCAGCTGCAGGAATGGCTCGACGACTTGGACGACCCCAAGGACGACCATCGCCACTTCTCACACCTCTATGGACTCTTCCCCTCCAACCAGATTTCTCCCACCGAGACGCCAGACCTCTGGAATGCCGCCCGCACGTCGTTAGAAGCCCGCGGCGATGTCTCGACAGGTTGGAGCATGGGCTGGAAGGTCTGTTCGTGGGCACGACTATTGGATGGTGAGCACGCCTACAAACTCATCAAGGACCAACTGACGCTGACTGCCGACACCTTTCTCATTTTCGGCACCGTCAAACAGCGCGGCGGCACCTATCCTAACATGTTCGATGCCCATCCGCCGTTCCAGATTGACGGCAACTTCGGCTGTACGGCTGGCATCGCCGAGATGCTGCTCCAGAGCGACTTTTCAATTCTCAATTCTCAGTTCTCAATTCATTTGTTGCCTGCTTTGCCGAACGCTTGGGACAAAGGTAGCGTCACGGGTCTCGTAGCCCGCGGTGGCTATGTGGTAGACNNTGGTAGACATGGAGTGGGATAAAGGGCGGCTCACCCGTGCCGTCATACATGCCAAGAATGCTGGCCGTTGTCAAATCCGCAGCCACACGCCGCTCAAGGGTAAAGGTCTGAAGAAGATTGCCAAAGATCTCTATACGTTGTCAACTACCGTAGGTGGCACCTCTGTTATATATTCAAAAAGGTTCAGCGTTTTTAACAATTTGTAAAACACCGTTGGTCTATGAGGTTATTTGCGATGGCGTAAATCGTCAGTCCTGCCAGCGAGCGGATTTGAAGTTTGCGAACAATGTTGCGGCGGTGGGTGATGACCGTATTGACAGAGATGAACAGCTGGTTGGCAATCTCCTTGTTTGACATGCCTTGTACAAGACAGACAATGATTTCCTTCTCGCGTTCGGAGATAGACTCCTTGCTCTCGGCCTGCTGAATCATACTTGAGATGCGCGCCGAGACATCGTCGGTCTTCAGCTGTTGTTCCAGAATGCGGATGGCTGGTACAAACAGCACCTCCTCTACATTGCTGTGGTTCAGGAGCCATTCCTCGTTGTTGTAGATGTCGTAGAGCGTGGCCGTCAGCTGGTTGTTGGCCAGACCGTCGTGAGGCAGATACTTGATGATGATGTTCTTCAGTTCATGAAATTTGCCCGTAGTGTCGCTGTGGTGCTTTGCAAAAATGTCCACGTTATAGTTGGGCTTCTGTTCTCCGCGCAGCAGAGCTTCTACATAGGGGAAGAGTGTCTTCTCCTCGTACTTCATGTGCTGACGGATGTCGTGGGCATACTCATCATAGAGGCGCAGGATGAGTGTTGCAAGATTGTCGCCCTGGAACAGCGACTCTTCGAGCTTCTTGCGGATGGACGGCAACTGGAAGTCGAGGAAATAATGGTGCGAGGCTCGCAGATAGGCCAACAGGGTGTTGACGTCTATTTTGTCGTCAGTTCCCTTTGGCGCATAGCCGTTGATGAGGAAATTCACTACGGTTAGAAAAGTATAGCAATCTACATGTTGTTGTTGACAAACCTCACTGACAGTCTTGTCGCCAAAGCCCAACCGAATACCAAAGGCACCCAGTCCCTGTAGCATGCTATAATCGTCGCTGATCAAATCAATCATTTTGTCCTCAGCCTCGTACAGTTTCATTCTTTTCATCGCGTGTACTAATCTATTTATTCCGGTTGCAAAGGTACTGCTTTTTTGTGACGAGAGCAATCCTCATTTATAAGTATTAACATTTGTTTCTGCTAACAAAATATCATAAGAAAGTGGTATGTAATTCGTCAAAAAGAATGAGAAGCGTTAGATGCAGGTGAAGACAATACTAATTTTTGTGTATTGCTTCTTTCGGCGAAACCGTATACTTTTGTAGCCCAAAAAGAGTAGAAACTGAAAATGGAAAGTAAAAAGACTGCTATTGTAATGCTGGTACTTATGGTTCTGACGAGCCTTGGTACTAAGGCCCAGAACGAAGGAGTTGATGCTACTACAGGTGCAACAAGGCAAGCAACGAAGACGGAGAAGTTAGCAGACACTTTGTCACGTCTGCACATTGGCGGCTATGGCGAGGCCGTCATGACGCGGAATTTCTATAGCCAGAGTTTTAATCGCTATAAGAGACCAGAGCTATATACCGACGATAAGAGTCACGGACGCTTCGACCTGCCGCACATTTGCTTGAATATCGGCTATGATTTCGGCAAGGGTTGGACGCTTGGTTCTGAAATAGAATTTGAACACGGTGGCAATGGAACAGCCGTGGAGATTGAGGCCGAGGAAGCTGGCGAATACGAGGCCGAGGTTGAGAAAGGTGGTGAGGTAAACATTGAGCAGTTCTGGATTAACAAAGAGTTTGCTGGTGGTAAATTCAACATCAAGGCAGGCGAGATTATCGTTCCTGTAGGTTATTCCAATGCGCATCATGAACCTAACCAGTTCTTCACAGTCTACCGTCCGGAAGGCGAGTCCACGATAATGCCAAACACGTGGCATCAGGTGGGCCTGTCGCTCTGGGGACGTCTGAAAGACTGGCGCTACGAGGCGCAGCTGCTGTCAGGACTGAATTCCGAGAGTTTTACGGCAGAGAGTTTTGTTCACTACGGTGCTACCAGCCCCTATGAGTTCAAGGTAGCCAACAACTATGCTGGTGCGCTACGCATTGATAACTACTCTCTTAAAGGTTTGCGTGTTGGCTTAAGTGGCTATTATGGCTATACCTTCCGCAACACCCTCCGCACACCAGGTGCAAAATACGATGATGTGACTGGAGCATTGGGCATCGTGGCGCTCGACTTTACGTTGAAACGCTGGAACTGGATAGTACGCGGCAACATCGATTATGCTCACTTTGACGATGCCGATGAGATTTCTGCCTACAACCAGGCCAACTGGACGCATCATAAATACCAGGACGGCAATCCCCACCATTACTCAAACATAGGTAGCAATGCATTGGCTTATGCTATTGAGGCAGGCTACAACATAGCCTCCCTCTTGTCCCCCAAAAAGGGTGGAAGCCCTAAAGCGATGCAATCTCATTCCCAATCGTTGGGGGCACTCTACGTCTTCGGACGCTTCGAGCATTATAATACGATGGCATCTGGCACTTACGCCCCTGTGTATAAGTACACGAAGAAATACCGTTGTGCTTTTGGCGTGAACTACCAACCCGTGAAGCAGGTGACTATCAAAGGCGAATATTCCTACCGTTTCTTCGAGAAGCCGAATAACAACGGACTGGCATCCGACAGTCCCCTGTATAAGCAGCCCTACAACAACGAGCCGAGCGTGAGCATCGGCATTACCTACTGCGGTTGGTTCCTTTGACATAATAACGTAATAATGACAAATAAAACAACAACAATGAAAACAAAAAGTCTTATGATGATGGCAGCTATGGCTGTCGTACTTACTGTGAGTTTTGCTTCTTGTTCGAGCGATGACGATGCCGACAATACTGTTGTCACAGGTTCTCAGGCAGCCCTTGACCAGGCTTGTGCCGACTGGAAGGTGGCACGTGCCAATTGGGAAAATACGGAAGCTTTCCTCTTCGGTGCAGCCGATGTCTATTCCATCGACCCCCACACCGACACGTGGCCGGTAGCTGCTAACGACCTGGCCGATGTGCTGCGCGACGAGAAGGCTATGTCGAACCTCGAAAACTTTATCAAGACGGCCAACTCGGGCATCTTGGGCTATCATGGTCTGGAGTATGTGCTCTTCCGCCAGGGACAGCCTCGCCAGATTAGTCAGATTACCAATCTGGAGTACAACTACATCTGCGCCGTGGCCAAGGACCTTTATAACGCTACGGCAACGCTGGAGGCCGCTTGGGACTCGAAAGAGAGCAATGCCGAGCGTCATCAGTTAGCACTCAACTACGTGGCCACTCACTTGGCTATCGACGACGATGGTAATCAGGAGGGCGCTTTGGAGGGTTTCCAGAACTTTGGTAAAGCCTTCAAGAACCCTGGAACGGGCGACTGGGAAACGGCACTTGATGCTACGCTGGAAATCATTTCTGGCTGTCAAGACATCATCGGCGAGGTGGGCGACTCCAAGATAGGCCTGCCTTATACTGGCGAGGATGCCACTTACATTGAGTCACCATACGCCTACAACTCCATCACCGACTTCTACGACAATATCGTTTCTTGTAAGAATGCGCTTTATGGTTTGATGGATGCCACCACGCCCACTGAGAAGTCGCTCATTTACTTCTGCAAGAATTCTGGCAATACTACACTGGCTTCTCAGGCCAGCAATGTGCAGACGAAGCTCGACAACGCCCTGGCTAAGATTAAGGCCATGAAAGCCCCGTTTGCCCTTTACTACTCCGATGCGTCCTGCAAGGTGGCTATTGATGCCCTTGGCGAGCTGGACGAAGCATTGGGCGCAATGGCTGAGACGCTGAAAGGCTATGCTGGCAACGCCACTGTCGAAGCCCAGTGCCGTGTCATCAACGAGAACTATGTCGACAATGTGGTCTTAGCCACCTACCGCACATTGGCCGACAATGCCCAGAAGCTATACAAATCTATTGTTAATATTAAAAAGTAAATGACTATGAACAAACTATCAATGATTGGTAGTATGCTGTTTGGTGTCCTTGTCACCGTCGGTTGTTCCGATGGTGACAACGCCGCTAATCCCACTTCATGGGACATTGGCGCCCCCACAGCAACTGACTACCCTGAAGACTATTACGCTGGCGGACAGCTTGGCACAACGGCAGTAAATACTGCCACCGCCTTCGAACAACCCACGAAAGCCGTTGAGAATGCAGGCATGATGACCGCTTTCAATGAGGGTGAGTATCTTTTCGAGAAAGACTACAACACCAATACCGAAGGTGCTTTCCACGGTCTTGGCCCTGTCTATGTGCGTCGCGGCTGTCTCTATTGTCATCCAGGCTACGGCCACGGTGCTCGCCAGACGGAATACAAGGCCGACAATCACCGCAATGGCTATTTGCTCGTCATCTACGACAAGACTACCAATGCCTATATCCGTTCAGTGGCTGGCATGCCACAGACAGGTGCCGTGAAACCTTTCAAGGCTCCTGTTGATGAGAACCAAATCAAGATAGCCTGGAACGACTATACCGATGAGTGGGGCAATAAGTTCCCTGATGGTGAAAGCTACTCGCTCATCTATCCTGAAGTGACCATTCCCTACAGTGCTTACTATGCTCCTGTCGTAGTGGCTCGTGGTGGTGCAGACGTTACGCTCAACGAGACTCAGTATAACAACGAAATCGGTGTGCTCTTAGAGTCTACCATTGGCATCTACGGAACAGGACTCACCGATGCCATCCCCGACGAGGACATCACCGCACAATGGAAGTCGGAGAGCGACTATTTCAACAGCATTGGCCGAACCGATGCCTTGAATCCTGCCATGTGGAACCAGGCTACCGGTACTTGGAACAGCTATTACAGCAACTCGCTGCAAGGCGACGGAACGAAGTACGTGCGCCGTTATACCTACGCCCTGTCGCGTGGCCCTATCCTCGATGCTGCAGGTGCCAATGCCATCTGGAATATTACCAACGTCACGCGTTCAGACCGCCGCTACCACTATCTTGACCTCGCAGGAACCTACTACGCTACCAAGGCGTCGCAAGACCCAGAGGTGCAGGCTGGCTTCACAGAGTATATTAACCGCATGGACCCTTCAGGCTTGCATCCTGAATGGCATACAGGCAATCTGGAGAAGGACATCTACACCTATCTGACCAGTAAGTCGCTGGAACCTGAGATGTCTGATGCACAATATAAGAACCTGATGATTTGGCATCGTGGATTGGCAGTTCCAGCAGCTCGCAATACTACCACAGCAGACTTCAAGAAAGGCAAGGAACTCTTCACGCAGATTGGTTGTGCTGCCTGTCATCGTCCCTCGTGGCAGACTGGCGACGACCATATACAGGACCCTGCCAAGTTCTTCAAGTCTGACAGCGATATGCCGCGCTATCCGCATCAGAAGATATGGCCCTACACCGACTTCGTACAGCATCGCCTCTTTATGAAGAACGACATCCGCACAGGCTGGTGCCGCACCACTCCGCTCTGGGGTCGTGGCTTGGCTGGCAAGACGGGTAGTGGTACTGAGCGTCTGCACGACTGTCGTGCCCGCAACGTCATGGAGGCCATCATGTGGCATGGCTGCAAGAACGAAGGTGGCACGAGCGATGCCTACAACAGTGTTGTGAAGTTCCGCAACCTGTCGAAGAAAGAGCGCGACCAATTGATTTATTTCATTGAATCCATTTAATGATTAAGGATTTGAGAAGGTTGAGCTCGACAAAGTCAATTAAGCTGTCAATCATCGCCCTATACACGCTCATCGTAGTGTGTATAGGGTTTGCTACAGTCGTAGAGAAATTCCGTGGCACCGACTTCGTGGGTGAGCACATCTATGGCGCTTGGTGGTTTTCCGCGCTGTGGGCGGTGCTCACGGTTGTCTCTTTGGTCTATATGATGACGCAACGTCTCTACAAGCGATTTGCCTTGATGTTGTTGCATCTGTCGTTTGTAGTCATATTGGCTGGCGCACTCACCACACACCNNCACTCACCACACACCTCACAGCCCGCCGTGGCACCATCCAACTGCGCAAGGGCGAGTCGGTCCAGACACCCCTCGCGCTGACTCTCAAAAACTTTCAGGTCATCTACTATCCTGGCACCGATACCCCACTCAACTATCAGTCAGTAATCGTTCACAACGGCGAGGAGGTGACGGTGTCGATGAACAATATCGGCAAGATAGACGGCTATCGGTTGTTTCAGCAGAGCTACGACAGCGATGGCGAGGGTGTCACATTCGGCTTTAGCTACGACCCATACGGCATTGCCATTACCTATTTGGGCTATCTCCTGCTCTTGGCCGGCATTATCGCCACCTTGCTTTCTCGCAAGACGCAGATGCGGGCACTCTACCGTAAGGCCATGACGACGGTACTGCTTTTGGTAAGCGTCTGTGCCAGTGCCGAAGAAAAACTTCCTGTCGTCGATGCGGACATTGCCCACCGCATGGGTACTATTCAGGTGCTCTACAACAACCGCATCTGTCCGCTTAATACCGTTGCCACCGACTTCACCATGAAGTTGACGGGCAGCGCCTCGTGGCAGGGCTATTCGGCTGACCAAGTGTTCTTCAGTTGGATGATTTACTACATGCCGTGGGAGAAATGCCTTGCCCCCGAACTCTCCCCAGTAGGGGAGGGGAGTGGCAACTCCAAAGACCAGAAAAAAGCTGCTGAACGGAGAGCCATTGTCGAGATGTTCTACAGCGGGCAGTTTACCAAGATTTTCCCCTATTCCCTCACCTCCAGCCGCTCACCTCATACCTCTATCACCTGGTATTCGCCAGGCGGTCAGGCGCTGCCTAGGGAAATCCCTGTCAAGGAGCAGTTTTTCATCAAGCAGTCTATGGACTTTCTTACTGAGGCTATTGTGACAGGTCAGCGCGACAGGGCCTTTGAGATTATTGCGAAGATAAAGCTCTTCCAGCGAGACATGATTGGCGATGTGCTGCCCAGCGAGAGCAAGACTCAGGCGGAACTCTTCTACAACAAACTGCGCAGCATCAAGTTTCCCGTGCTCATCACCGCTCAACTGGGTTTACGCTGGTGGCTCAGCGGTCACATTCCCCTGAGTAACGGCTACGAGACGATGCTCTTTATGGCATGGGTGCTGCTGGTGCTGACCGTCGTTTTGTTTCGCAAGCTACGCATCTTCCTGGTGCTTGGCCCTCTGGCAGCCCTCTGCTGTCTGCTGGTTGCCATGATGACGGGTAGCGGATCCGAGATAACCCCGCTGATGCCAGTTCTCCAGTCGCCTCTGCTTTCCCTCCACGTGATGACGGTGATGTGTGCTTATGCCCTCTTCGCCCTGCAAATGCTACTTGGCATCTATGCTTTGTTTCTGACAAGAAAAAGGGCGACAGCCCTTTCGCAGTTTCTCCTCTATCCCGCTGTGTTCCTGCTCACCGTCGGCATCTTCCTTGGAGCAGTCTGGGCTAACGTGTCGTGGGGTAATTACTGGTCGTGGGATCCTAAGGAGTCGTGGGCGCTCATCACGCTGATGGTTTATGCCGTGCCCTTGCACAAAGCCTCTGTCGGCATCTTTCGCAACGCGCGCTTCTATCATGTCTACATGGTGGCAGCCTTCCTGGTTGTCATCATTACCTATTTCGGAGTGAACTACTTATTGGGTGGAATGCACAGCTATGCCTGATGCGTATAGTTGCGCCACTTGTCGAGTAGCGCAGCCATGTCGGCAGCCAGGGGCGAAGTGAAGTCCATCTGTTGTCGGGTGACGGGATGGACGAAGCCTAACGTGCGGGCGTGGAGTGCCTGACGGGAACAGAGCTTGAAGCAGTTCTGGATGTAGGCCTTGTAGCTTGCCGTCCGCTCACCACGCAGGATTTCCATGCCGCCATAGCGCTCATCGGCAAACAATGGGTGACCGATGTGCTTCATGTGGGCACGAATCTGGTGGGTGCGTCCTGTCTCCAATCTACATTCTACTAAGGTGGTGTAGCCGTAGCGCTCCAGCACGCGGTAGTGGGTGACGGCGGGCTTGCCGATGTCGGAGTCTGGCGGGAAGACGGCCATGCGCTGACGGTCTTTCGGGTCGCGCCCTATGTTGCCTTCTATGCGCCCTGTGTCCTCGGTAAAATTGCCCCAGACCAGCGCCTGATACGAACGGTGTGTGTCGTGGTTGAAGAACTGCGCTCCCAGCTCAGTCTTCGCCTCGGGTGTCTTGGCCACGACGAGCAGGCCGCTGGTGTCTTTGTCTATGCGGTGTACCAAGCCCACGCTGGGGTCGTTGGGGTCGTAGGAGGGCAGTCCGCGCAGGTGCCAGGCTATGGCGTTGACCAGTGTACCGTGGAAGTTGCCCACGCCAGGGTGAACCACCAGTCCGGCAGGCTTGTTGATAACCATCAGTTCGTCGTCCTCGTAGACCACGTCCAGAGGAATGTCTTCTGGCTCGATGGTGGTGTCGTAGTGCGGATGGTCGAGCATCAGGGTGACTACGTCGCCTGGGCGAACCTTATAATTGCTCTTCACAGGAACACCGTTCACCTGTATGCATCCCGCATCGGCAGCCTTCTGGATGCGGTTGCGCGAGGAGTGCTGGATATGTTCCGACATGTATTTGTCGATGCGCACGGGTTCCTGCCCGCGGTCTACTTCCATGCGCAGGTGCTCATACAGCTCGTCAATGTCGTCAGCCAGGATGTCTTGTGCTATTTCTTTCATTCTACATACTCTTCGAATTCGTCTTCCTCAGGGGAGTTGTTTGTCGGCGTGACATATTCAAAGTCGTCGCTCTCGCTCACGCTGCCGTTACCAACCAACAAGGTTAGCGGATAGTCGATGGAGAGGCGGTCGCCATTCGACACACGGCGGCCACGGCAGACAATGCCATAGACCCAGTCGCGCTCGCCAGCCACACGCTGGGCGGGCAACAGACGGAAGCCGATGGCCATCAGTTTGGCTTCTGCCTCGCGCAAACTGCTGTTGTCCACCACATCGGGAATGGCGAATGTGGGCGACGACGGCGAGTTGATGGTGACGTAGACGGCATGGCCCTGCTTCACCCTCGTACCGTAACCCGGCGTCTGAGCCAATATGTAGTCAGGGGGGAGTTTCTTGTTATAGCCGGAGTCGCTGATGAGAATGACAAGTCCGTCTTCCTCCAGCAGCAGACGGGCTTTGGAGTAGGTCATACCCTTCACTTCGGGCACCACGATGCCCTCGCCGTGGTGGGTATAGTATTCTAATCCGAACTTCACGCCAACGCACAAGGCCACGACGACCAAGGCCATTGCTATGAGGTTCCAGAAGACGTACCCGCTGGCCAGTTTGCCAAAGAATTCGCGTATATTCATAGTCGGAGATGATGTTGTTTCGCTATTATCCGTTTAGTCTTTTGTGGCTATGCACTCCATTTCCACCAGCCATTGCGGACGGCACACCTCTGCCAGCGTCAGGACGTGGGGAATGTCGGGGTGGAGCTGCTGTAGCACTTCTTCGACAACAGGAGCGTCGGCCATGTCGCGCAGATAGACGACGAAGTATCTGATGTCAGCCATTGTGGCGCCGCCGTTCTCAAGCAGAGCCCCGATGTTCTCCAGCAGACGATGGGTTTGTTTGCGTACGTCGCCGACGAAGACGACTTCGCCATGGTGGTCAATGCTGGCAGTACCGGAGACAAGAAACAGCTGTCGGCCTGTAGGGAGGGTGAGCCGCGTAGCACGCTCAAAGGCTACGCCATACTCATGAGTAGGGTTCAGATGGGTAAGTGCCTGGAGATAGGTCTTCTGGTCTGCCTGGATGTTGGGGCAGGTCAGGAAGTCCATAGCCACTAACACCTTGCGCTCGCCGGTGCGTCCGCCGATGCCCGTCGAGGCAATGAAATGGGTTTCAACGGTCAGGCCGTGCTGTCGGAAGATGTCGTTACGGGCCCGCACCACGCCGGCATAGTTGGCATCAATGTCGCGGACATAGATCCATGTGCGTACACAATGGTTCTTGAGTGTCGTGTTCAGATGACGCGTGGCCTCAATGTATTTGTCGAAGAGCATAACCGTCTGCACATAGCTCGACTGGTTGGAGGCCTCCTGGTCGGTAAGTCGTATGGAGTGGAATAAAAAATCCTCTGTACTGTCGCTGGTCTTGACCAAAAGCACAATCTTAGTGCCGTTCAACGGCGGCTGCTGGATAATGGTGTAGGCAGCCTGCTTTAAGTGTTCGGTCATCAGCGGCGAAGCCATCAGCAGGGGCTCCTGGTTGGCAGAGTCGCTTAGGAACACCTTTGTGTAATGCAGTTGTCGCCCGGCTTGGCCTTCGGTCTTAAGCAAGTCGCTGAGTTGGTTGGCCAACGCCGTGAGCTGCTGTGAGAAAGAGCCTGTTTCGGCAGGGGAGAGAATAGTATAGTTGTCCATTTGTGATGTTTAATGACGGGGTGTCAAAATAACCTTTACTTTCTTTCGGACTACAAAAGTACTCATTTTCTTGAACTTTTTCCTTTCAACTTTGCACTTTATGGTGACTTATTAGGCTTATTTAACGCTTAGAGAAAATTTTCATTTTTCATTTTTCAATTTTCATTTTTTTTCTTCCTACCTTTGCCGACGGTTTAGAAAAAAAGAAATGTAAGATATGAAAA
>LXOW01168150.1_pt1 | contig 13678 bp, 7 predicted proteins | sample 1368591 | NCBI WGS metagenome assembly LXOW01 (sample SAMN04884650, study PRJNA319009) | bovine gut metagenome | isolation source: Cow rumen | host: Bos taurus | place: Italy: Legnaro (PD) | collected 2014-07-09
GCCCGGTACCGCCGGCAAATATGGCTGCCCTTATCACGGCAAGGAGGCCGCTTCCACCGACACCGTCACCTCTCTCGCCGTCGCCCTCGGATGGGATGCCGGCGTCTGGAACCTTACAGGAGAATTGCCCACTTTGAAGAATTAGCCCATGAAAAAGATAAGCTGTCTGCTGTTCGCTGCGTGCATTGCCCTGCTTTCAGGCTGCGGCAAGCAAGAAGTCCCCGTCCAACTGCCCGCCGGCCTTTCCCTGTCCGGCGCAGGGACGGAGTTCGCCACTCCCCGGGCTATGGTCAAAGTGCAGGAGGGTGTCTGGGACATCTATTCCAGCTTCACCGCCGGCGGCCAGGTCACGGTATCGGCCACCGGAGAGACGGGTGCCTGGCTCTCCTTTGAAGTGCCTGCCGCCAAGGCCGGCATCTGCCGCCTTCGCGTGAAAGGGGCCGACAAGAGCTGGGAACTGGTGCGCATCAATAAGGTCTCCCTGGACGTCACCGAGGGCGGCGTAGATGCTCCCAAGGAGGGAAAAGTCCCTCCCATCGAAGCCGTCTATGCCGGCGACGGTGTCTGGACCGTGGAGGGCCTCTATATCGCCAAATCCATCCTCAAATACCGCTTCGCCCTGGATACGGATACCCCGGCCTCCCTCAAATACTGGTGCGCCGGCTGGGATAACGGCGGCGGCGCCCCGGACGCCCATTCGGCCGAATACCTCCGCGTGCGGGCCCTCGGCCAGCAGGAGTTCACGGCGCTGTACCTCAAGGACAACCGCGCCTGCTGGATGTTCCCCTCAGACAAAACCCTGCTCCTGGCCTCCTTCACCATCTCCATGAACGCCGCCGTGCCGGGCCAGGAGATCGCCTATGCTTCGCCCCACAAGGGCCCCAGGGCCGTGTTTATCGGCGACAGCATCACCTGGCAGTGGGCCCGAGCCTCCCGCACCGACGACAAGTCGGCCATCGTCATCCCCACCAATCCGCTGCCTTCCTTCATGACGGCCAGCGGCGACAAACTCATCACCCGTTTCCATCCGGAGTTCTTCTCCAAAAACGATTACATCAACAAGGGCATCAGCGGCGAGAACACCACCCAGATGATGTCCCGCTACCAGCTGGATGTCATGGACCTGGATCCGCACTGCGTGGTGATCATGGCCGGCACCAACGACCTGGCCCAGGGTTACACCAAGGACGCCATCCTGAAGAACCTCTCCGATATGGCCGAGCAGGCCGCCGAAGCCGGCATGAAGGTGATCCTGTGCTCCGTGACGCCCTGCAACGATACCTATTCCCGCCTTTCCAATCCCAACACCAAGGGCGCGCACATCATCGAACTGAACAAGATGATCCAGGCCTATGTAGCCAGCAAGGGCTTCACGTACTGCGACTACTGGTCGGCCCTCGTGGCCTCCGACGGCCTTTCCCTCAAGGAGGAATACTGGCTCTATGACCACCTGCATCCCAATCCGGACGCCTATACCGTCATGGAAGGGATCATCCAGCCCATCATCGACCAGGTCCTCGCCCTGTGATAATTACGATCAACCGAAAGTAACCATACCATGAAAAAACTGTTTTCCTTTGCATCACTTGCTCTTATAGTCCTGATGGGATGTGTCCGGGAGGAACCCGCCCCTACATCGCGTCCCCAGATGACCATCAGGGCCACCATTCCGGGAGAGCCCCTCGCAAAAGCCTCCTTCAGCGAACGGGAGGGGGGCGGCCTGACGCTTTCCTGGCAGGAGAATGACAGTATCCGCCTGGTGGATATCGACGACGAGACCAACAGCGTCGTCTTCAACATCGTTCCGGGCTTTTCCAAGACGGTGGCGCAGTTTTCGGGAGATGCGCCGGCCATGGGCGATTATTTCAATATCTATTGCCCCGGCACCGATCCTTCGGCCCTTACGCAAACCGGAAACGGCAGCCTGGAGCACCTGGTCTTTACCGCCGTGCTCGAGGGCGTGAACCGGGACGACCTTTCCGACATTGCCTTCAACTCGGAGTGGGCCGACGACCATTTCTGCACCTTCCGCCGCGGTGGTATCGTGAAGCTGGTCCTGAACCTGCCGGCTTCCGTCAAGGCCCCCAAGAAGGTGGAACTGGCCTTTTTCAACGGCGATACCACGCCCGAGGAATCCCTGGCCCTGAATATCACAGGCGTGAACCTGGCCACGGAGCATGTCCTCACCGCCTATCTCCAGAGCAGCTGGGGAGACGGCGAGGGAATTGAATTCTCCGACTTTACCCTGAAAGTTACGGACGGTGACGGCTCCTGCTACACCTCCGCCAAAGCGGTGCCCGGCGGCACCGCCACCCTGATGCCGGGCTGCCAGAACATCATGGATATGCGCAGCAGCGGTCTCTCCTTCCACGAGGAACTCTTTGCCGGCGGCGACGGCACCAGGGACAATCCCTACCTCATCGCCAACGCCAAGCACCTGGACAACATGCACACAAGCGGCATCCTGAAGTCCCAGGAGCGCGTCTACTTCCGGCTCATTGACGATATTGACATGGAGAGCTATCTCCAGAGTCACACCTGGTTACCCCTTAATTCGGCAAGCCCCTACGACAAAATCATCGACTTCGACGGAGATGGTCACACCATTGATCACTTCTCCTGTTCCTTTGATGCTACGGGTCTTTCCGACCCGGCGCACGCGGCGAATAGCAAACCTTCTTTCTTCGGCCTTTTGTACGGCTCCTGCTACGATGTGAATTTTACCCGTGCTTCCATTACCACCAATTATGGTACTGCCGGTATTCTGGGCGGTTACATAGGTTACAGCGCAATGAAGGCGGTGGTTTCCAACGTCCATGTGCAGGGAACCGTTACCAAGACCCAGAATGAGGATAAAGGAGATTCCGGTGTCGGCGGTCTGGGCGGACGTATCGCCTTCGCTTTCATTGATTCCAGCAGCGCCGATGTTACTGTCAACTGTACGGTACAGCAGTATGTGGGCGGCCTGTTTGGCATTGACTATGGTGATGCCTCCCGCGTGCGCAATTGCTGGACCACCGGCGTGGTTCATGGCGATCAGCGTGTGGGCGGTATCTGCGGCGGCCTTATCCGTCAGGATACCCAGCTTATCAATTGCTTCTCTACGGCAACGGTGGACGCCTTGCGCTGTGGCGGTGGCATTGCCGGTCATTGTAATATGGACAACAATACGGCAGGCACGCCGGAGACCCTTACGCCCGGCTATGTTATCAAAGGGTGTATTGCCTGGCAGACGGCTCTCCAGACCCGTACCAAGAACAGTCCCGGCAATGACTGGTGGAGTTCTGGGGCAGTTGTTGCCTATACGGCCAGAAAGAACTACCTGACAGATTGCTATCGGAATCCGAATATGGACTTCCAGGACTACGCTGCGGTGTTTACGCTCTATGACCAGGAAAATGCCGATCCTTCCACGCCGCTTTCCATCTCCAATCCGGATCCGACCCAATACAAGCACTATTATCCCTATCACGGAAAGGCCGCCACTAGCAACAGGCTTTCTACCGTAGCGCAGGGGCTTGGATGGGACAGTACGGTCTGGGACTTCAGCGGAGACACGCCGGTACTCACCGGCGCCGTGGAAGCAGAACCGGCCGGAGAAGAACCGGTGAGCGGCCAGCCTTCCGTGGAGGCCCTGACCTATGGCTCGAATCTGGGCCGTGCCTTCCCGGGAACCACCACGGCACGTGGATCGAAACCCGCCACCCAGGATGGTATCACCTGGACGGTGGAGCAAGTGGCGCCCGGCATCCGGTATTTCCATGCCAGCGGATATGTCAACACCAGTTGGATGGATAATGGTACACATTCGCAGGAACTCTTCGTCATTGACTACGATCTCAGCAATACCAACTACGATGTGAAGATTGTCCATGCTTCGCCTTCCTGCGTTGCCTCGCAGGTACATGCTGCCACGGGTGCCATCGCCACCATCAATGGCGGTTACGAAATCGGATCCATTGCCGTCAAGGCCAATACGCAATATACCTGGGAAAAGGCGAATGCCGCGTTGGATGACAATGTTTTGAATAACATCAAGGCCAATAGTGAGTCGGTGGTCAATTATACATACGGTATTCCGAAATCCTATGTGCCCAACAATACCATCTCCAATACGGGCGCATACAACTGGAAGAGCGAAGGCGCGTTCTACTGCGACGGCCATCAGGGCGTGCGGATAGGTTTTGACGGTTATGACGGCGGCGCTACGGATAAATTCGGTACTGGTACGCTCACCAAGACCGTCCAGCAGGAGCGCCTGTGGTATAAATTCGGTACGGCCAATGAAGTGGCCTTCGTCTCCAGCGCTCCTGTCCTGGATGCCAATTATGTGCGTTTCGGTTATACATTCAAGGACCGTTGCGTGAACAGCGGAAGCGGCTCCTCGGAAGAGCCCAAAACGCACCAGACGGGTGCCTATCCCCGCACGGCCGTGGCCATCGCCTATCCCGACAATGACAATTCGCCCCATTTGCTGCTAATCGTTGTGGACGGCCGTTATGCGGATGGTTATGGCGGCTATGGTTACAGCGCCTACTGGCTGGAACGCCATATCGCCAACGCCTTCGGTCCCAAGTATATGCTCAACCTGGACGGCGGCGGTTCCACCACCATGTGCGTGGCGGGTAAGGGTGCCAGCAGTACCCATGTGGTGAACTATCCTTGTGACAACCGTGGAAGCAACAACCAGACGCACAACCACTCCGGTCAGCGCGCCCGCGACACCTTTATCTGCATCATCCCCAGGAATTAGTTGGACTTCAAGATATATAATGCAATGAAATACGATATGACGTTCAAGCAAAAGTATTCGGCTCCTCGGGTAGAGGAGGTGGAACTCCGTATGGAATCCTTCACCATGGCTTCCGGCCTGGAGGATTATGACGACAACCCTATTTTCGGCTCTCCCGCCCTGGGCGGCCCCGAAAGCATGGATATCTTCGGCCTATGAGACGCTTCCCGTTTCTGATCGCTGCCCTGCTTCTTGTGACCTCCTGTGTCCGGGAAGAGCCGGCCGGTGACAAAACCGGTCGGGAAGGGGCGCAGATGACCATCCGCGTGAGCATGCCGGAGCATCCCTTCAGCAAGGTGGCCTTCTCCACGGAAGGAGAAAACCTCCACCTGGCTTGGCAGGATACAGACTGCATCCGCGTTATCTCCGGTGACAAGTCGGAGGTGTTCACCGTCTCCAGGATCATCTCGGACCATGAGGCCGAGTTCTCCGGCAAGGCCGTCAGCGGCTCTTCCTTCACCATCCTCTGCCCCGGCACGTATGCGAGCGTAGAGGCCGCCGAGGAAGATACCGCCAGCCCCGCCCAGACCGCGAACGGCAGCCCTTCCCACCTGAAGTTCCGGGCCCTCCTTTCCGGGGTGGACGCCTATCAGGACGTCGCCTTCAAGGCCGACTGGGCCCAGGACCACGGCGGCAGCTTCAAGCAGGGCGCGGCCGTCAAGATCCAGGCCACGCTGCCGGCGGGCGTGGGCGCCCTCAAGAAGGTTGGCATCGGCCTGGGAGGCAGGAACTACACCCTGCCGCTGGAGAATGTGTCGGCCCAGTCCAACGTCCTCACGGCCTACATGATGCTTCCCTGGGAGGACATCCCCATCCCCGCGGATACGCAGATCCCCGTCTATGTGATGGATGCCGATAACGAGGCCTATTCCGCCTCGCTGCCCATATCGGCCCCCAAAACCATCCTCCAGGGCCGGCAGAACTCGTTTTCGAACGTGACCCTTGCCCTCGGGGACTTTGTGGCGGGTGACGGTACGGAAGAGAATCCGTATCTGATTGCCAATGCCCGGCAGCTGAACAACATGCATAGCGTGATGAAGGATAATACCTTCTGCCATTTCCGGCTGCTGGAGGATATTGACGCTTCGTCCATCACCAACTGGGCGCCCCTGAATAACGCAAGCGGTTTTTCCAAGGCCATGGATTTTGACGGAGACGGGCACACCATCTCCAACCTGACATCCACGGGCGCCAACTATGCCAGTTTCTGCGGCGTGCTGAACGGCCATATCCATGACGTCACCTTCGACGGGGCCAGCGTTTCGCACACTTCCAAGATCGGTGTGGTGGGCGGCTTTATCGGCACTTCCGGCGTGGTGGGCAGCTGTACCAATGTGCATGTGAAGAATTCCACGGTCACGGGTGGCAGCCAGTGGGTGGGCGGTTTCGCCGGTGAAATCAATACCACGGGCACCCTGGAGGGGTGTTCGGTAGAGAACACCACGGCAACCAGCACGTCCCACATAGGCGAATTCGCCGGCATCGTGCGCAGCCAGGTGGCCACGCTGAGGAATTGCTATACCAAGAATTTCTCCCTGGCGCACAACACGAAGCCTGCTGATACCCAGGGCCTGGGCGGCTTTGTGGGCTGCACCACGGCCAATGCCGTCTTTGATCACTGCCATGTAGAGGGCACAGTCTCCCTTTCTTCCAACGTGACGCCCGTCACCGAAGACAAGAAAAACAAGAAGGTCATGGTGGGCGGATTCATCGGCTATATCGCCGCCGCGGCTCCCGTCTTCAACGACTGTTATGTGGAGGGCACCGGCATCGATCTTTCCGGCAAGGCCGAGGTAGGCGGTTTCGTGGCCTATAACGACAGGTCGGCCGCCTACACCCGCTGCCGGGTAACGGGCGCCAAGGTGTCCGGCATTTACTATCTGGGCGGTTTCATGGGATACGGCCAGGTTACCAGCGGTTACGAGGTGCCGTCCATCTTTACCGACTGCGTGGTGGACGGCGTGACGGTCTCCCAGAATCTCTCATCGGAGAGCAGTACTGTCTTTACCGGCGGTTTTGCCGGTGTTACTGGCCAGGCTTTCTCCTTTATCAATTGCGCTGTTACGGGTACTTCGGTCACGGCCACCCAGGCTGCCGTGCAGAATGTGGGCGGCTTTGTGGGCTGCACCACCTATGCGGGTGCCAACTTCCAGGGCTGTACGGTGGATAATACCACCACCGTCACGGCCAAGGCCCCTTATGTGGGCGGCTTCGTGGGCTGGGCCAATGTGCCGGACGCCTATAAAGACTGCTCCACGGCGGCAACGGTGAACAACAATGCCAGTTATACCGGCGGCTTTGTAGGATATGCCGCAGTGGCATCGGCCTACACAGGCTGCCATGCCAGCGGAAACGTTTCCGGCCAGCGCTTCACCGGCGGCTTCGTGGGCGTGGCAGAGAATGCCTCGTTCATGGATTGTTCCTACAGCGACGGAACGGTTACGGCGAATACCACCAATGGTAATGCCCGCTGCGGCGCCTTCATCGGTGTGGCCCTTACCGGCGTATCCCTGCTGGGGTGTCATGTCTCCGGCGCCACCATGGCGGGCTCCGGCGCCGGCCGCGTGGGCGGCTTTGCCGGTGAGCTGGGCAACAGCTCGGCCGGCGGCAACAATGTAACCACCAGCCGTTGTTATGTAGAGAACACCAGCGTGCACGGCGCCACCAATACCGGCGGTTTCGTGGGGGTGCAGTATGAGACCACCCGGGAGTGCTATGTCTCCGGCGGTACCGTAACGGCCCACGGCAACAACTGCGGCGGCTTCAGCGGTTTTATCCAGAACGGCGACATCGCCCACTGCTATACCACGGCTTCCGTCTCCGGCGGCAGCTATTCTCCGGTGGGCGGTATGATCGGCATTGCCTATACCACAACGGTTTCCTGCTGCTATGCGGCCGGTTCCCTGAGCGGTTCCGGCGAGCATGTAGGGGCCTTCGTGGGCCAGTGCGCGCAGGAGAAATCCCAGCCCGTTGCCACGATTTCCCAATGCATTGGCTGGGGCTCCCAACCTTTCTGCGCTTCCAATACGGTGGGCGCAGCCATCAGCAACGTCTATGCGGGGACGGAGGGTACGGTGTCTTCCCGGGCATCGGCCCAGTCCTGGCCCGCTTCGGTCTGGAACCTTTCCGGCGACCTGCCCGTCCTGGTTCCCGGTGCGCCGCGCATCCCGGCCGTTTTCATCGGCGACAGCATTACCTGGCAGTGGGCGCGCGCCAGCCGCAAGGATTCCCAGCAAACCATTATTGATGCCACGCACGGGGCACTGGGCAATGAACCGCTGCCTTCCTATATGACCCTGAGCGGCTCAACCATCACCACTAAGTTCCATCCGGAATTCTTCGCCGGGAACGGTTATGTGGACAAGGGCATCAGCGGTCAGCAGACCCGGCACATGCGGGAGCGGTTCCTCAAAGACGTGATTGAGCTGAACCCGCAGGTCTTCGTGGTCATGGCCGGCACCAACGATATCGCCAATGCGGTGCCCGACGATACCATCTTCGAGAATATCGCCTGGATGGCATCCACGGCCAAGGAAGCCGGCATCCAGGTGGTCATCTGCTCCATCACGCCCAACAACCGCGAATACGGGAACGGCGTGGGCTTCAAGAGCGTGCACATCGAGGCGCTCAACGAGCGGTTCCAGACGCTCTGCAGCCAGACGGAAGGCTACACCTACTGCGACTACTGGACTTCCCTGGTGGCCCGGACAGGCGAATCGGCCGTAGAAACGGACATCGACCACGGCCTCAAGGATGGCTATAAGCTTTACGACGACCTCCATCCCGGCCCCGCGGCCTATACGGTGATGGAAGGGATCATCAAACCTATCATTGACGGATTATTGTAATACTTAATACTAAAACTTATGTCACAATCAATTAAAGAACAATTATACAACCCTCCCGTAGCGGAAGCGATGTATATAGAGTCTGAACCCTGTATGGGGGAGGCCAGCAATGAACTCCCGGATCTGGGCGGAAATCCCATTTATGACGAAGGCTTTTAATGGAGGAGGAATGGATATGAAAAAGATTGCTGTTTCCATCCTGCTGCTTGCAGGACTTGCGCTCGCCTTCTCCTGCGCCAAAGAGGAGGCATCGAAGGACAAGGAGACCATCGTCCCCGGACAGGAGACGGTCGTTCAAGGGGAGACCGTGAGTATATCGGCCCGCCTCTCGGACGTTGCCACCAAGGTGAATTTCGATCCTTCCTATGACGCCGCCGGAAAGACCACGTCCATCGCCCTCACCTGGGCCGATACCGATAAACTGCTGGTCGTTGACCACGCCAATCCGGGGTCTGCCGCCGAGTTCACCCTCACCAGCGGGGCCGGCGAAAAGAAGGCTGTCTTCTCCGGCACCCTTCCCGCCGGGGCCGCATCCTACGATGTGTCCATCGTCCACGGCGACGTGACGGTCTCGTCCCAGACGCAGCCGGCCGACGGCGATGCCTCCGGCCTGCAGTACTTCGCCTCGAAGACCGGCCTCACAGACCTTTCTTCCATCGAATTTGACTCGGTGAACAGCGTCCTGGCCATCACCGCCAAGATGCCGGCCGATGTAGCCGGCGGCATCAAGTCCGTGGACATCACCGCCAGCGAGAACATCTTCGGCACCGGCAACAGCCTCACCATCACCCTGGACGAGGCCGGCGACGCCGGCACCGACGACATCCTGCACCTTTTCGCCACCCTTCCCGAGGGCGACAAGGCCGTCCCCGCAGGCACCACGCTCCTCGTGCACTTCAACGCCCCGGGCACTGAGCACACGGTCTATACCCGTTTCATCGAACTGGGCGCCCAGACCTTCACCGCCGGCAAGTGCAACACCATCAACATCAACGCCTCCGCCAGCGCTTCCCACGCCGGCCTCCCCACCAGCGACGGCTCCAACGCGGATAAAGCATATTTGATTGGCGACAAGTACCAGCTACTCGCCGTAGACGGCCTCATGGTGGCCGGTGCCACGAAGTACTTCAAACTCCTCGTAGACCTGGACATGACCGGTGAAGAATGGGCCATGCTCAACAACCCCAGCCCCTACGACAAATTGATTGACTTCGATGGTAACAACAAGACCATCAGTCATTTGGATGGTTCGATGTTTTATGTTCTAAAGGGAACAGTGGGTAATTTAACTTTGGACAATTCTTCCATAACTGCGGGTAGCCAGAAAGGTGCCCTGGCTCAGTATATTCAGGGGGCAGGCAGCGTGGTTACTAATGTGGACGTACACAACTGTACTGTCGGAAGCAGTGCGTCGGCAGGTAGTAATGCAGGTGGCTTAATAGGAAGAATCAACTCTACCACAGCAGGGCAGATAGCTGCTACTATTACCGATTGCGATGTGATTAATACTGGCGTTAAAGCCCCTTGTGCGGGTGGCGTGCTGGGCTCAGTCGAATCTAAGGTCATTGTCAGCAATTGCTCCTATTCAGGGAACACTGTCCAAGGCGGAACCCAGAAAATCGGCGGTTTTGCGGGTGTGACGGGAGATAATCTTGGATGCACATTTACCAATTGCCGTGTTGAAAATGCGACTGTTGACGCGTCTGGCATCTCTGGAGATGCCCGCGCCGGTGGCTTTATCGGCCAACTGGGTGAAGGGAGCCGGATTGAAGGATGTACCGTGGGTAAATCTGGAGAGATGGTATTGGTTAAGACGGGTTCTTATGATGCGACAAATAGCAAAAAGATTAATTCCGGAGGCTTCGTTGGTGTGAACTATGGTATCATTACAAAAGATGCGTCATCCAATCATTGTAAGGCGTATGTTCATGTTACATCAACCAATACTGAGGGTGCAATTATTAACATAGGCGGTTTCGCAGGGTTCCAGAGAGGAACCATTTCCTACTCTGATGCCGTCGTTTCCATGGGAGATTTGCAAGGACAGGGGATTGGCGGTTTTTGTGGATACATTGTCTTTCAGAATGGGAAAACGGTCCTTACGGACCATTGCACGGTTGTCGGCGATGGGGATCCTTCGACGGTCGATATTCGCGGCAATAATTATTCCGGCGGTTTTGTCGGGATTGCCGAATCGGGGGACTTTACCATTTCTAATTGTCACGTTCTTGAAGGGACCGTTGTTATTGGTCAGAGTACTGCAGGAGGCTTTGCCGCTCAAATCAAATCTGGGATCGTGGAAGATTGCTCCGCCCATGTAGATTTGCAGTGCCGCGGCGGCAATGATGGGGGCTTTGTTGGCGCCCTTACCGGAGGAACTGTCCGGAGGTGCACCGCCGCTGGAACTATTAGCCAGATTTCGAGTAATAATACCACTTTCGGTGGATTTGCCGGTTATGTGGAAGGGGCGGATTTGACAAAGTGTTCCTCTACAGTGAACATTAATGTGGCACGTAGTTATTTAGGAGGTCTGATTGGATCTCTCAAGTCGGCAAATACAGTAAGTGAATGTTTCTATGATGGAACTATCTCTGGACCTACAAATACCAAGGGCGGTTTGATAGGAACCGTAGAAGCCGAAGGAGCCGTCATTACCAACTGTTATACCGCTGGAGAGCTTATAGGATCTAGTGGAACGCAGATTTATGGTGGAATTGTCGGTGAACTTAAAACGGGAGCGAGTGTTACCAATTGTTACTCCGTTATGGATTTTTCGCACGCAGGGCGTGCTACGGGTGGAATTGTCGGTCGTGCCTGCAATGGCGGCTGGAATGTCTCAACTGCCACAAGCAACACCATCTCTAAATGTATTGCTTGGAATCCGGCCATTACATACGACGGAACCCCTAGCTCAAGTGCGTCTTCTGGAGCCATCGTTGGATATACTTCTTTTAAGAATATTTTGAGCCAGTGCTATCGTCGCAGTGACATGGTTTATAAGAATTCCAACACGGCTGTGGGAACTACCTGTCAGACCAGTATGGTTGATCAGCCCGATTGCGATGGGACAAACTGGGGAATCAATGGTAGTCGTCCATCGGGAACTACTCCGGGTACATCGGCAGATGCGCAGTACCAGGCACCCTACTACGGAGTTGCTGCTGCAGCAAATGCGACTGTCAGCAGTATAGCACAGGCCCTCGGCTGGTCTAGCGACGTTTGGGACTTTAGCGGTGAGCTGCCTACTTTGAAGTAATCGTGCCCCTGAATGACCATCGGCCGTTTTCGCTAACTGGCTCAAAGTCAGAACTTTACAACATTTCCTTGCGCCTGTTTTGCCGCAAGAAGAATGCGTAAAAAGCTGATGTTCAGCACATTGGCAAAAACGGCCGAGGGAAGGGGAGAGCGGAAAGGCGCAGGCCCGGCAAGGGGCGCAGGCCGCAGAAATGAAACATTAGTTTCGGGGGCGAAAACTCGCCTTTTTGCCCCCGGAATTTGATAACTGAGTGAAGAATGAAAAGACTATTGCTTTTGGCAAGATTTTCCTGGCAGCGATTAGTGCCCTGTCCAACGCGGCCTTGCAGCCACTTGCCGGAGTTGGTTTTTAAAAGATACAACGCAGCCTCTGACTGATAGCCAGGATGCCATCGGCAATTTTTTGCCGGGTTGCAGGGCGGGGCTTTTTCAAGCCGGTGGCATAATGACTCAGTTGCTGTTCATTGATACCAGTTTCTTTGGATAATGCTTTTCGAGTGATGTAATTGTCAGAATAACGTAGCTGGGCACGGGTGGTCAGGACAAACTCCGCTTGCCATTCCCCTTGGAATTCTTCCGGAATCGTTTCTCCATGTGCCCGCATCCCTTCCAAATGAAACTGAAGTGCTTCTACAATGCCAGACTCAACTTCCTCCAGCGTTTTGCCGGTTGCAACACAGGCGACAGCCTCGTTTTGGGGAGCCGCACCAAAGTTATGGTCGAACCAATCAATGTTTATTTTAACTACAGCCATAATCAAGATAGGATAATNNTTCCAGATACTGTTTAGGAGGAATTGACTTAAGTCATCGCTTAACTTGCCGCTTACTGTCACTGTCCCGGCTTTTTTCTTATGCACAAATTGCCTGTGGTCTCCCGTTATTCGATCTATCTCCCATCCGTCTTCGCGAAGAAGGTCAATAACCTGCCTGACTTTGTATCTTCTCATCTCACTCCGATTACAAAGGTATAAACTTTTATACTATTTACAAAAACTGGTTATGACAAGAATGTCATTCCCTGCAAATAAACAACGTACTCATGAAACCCCTGGCGCCTAACCGTCTGATACTCAGCACTTTCCTGAATTTAACTGCGGTCCGTGGGGCACAGTTAAAATCCGTAAAGTACTAAAGGACAATAAGTTAAGTGCCAGTAAATAGCGAACCATGAAAAAACTCCTTACGCTTCTTTGGCTGTGCCTGCTGGCCGTTACGGCCGGGGCCGCGAGCCCTTCCAACCTGATCTATGGCCCCTGGGTGCATAACGTGGACGAGCACGGCTTTACCGTCCTCTGGGTGACGGAGCGGCCTTCGCTGGACTATGTGGAGGTGGCCCCGGACGACGGCACCGCCTTCGAGGTGGCGCTGAGGCCCAAGTACTACCAGACCAGCCACGGAAGACGGGTCTTCGCCCGCTTCCACAGCGTCCGCATCGACGGCCTGGAGCCCGGCACCCGCTACCGTTACCGCGTGGTGGGCCAGGTGGTGGAAGACGATTCCAACCCTTATTACATCGCCTACGGGGCCAGGATGCGCATTTCCTCCAAGAAGCCCAACACGGTCAAGACCCTTTCCTCATCGGCCGATGTCTGTCGCTTCTCCCTGCTGAACGACATCCATTTCAACAGCGCCCGTTTCACCGCCCTTGCCTCGGGAATCGACACCCAGAAGGCCGATTTCCTGGTGCTCAACGGCGATATCGTCTCCTATGCCCAGAGCATCGACACGGTGGCCAAATACAGCATCCAGCCCATTGTCGGGGTGGCCGCCAAACTGCCGCT
>LXOW01220628.1_pt1 | contig 13673 bp, 15 predicted proteins | sample 1368591 | NCBI WGS metagenome assembly LXOW01 (sample SAMN04884650, study PRJNA319009) | bovine gut metagenome | isolation source: Cow rumen | host: Bos taurus | place: Italy: Legnaro (PD) | collected 2014-07-09
GTTCTGAAGAATGAAGAATTGAGAATTAAGAATCGAGAATTCAATATAAAAAAAAAATAATTTTTCAATTTTAATTCCTAATTTTCAATTTTTTCGTATCTTTGCCGAGCGTTTGTAGTTGGAAATTTTTCAATTACATACTGATAATCAGAGAAATAAACAATAAAAAGTTATACACCATGGGTATCAATGCTAACAAAAAAGTGAAGAGAAGAAAAGTCCGCATCAACGGCAACAAGAACTCCACCAACAACTGGGGTATCACCGCTGCCGGTTGGAATGCCGTTCACAAAGCCATCATCAATGCTGAGGACTAAATCCTTCAAAACCAAATGACACTGAGGCCGACATGTCGGCCTTTTTTCATATTCATATCCACAACGTCACAGAGACATCCCAGCCCTGCGGGCTGTAATCCATAAATCTAATATCCCTTGGATTTATAGATTACGCCGAAGGCGGGAGGAATGAGAACCATGAAACAGACGACCCTTTGCTATATCGACAATGGCGACAGCTACCTGATGCTGCACCGTGTGAAGAAAGAGAACGACGCCAGCCATGGGAAATGGATAGGCGTGGGCGGCAAATGCGAGGCCGACGAAAGCCCCGACGAGTGTATGCTGCGCGAGGTTAGAGAAGAAACAGGGCTCGAAATTACCCGCTGGCAATACCGTGGTATCGTGACCTTTATCTCCGACACCTGGCCTAACGAGTACATGCACCTCTTCACCGCCACCGAGTGGAAGGGTGAGCCCGACATGAGCATTGACGACGAGGGCACCCTGGCTTGGATAACCAAACAAAGAATTATAGAAGAGACAACTCCGAAATCCGAAATCCGAAATCTGACCTTTCCCCTTCCCCTCTGGGAAGGTGACAAAATCTTCCTCCGCCTCCTCCTTGAAGAAAAACAATCCTTCTTCTCCCTCAAGCTCGTCTACGTCCAAGACGAGATGACCAAAGCCTCCCTGAATGGAAAAAGTCTTTGACCAGTGGCAGCAAGAGGCCATTGAAATCAGTGGCGGACGGCACTTGGTGCTGGCGCCACCAGGATGCGGCAAGACCGACATTCTGACAGAGCGTGTGGCGCATGCACACAAGCAGGGAGTGGAATACCGCGACATGCTGTGCCTGACCTTCACCAACCGCGCCGCCAAGGGGATGGCACAACGTATCGCCGACCGTACCGGAAATCCCGTTCCCGACGACCTATTCGTGGGCAATATCCACCGCTACTGCTCACAGTTACTCTTCAATGAAGGCATCGTGAACCACAACAGCGCCATCATCGATGAGGGCGATGTGGAAAACATCATCCAGGAAGAGCTATGCAAACGGATGAATATCACCAGCCACACCACCGAGTTGATGCGTTTCCAGCATGGTCTAAAGCAGATGGTTATGGGGATGCGCGGAGAGCTGGTGCTACATGGAGAACTGTTCAGAGCCGGAAGCGTTTCAAAACTCTGCGATGTGATGGGTCGTCCCTTCGACGAAGAGAATATCGCCGCTATTTATTCAGATATCGAGAACCTGGTTCGCCGCCACAGCATATTACACGAACTCCCTGCCGCCAACCTCATGTTGCTGGCCAAAGCCTATGAGCGTTATAAAGAGGAGAACGACCTGCTGGACTATGACGACCTGTTGATACTGGCATATCAATATTTGCATAATAATAGGCCAATAGATTCAATTAGGCGATACAGCTGGATAGAGATTGACGAGGTGCAGGATCTCAACGACCTGCAATTTGCCTTGGTAGACCTCTTTGCCAAAGACGACGCCACGGTTGTTTATCTTGGCGATGAGCAACAGGCTATCTTCTCGTTCATCGGCGCCAAACTCGAGACACTCCAGGCCCTGAAACGCCGCTGCCAAGGCCATATCCACTACCTCCACACCAACTACCGCTCTCCAAAATACCTCCTTGACTTGCAGAACGATTTTGCTGTGCGCAACCTTGGCATCCAGCGCGATATGCTTCCCAGCACAGACCTCAACCCACCCCATGCCCAGGAAGACCTCTGTCTACTCAATGTCGGAGATGCACAGCTGGAGAGCTACTACGCTGCACGTTTTGCAAAACGGTATGGAGACCTCAACCCTGAAGGCAAAGTAGCCCTCCTCGTCAGTACAAACCGCGAAGCCGATGACATCGGCGAAGTAATGAGTGGCATGGGAATCAGTCACTTTAAGATTAGCGGAACCGACCTCTTTTCGCTTCCTATCATGCGGCTATTGATGGCCCATCTCAGCGTGCTGACTGACGAGACGGTATTCATAGCCTGGGCGCGTCTCCTATGGGGTCTCCGTATCATGCCCACCTACACCGCAGCCCGCAACTTTATGCGCGATATGCGGCGCGTGGCGCTTCTTCCTTCCGATTTCCTATGCCATCCTGATTCCTCCTATCTACAAGAGTTTGTCCACGCCTATGATACCGAAGAACTCGTCATCTTCGATACTGAGACCACCGGCCTGAACACCGAGACAGATGATATTATACAGATTGCTGCCATACGAGTACGACAAGGCAAGATGGTCGGCAAACCCTTCAACGTCATACTCGAGACCGACAAAGAACTTCCAACTACCGTAGGAGGTCACCCCAATCCCATGCTTGAGGTTTACCGTACCAGCCGACGATATCCTCGTGGCGAAGGACTGCAGATGTTTATGGACTATTGCAAAGGAAAGACACTCGTGGGACACAACGTGGAATACGATTACCAGATACTCCGAAACAACATCCAACGCACTAATGCCCTTTCGCTCCCCTTCACTCCTACTCACTCCACTTCACTCCCCAGACTTGAAGAGGTCTGTCCACGCTATTTCGACACGCTGAAATACATCCGTCTGGTGCGACCACGGCTGCGACAGTATAAGCTAGGCCACTTGCTTGAGATACTGCACCTTGAGGGACAGAACAGCCATCAGGCAGACGACGACATTCTCGCCACCCTCTCGCTACTCAATTTCTGCCACCTCAACGCCATTCAGATGGTGTCTGAACAACGGCTTTTTATTGCCGACCATCAGAAACAAGTGGATAAATTCCATGAGCGCTACGCGGAGCTATACCTCAATCCTAACCAAGCAGAAGGCATTGTTGCCGAATTGCAACGAACCTATACTCATTTGCTTACCAACCATCTCATCGAGCCTCTCGGCAAATGGAGCCACCTTATCCACTACCTTGAGCATGACCTTATCCGTACCGATCTCTACCCTACCCTACACTCCCAACTTAACCGCTATATCACCGACCTTTGCACCAGCAAAGAAGCCGACCTCTGCGGCGGTTCACTCGAGGAGCGATATATCATCTCCACCGTACACAAGGCCAAGGGGTTAGAATTTGATACAGTTATCGTTTACCGTGCTATCGACGGCAGCTATCCCGGCAGCCATAGTTGGACAGAAAAACAGATACAGGAGGACGCCCGGCGCCTTTTTGTGGCCCTCTCGCGCTCAAAAAAACGCCTTTGCATTGTCTATGACGAGTACTATGGACGTTCCTCACACGCTCTCTCACCTTTTCTGGAGAAAGTCAAGGAACATTTCACCCTCTATCGACGCGGCTCTGACGGCAAAATTCGCGAAGTGTGATGGATTAAGGTTAGGACTTATAGTTTCTCAGGCGATGCTCTGCTAAAGCTTCATATTGTGTCCCAGGACGTCCATAGTTGGCGTAGGGATGGATGCTGATGCCCCCACGCGGGACAAAAAGGCCCAAAACCTCAATATAACGCGGGTCCATAAGACGCACAAGATCATCGAGAATAATATTGACGCAGTCCTCATGAAAATCACCATGATTGCGGAATGAGAAAAGATATAGTTTCAAACTCTTACTTTCCACCATACGTTTATCAGGGATATAAAGGATACGCACCTCTGCAAAATCAGGCTGCCCGGTAATGGGACACAGCGAGGTGAACTCAGGGCAAAGAAATTCCACCCAATAGTCACGCTCAGGGTGGCGGTTTTCGAAGGCCTCTAACACCTGAGGGGCATAGGTTTCTGGAATATCGGCCTTATGGCCGAGGGATTGCAAATTATCTTGTTCGCGGTTCATCTGATGTTAAGAATTTTATGGATTTGCAGAGAGAGTTTCCAACGAGGATCTTTCTTGATGTATTCGATGGCTTTAGTAGTGATTTCCGCGTTGCGGACAGGGTCGCCAGTGTCGCAAGGCTGTAAGTAACGGGCGTGGGTGCACATGATATCGGGATACATCGAAGGTTCGTGTTCACCATCGAAAACCACCTTGATCTCGTCAACGAAATTTAGCACTGGTTTAGCTGTATTGCCGAAAAAGGCATCCTTAGGCGAGAAGGTAATCCAGTCAACATTGCCTGGTAGACGATGCGTGCCATTGGTTTCCACAGCCACCATCTTGTCGATATCGTGTATCGCATTGACAAACGACCGTGTGAGCTGTAGGGACGGTTCCCCTCCCGTAACAACTACATTTCGTGCCGGAAACTTAGCTACTTCGGCCACAATCTCCGCGTCGGTCATCTCGCGACCGCTCTCATGCTGTGTATCACAGAAAGGGCAATGCAGATTACATCCACTGAGGCGTACAAAGACAGCCGCAGTGCCACTGAAATATCCCTCACCCTGTAGGGAATAAAAAATCTCGTTAACTTTCATAACTCATCAATCTCATAAGTGGCGGTATTGCCTGTAGTTTCCTGGACATCAACGCGGTAACAATTAGGAACCTGCTGCTGACACCAACGGGCGATATTCTCAGCTGTGGGGTTACAGCCGATAACGTCGTTGATAACCTGATGGTCTAATTTATCTGTAATACGGCTTTTAATGCGTGAGAAATCCACCACCATGCCGTTATGGTCCAGTTCGTGGGCCTTGCAGTGGATAGTGATTTGCCAGTTGTGACCATGCAGTTGGGTACACTTACTCGGATAATCGAGATTGAGGCGGTGAGCTCCGGAGATCTCAATATGTTTGGTTACGAAGTACATCTAATAATTAAGAATTAAGAACTAAGAATCGGAAATAGATACATTTATATACTCCGTTGGGTCGGGGATGCCAGCTTCACGGAAAGCTTCGCGGCGTTCGGTGCAGGTGCCGCAGGTGCCGCAATGATATTCCCCACCACGGTAGCAGGAGTAGGTCCGGCTATAGTCGACACCCAACTTTGTGCCACGCCGCACAAGGTCGGCCTTGGTGAGATGAGTGTATGGAGCCGCCAAAAGTACCCCCTCGTAGGTGCCGGCTTGCATGGCACCGTTCATGGCATTTACGAACTCAGGGCGACAATCGGGATAGATAGCGTGGTCTCCACCATGATTGGCCATCAGCACACGCTTCAATCCACGGCTCTCGGCCATGCCACACGCAATGCTCAGCATAATGCCGTTGCGGAACGGAACCACAGTGCTCTTCATGTTCCCTTCATCGTAGCTGCCTGTAGGAATAGCATCGGCGCCACTGAAAAGTGACGACTGGAAGTAGCGACTCATGAAGCCGAGTTCTATCACCAGATGTTCAATACCAAGTAACTCACAGTGGTACCGTGCACAAGCTATCTCGCGCGACGCATGGTTGCTGCCATAGTCGAAAGAGACAGCCAACGCAATGCGTTCCCGCTCTTCGTAGAGCAGGGTGGTCGAATCCAACCCACCAGAATAAATAATCACTGAATCTCGCTGCCGTGCTTCAGCTGCTATCTTATTGTCTGTCATTGTCCTTGTTTTGTTAAAGGGGGTTATCAAGTACCCCTGTTGAGGTTGCAAAAATACAAAGAATAAGCCAAATAACAAAATAAATGTTGAAAATAGGCGTTATTGGCATAATTATGAAAAGGCTTGTCTCCATACAAGATATATCCTGTTTCGGCAAATGCTCACTGACGGCGGCACTACCCATTGTGTCGGCCATGGGTATCGAGACATGCGTCATCCCGACAGCGGTGCTGTCAACCCACACGGGCACAGGCTTCGAGGGTTACACCTACCGCGACCTCACCTCCGATATCCCTGCTATCACAGCGCACTGGAAAAAGCTGAACCTCCGTTTCGACGCCATCTGTACAGGTTATCTCGGCTCACGCAATCAGGTAAGGATCGTACTTGACTTCTTCGACACTTTCCGAACACCCGAATGCAACATCATTGTCGATCCCGTGATGGGCGATAAAGGACATTACTACAATGGTTTCGACGACAACTTCGCCCATGAGATGCGCCTACTCTGTAGCAAGGCCGACGTCATCCTCCCCAACCTCACTGAGGCAGCCCTACTACTGGGCGAAGAATACCGTGGCGAAGGTTACGACGAAACCTACATCAAAGGACTTTTGCAAAGATTGGCAACCTTGGGGTCAAAGAACATTATCCTTACTGGCGTCAGCTTTGATGCTAAGAAACAAGGAGTCATGTCATACAATAGTACTACGAGAGAGTACCACAACTATTTCAACGACAATATACCTGGCTATTTCCACTCCACGGGCGATGTGTTCTCTGCCACTCTCGCCGGTGCATTAGTGAAAGGCTTTGACCTAGGACATGCGTCGCAGATAGCCGTCGACTTCACTGTGGATTGTATACGACACACTCTCGGACATGAGCGTGACCATTGGTATGGCGTCATGTTCGAGGAGTGTCTTCCCGACTTGATAAAGGCTATTGGCTAACAAGCCTTGTTATTAGGCAAGCTCAATAACCTTTAACCTCTAAACAATAACCTTTATTTTAGGTAATACTCAACGGTAGTCACCACGCGAACTTTCTTCACCTGCGGGGTATTCTCGTCGAGATCCTCCACCTCGAAGTATCCTTGCGAGGCTGTACGCATTTTGCCAATCTTGCTGTGGCTATTCTTGGCAAACTCGTCAGCCGCAGAACGTGCGTTCTCCAAACTTTCAGCAATCATGCCTGGCTTAATGTCGTTGAGCCCCAAGTACTGATAATCGGCCCAGCTGCTGGCAAGAATGTTCTGGTTCACCAAGTCGGTTTCCAACGTTTGCTGCAGCTTACGCACGAGGTCAAGATTCTTGGTAAATACTGTAACGGTCTGGTTGGCCTGATAGCGGTAGGTAATCTGCGAGGTATTGTTGCTCCAGTTGTAACGGTCGTCGTAGCTGGCATTACCCACCTTCACATCTTCCTCGGCGAAGCCGGCATCACGCAACTTCTTGACGATAATATCGTTGTATTGACGGACAGTACTACGCAAGTCCGCCAGTGAGTTGCTCTTCTCGCTATAACTGATACGCCACACCACCCGGTCGGCGGGCACTTCCTTCTCACAGAGGCCACGCACCTTCACTGTATCGTCATAGGATTTCAATGTCTTCACAGTGCAAACCATGAAGATACCCAATACCAAGGCTGCCGCCACAATAGCGCCACCCTGAATCATATTCTTTTTGAACGGTATTTGACTTCCTTTCATTTTTTTTTATATTTATTTTTTTAACGCCATCTGGTGCATATTATTGTCCCTTTTCAAAAAAAAATCGTAATTTTGCAAATCGTATTTGACAAATACACCACCACCATGAACATAACAACAGCCATCCTGAAACGTTACACTGGAATCAGCCTGATGCTGAGAATATTCATCGGCCTATTGATAGGAGCCACATTAGGACTCCTCGTACCGCAATGGGGATATGTAGCCCTTCTTGGGCGCATCTTCGTTAGTGGACTGAAGGGAATTGCACCGGTACTGGTGGCAGTGCTGGTGATGTCGTCGGTGGCCAAAGCCGGCAAAGGGCTCGGACCACGTTTCCGCACCGTCATCTCGCGATACTTGCTTTCCACCTTCATCGCCGCCGTTTGTGCCGTGGTTGGCAGCATGCTTTTCCCCGTGACCCTCGAGTTGGGCGAGACCGCAGCGGTGGATGCCGCAGCGGGGTCTCTGGGCGAAGTGTTCACCAATCTGCTCACCTCCATGGTGGCCAATCCCGTCGCGGCACTCGCCAATGCCAATTATATCGCCATCCTATTCTGGGCCATCGTGATAGGTGTCTCGTTACGCACCATGGCCTCGAAAGCCACAGTCAATGTAGTACACGACCTCTCGTCGGTGGTCACCAAAGTGGTGCGTTGGGTCATCCAGTTTGCTCCCTTTGGCATCCTTGGACTCACATTCACCACCGTCAGCGAGAGCGGTCTGTCGGTATTTACCACCTATGGTCACCTACTACTCCTTCTGGTAGGCTGTATGCTAGCCAACACGCTTATCTTCAACCCTCTCATTTCACTCATCATGCTCAAGAAAAACCCTTATCCGCTCCTCTTCACCTGCCTCAAGGAGAGCGGACTACAGGCCTTCTTCACCCGTTCTTCGGCGGCTAATATCCCCATCAACATGGCACTGTGCAAAAAACTAGGACTGGACGAAGATTTCTATTCCGTCAGCATCCCGCTGGGCGCCACCATCAACATGGACGGTGCCGCGGTAACCATTACCGTCTTTGCCCTGGCAGTAGCCAATACCGTGGGGGTAGATGTCAGTTTTGCTTCAGCCCTGTTCCTCAGCATTATTGCCACCCTTGGCGCCTGTGGCGCCTCGGGCGTCGCCGGTGGCTCCCTGCTACTCATCCCGATGGCCTGTTCTTTCTTCGGCATTGGAAACGACATAGCCATGCAAGCCGTCGCCATCGGCTTCATCGTCGGCGTAGTACAGGACAGTGTCGAAACAGCCCTCAACTCCAGCGGGGACGCCTTCTTCACCGCCACCGCCGAGTACTACGACCGCATAAAAAAAGAAAACACACAAAAATAAATTTGGCCAATTAGGCTTTTATCTGTATCTTTGCAGCGTGAAACCATAAACTTAATACAATATGAAATGTTTTAAAAGACTTGAGAATTTAAAAGACACAGCTAACAAAAACGACCAACTTGTCGAAGGATTTTTTGTCACTATAGATAACGAAGTATTCCGAATCTTTGTGATGGATGAACTCACAGGGTCGCAACGGGGCTATATCCTAAAGTTGATGTATCATGACGGCAAAGATGAGCAAATTGATTTGCATGACGAAACACAGTTTCCCCAAGTGACAAATCTCTTTATGAAATATTGTTGTGGGTTATGGAAAAATCAAGGGACAAAAAGACATTGTTACAAATACATTGTATTTGGTCACGGAAGACATAACAGGGTTATCGCCGTGACTATTATGCGTCAAATTGTATGTGATATTTTGATTTCTTCATCGATAAAGTGATTGTATATTATAGTTATTTGTGGCTTTTGTAACGCAAACTGACAACAATATAATATGGGAATCTATCGTGAATATCAAAAAGAAATTGAGCAGAAAATAGGTAAGTTCCTACTTTACCTCGGCAAAGAGCATCGCTATGCATCTTTTGATTTTTGCTATTTGTACTTTTATAGTCATCGAGGGCCTCAATTAACAGAGGATATGGAATTCAGCTGCTTGCATCTATGGTCATATCTTGCTAGTTGGGGAATGTTACGAGGTAGCAGTGAACTTCTTCAAAAAAGTCCAGCATGTCTGGTTCCGTTGATTGATCATATTTCAAAAGCCAATAATGAACTCTGGGATATAGATATAGACAAATATTCAGAAAAAAACATAGAACTAATATTAAACGAATACAAAGAAGTCAAAAATATTTTATCGGAAATTTTAAATAAGGGAAATACGAATGAGCAAATCGTACCAACAAAGACATTGATTACAAAAGTCATGTTAGGTGTGTATTGCAATATCCCTGCATTTGATACAAATTTTTGTGAAGCATATCATAAAATTTTTGATAAAACATGTAAAATAGAAAAAAAAGGAAAAGACGTATTGTTGGAATNNTGTAGAAAACAAAGATACTTTTAATACGGAGATTAATGTTATCGAATTTAATGATAAAGCACCAACAGGGATAAAATATAAGAAGGTAAAACTACTTGATATGTATGGATTTGTTATGGGAGGAGAGATAGTAAATAGAAAACGAAGAGAGNNATGTAATATAAAGAGAAAAAACAAAAAAACATAAAAAAGCGTTTTTGCTTTTCTTTGTGAAGTCGGAATCTGGACAATTTCGCCATCATCACTGGAGAAAGCAAGAAACGCTCGCAGCATGAACTGCGGGCTTTCTTGTGGTGATGATGGGTAGTCCAGAACCTCGACTTCAAACAAGAAGTTCGCGGTTCTTTTTTATGTACCCAATTGAATGAAACAAACCTCTAAATAACAAAAAATGAAAAAGTTAGTAATTTTAGCATTTTGCCTATGGAGTGCAATGGCATTTGCGCAAAAGTTTGACACTATTAGGTTGCCAAATGGTAATATTACAGTTACTCCAGAATTGGCAAAAGAACTATTAATGTATTCCAAGGTTGATATTATAGATAGTGGATTATTAGGTGAGAGTAACTGGTATTGTTTAGGAAAATGTGATGATGAAGATTATTATTCCGGAACCATGTTTGAAATGGATGGAGAGCACCCGGTTTTTCCTCAATACACCACCTCTGCCTATGTTAATGGGTATGCAATTATTGTAGATGCAGATCCTCTGGATGGATATGACAGCCCTTACTGGGCTTTGAGAGATGGGAATAATAATAATTATGCTTTGGTTGATAAACAAAAAAAATTACGCATACCTTTTAAAAATTCGATATGATTACATATGGAGTATATGANNGTTTGTGATAATAAGAGGACGCAGGCAGAATATTATGGTGTTAAATATGTAGTAAATAATCGAAAATGGGGGTTTGCAGCCCCAGATGGTACTATAAAAATAAAACTTCAATATGAAGATGCACGTCGATTCTCAGAAGGGCTTGCAGCAGTAAAGAAAGATGGCTTGTGGGGTTATATTGACAAATCAGGGAAAGTTGTTATCCCTTTCAAGTATACCTATGCAGGGGACTTCAAAAGAGGTGTTGCTGTAGTTATGACTGATGCAATTATTGACCCCAATGGGGAGATAATAATAGACCATACCTCGTATACATATAATGCAAAAATGGCAACAGGGTTAATTGACCATTTTGGAAAAACAACTTTTGACCTTTTGGTTGAGAAAGGAATAATAAAGGAGTATGAAGGTCCATACACTGACGAAGCAACAAATATAAAAGGGAAAGTAAAATACACCTACTATACTGACGGAGAAGGGAACCGAATTAAACATGGTTATTATCTCTTTTATTCTGATTACTATGTGGTTGATGGACATTATAAAGATGGAAAGAAAAATGGAGAGTGGGTGGAACAATGGAAGAATGAACGTGTAAAAAGTGTTAGTCCTTTCTTTCATAATTATTTAACGACAGAAAATAGTATAAAAATTCAATCTTTATTATATAAAGATGGTATACCTTGTGGAAAATTCTCGTATGATAAGGCAGAAGGAGGGTCTTGCTGCTTAGATGATTATTCTATTAATGGAGAGTGTAAAAATGGGATTCCTTATGGGGAAATAACCGTTAAATACAGACGAATTAAAGTAGACGAAATAGGAGCAATTAGTGACACTATCGAATATGAGGATTATGGCATTGAAGAGGGGATGCCACAAAAGATTACAATGATATTTTATAAGGGCGTACCTATGAAAGTGGAGGAATATGATGAGTCTACTGGCAAGAGGAAGGCCCTATTTCAATATGATGGTTTTACTTCTGTGGATGACATCATTGAAGTTGCTTCCAACGGAGTACATCTTTACAAGATAGGTGATAACTACTATGAACTGGAACCTAAAGACCCTCGGTATCCATTTGATTTGTTCGACGTTGACAAATATTCAAAAGAAATGGCGAAAGACATGTCGTTTATTTTGAATTTGCCAGCCAGTTGGCCAATTCAAGAAGTTAAAAGTCCACAATTGAACTTCTTTAGGAGAGCCTCGCGAGATAAGATTAAAGAATTTGAATGGCCTAAATATTCCAACATCTTTGACTCCTACAGCGAATACTCTCAAGCCTATGACCTGGGGGATGCTATTTTCAAACAACGTATTGAAGAAAAGTTGGAGGCAAAACGGGCTGCCGCATACAACCTCAACAAGCATCTGTTTATAAGTAGAGAAGAATTTGTATCCTACTATAAACAAGGAGATATTGTATTTAACAGTATTGTAAAAGAGAGAAAGATAGTATATGAAAACTACAAGTTAAATACTGGGTGGTTTATTGATTTCCATGACTATCTCAAATATTGTCAACGAGGAAATGTTGAGGAAGAACTCAATATCCGCAAGACGGAATATGAAGAGAACAAGTTGTACTTTACAGACCTGGCAGAATTTGTTCGGTATTATGTTCAAGGAGAAGAATCGCTTTCTGCCGAGGTGGACAAAAGGATGCTATCCTACGAAAGATGCAAGGATCCAGATGGTGGTTATATGTTCAAGAATATGTCCGAGTTTCTACCATACTACTTGCAAGGAACACACAATAATGAATATGCAATAAGGAGACTGCGATACAAAATGAATGATTTTGTATCATTAAATCTGAAAGGAGCAAGAGACAGCAAGAAAGAAGAAATCAAGCAGTTTTTTGCTTATCTTGCCGAATGTAAGGCTATATCCAGTGCGGCTTACCCGCAAATGATAGGACTGTTAGTTTCAACAAACAAGAAAATGTCAAAGGAGTGGGAAGAAAACGGACAATTCTTTGTAGATGAAGTGGAATTCTATGAAGCGTACATTACCGATGATTACAAAAATATATTGAAAAGCAAAAAGAAATGAAAACAATTAATTGGGTGCCTTTTATGGGCATCATCCTGATGGCGACGGCAATAACCGCTTCATGTAATAAAAATAAAACAGTAGAGAATGATACTGTTCCATTGGAAGAATGGGAGGTTGTCGCCATTTCCTCAAATGGGTTAGATTGGGATGATGTGGCTCCGTCCCGTAGATATCTACTCGCTTCGGACAGTATTATGATGTCAATCGGTGATGGTGATACAATATTAATGAGGTATGCTATTTATGGGAATCACCTGTTCTTTGAAAAGGAAATGTATTATGTTGATATAAAAGAAGAAACAGGAGAAATGATATGGATTTATAACGGAGTGGAAACTCACTCAAAGCCTATCTATTCTACGGGATATACTAACAGCGTTGGCCATTATTGGAGGAGTTTAAAAGGTAGAACCTATAGCTATCGCAGCGGAACTTCATATTCATATGAACCGTATATGAGGTTATTCAAATTCAGAAAAGTGACGCGCAATAACACTAACACCTCCATTCAGACACAAGACACCATGAAATAATGGCATAATGGATGGACATATGGCGTTCATCTACTTCACCCCGATTAAAGAATAACAATAGCGGCGAGGCCAGTTGGCCTCGCCGCTGTATTGTTTGTTGTTGTTTTTGTTGTCGTTAATTTAGAACAGGCCTTCGAGGACTTCGTCGTCGACGAGGTTGGGCATGGTGACCTTCAGCTCGGGGCAGATGTCCATGGCGCGCTTGATGGCGAACATGGCGCCTTCGTTGCGGGCCCAGGAGCGGCGGCTGATGCCGTTGTTCACGTCCCAGTGGAGCATCATGCGGAGGCGACGGTCGCAGGCCTCACTGCCGTCGAGCACCATGCCGAAGCCGCCGTTCATCACCTCGCCCCAGCCTACGCCGCCACCGTTGTGGATAGAGACCCACGTGGCACCG
>LXOW01410684.1_pt1 | contig 13671 bp, 12 predicted proteins | sample 1368591 | NCBI WGS metagenome assembly LXOW01 (sample SAMN04884650, study PRJNA319009) | bovine gut metagenome | isolation source: Cow rumen | host: Bos taurus | place: Italy: Legnaro (PD) | collected 2014-07-09
TCTTGGGGAAAAAGAAGAAACGGTTTCGCGCTTCCAAAGAAGAGAAAGCCGCTTACGGAGAACCCTGTGCCGTAGAAACCCGTAATTTGCATTGCCCTTCAATGCGCGCCTGCCCGGCGACACGACGGTTCTGTGGTTTTCGATGCCTGCCACGGACATTTTCTCAAATCGGAACGACGCACAACCTCACGCACGACGAAAAGCGGGGCGCGCCGGTGGAAACGAGCGAAGCGCCGCCTGTGGCGGATGAANNGGCGGATGAAGCGAGCGAGTTTCGAGGCAGCGCCCCACTTGCCGCAACCGAAGGGCGGCGGGGAGTGGATGGCGCAACGGTGTCAGGCTGTCGAGGCGAAATGTATCGACACGGAAAACAGCGTATGCACAACAAAGAAGCAAAGCAAGTTCAATAACGGCTTGCAGCAAGAGGAAAGTCCGGAAACCTTGGTTTCCGGCAGCGTTTTGGGGACTTTGCCGCTGCGGGCAAAGTCACCCGCGCCCGACGGCGCGGAAACCTTTATCCCCACCCGTTCCGCAGCGGGCATTGAAAAACCGACACGACGCCGGAAGCGGCGTTGGAGATAAGAGGTAACTATGAAAAAAGGAGAGGCGAAGCTGCAAAGCTATTGGCGCTGGGTGTTGCGGATCTTTTTGATGTCCGTTGCGCTCTCAGCGCTTTTGAGTTTGGCCTCAGGCATCATGCTGGAGGACGCCGGCTACGCCGCGGCGGTGACGGTGCTTGCGGCATTCGTGCTGCTGGGCATCCTGTTCGACGTCCTCGGCGTCGCCGTGACGGCGGCGGACGAGCGTCCGTTTCACTCCATGGCGGCACACCGTGAGAAAGGCGCGCGCGAGGCGCTGAACCTCCTGAAAAACGCGGAAAAGGTGTCGAGCTTCTGCAACGATGTCGTGGGCGATATCTGCGGCATCGTCAGCGGCACGACCGCGGCGGTCATCGTTGTGCGCCTGCAGTCGAGCTTCAACACGCGGAGTATTCTGATCTCCATTACGGTCACGGCGCTCATCTCAGGCCTGACCATCGGAGGAAAGGCGATCGGCAAGCGCTTCGCCCTGAGACGCAGCACAGAGGTCGTGCTTCGCACGGCGCGGGTGCTGCGCCTGTTCCACATCGGAAGCAAGAAGAGGTAAACCACATTGATTCTGGAGCAAATTCAAAGCCCGGAGGACGTCAAGGTGCTGACAAAGCAGCAGACGGAGCTCCTGTGCCGGGAACTGCATACGTTTTTGCTGGAAAGCGTCGCTGAGACCGGCGGCCATCTTGCGTCGAACCTCGGCGCGGTGGAGCTGACGGTGGCGATCCACCGAGTGTTCGACACGTCGCGGGATCGCCTCGTGTTCGACGTCGGACACCAGTGTTATGTGCATAAGGCGCTGACCGGCCGACTCTCCGGCTTTCCGACGCTGCGTCAGTACGGCGGTCTTTCCGGCTTTCCGAAGCCGACCGAGAGCGTGCACGACGCCTTCGTCGCGGGTCACGCATCCAACTCGGTCTCCGTCGCGCTCGGCATGGCGCGCGCGCGGACGCTGCTGGGGGAGGACTATTCCGTGCTGGCGCTCATCGGCGACGGCGCGCTCTCCGGCGGGCTTGCCTACGAGGGGCTCAACAACGCCGGCGCCTCCGGCGAGCCGCTGATCGTCATCCTCAACGACAACGGCATGTCCATCTCGCGCAACGTCGGCGCGGTGTCAACGCATCTGTCGCAGCTGCGCAGCGAGCCGGCCTACGACCAGTTCAAAAGAAGCTATCGCCGCATCCTGCGCTCAACGCGCACGGGAGAGGCGATCTACGCGTTCAACCACCGGCTCAAGACGGGCATCAAGGACGCTCTGCTGCCGAAGGCTTCGCTTTTCGAGGATATGGGCTTCACCTACATCGGCCCGGTCGACGGGCACGACGAGGAGCAGACGGAGCGCGCGCTGGAGCGTGCGAAGGAACTGAAGCGTCCCGTACTCGTGCACGTCCGCACGGTCAAGGGTAAGGGCTATCCGCCTGCGGAGCGGGAGCCCGACCGCTGGCACGGCGTCGGACCGTTCGACGCGGCAAGCGGCGCGTTGAAAGCGGAAGGGAAGACATTCTCCTCCGTGTTCGGCGAGGAGCTTTGCGCACTCGCTGCGGAGGATCCGCGTATCTGCGCGATCACGGCGGCAATGCGCGACGGTACGGGTCTGACGGATTTTGCCGCGCAGTATCCCAAACGCTTTTTTGACGTCGGCATCGCGGAGGCGCAGGCGGCGGCGATGGCGGCCGGCATGGCGAAGCAGGGGCTGATCCCGGTCTATGCCGTGTACTCGACCTTCCTGCAGCGCGCCTACGACCAGCTGATCCACGACACGGCACTGAGCGACCTGCACGTCGTGCTTGCCGTAGACCGTGCCGGCTTTGTCGGCGCGGACGGCGAGACGCACCACGGAATCTTCGACGCGACTTTCCTCTCCGACATCCCGAATATGACGGTGCTCTGCCCCGCGAGCTTTGCGGAGCTGCGCGCCATGCTGCGCCGCGCCGCCTTTGCGATCAACGGTCCCGTGGCGATCCGCTACCCGCGCGGCGGAGAGGAGGGTTATACCGACGACCGCAGCGAGGGCGCCTTTGCCGTGCTGCGCGAGGGAGAAGACGTCACGCTTTGTGCCTACGGCACGATGATCGACCCGGTACTCGGCGCGGCAGAGCTTCTTGAGCAAGAAGGCATTTCGGCTCGGGTCGTCAAGGTCAACCGCATCTCGCCGTTTGCCGATCCGGATGTGCGCCGGGCCTTTGCCGGGACGAAGCGGCTGATCGTCGCAGAGGAGTGCGCCAGCGTCGGCTGCGTCGGGCAGCGGCTGGCGGCGATCCTGACCGAGGAGGGAACGCCGCTGGAAAAGCTGTATCTCTGCAACCTCGGCAAGCGCTTCCCGCCTCACGGAAGCGTGCCGCAGCTGCGCGAGGCGTTCGGCCTGGATGCGCGCGCGATCGCGGCAAAGGCCATGGAGGTGGTGCGCTGATGGCAAAGCAGAGACTGGACGTTTATCTGGTCGAACAGGGACTCGCCGAGACGCGGCAGAAGGCCCAGGCGACCATTATGAGCGGCGTCGTATACGTCAATGGACAGAAGACGGACAAGGCGGGCTTCGGCGTTGCGCCGGACGCAAAGGTCGAGGTGCGCGGGAACGCGCTGCCCTACGTCAGCCGCGGCGGTCTGAAGCTTGAAAAGGCGATGCGGGAGTTCGGCCTTCGGCTCGACGGCTGCGTCTGCGCCGACGTCGGCGCGTCCACCGGCGGCTTTACCGACTGTATGCTGCAGAACGGCGCCTGTAAAGTATATTCGGTTGACGTTGGTTACGGCCAGCTGGATTGGAAGCTGCGCAGCGATCCGCGCGTCGTCTGCATGGAGCGTACGAACGCGCGCTATCTGACACACGAGCAGATCCCGGACGAGCTGGATTTTGCCTCCATCGACGTGTCATTCATCTCGCTGAAGCTGATCCTGCCCGCGGTGAACGGGCTGCTGCGCCGCGGCGGGCACGTCGCCTGCCTGATCAAGCCGCAGTTTGAGGCGGGGCGGGAGAAGGTCGGCAAGAAGGGCGTCGTCCGCGATCCGACGGTGCATCTTGAGGTGCTGGAGCAGTTCCTCGTCCACGCGGCGGAGAGCGGCTTCGGCGTGCTGGCTTTGACCTATTCTCCCATCCGCGGGCCGGAGGGGAACATCGAATACCTCGGTTATCTCGAAAAGGACGCTGCGGGCGCTCCGTCGTTTGATCTCGCGGCGCTGGTGGCGGCGTCCCATGAGCATCTGGAGCAGTGAGAGGGTGATCTGTGTGCTGAAGAAAGTAATTCTTTGTCCGAATCCGTACCGGGATCCGGAACTGCGCGTTGCGAAGGAGGCGAAGGCGATCCTCGACACGGCGCGCTGCCCGAACGTGGTGTGCATCCCATTCCGAGGGAACGAGGAGCCGGAGGGCTACGGCTTGGAGATCCGTCCCCTGCAGCAGGAGCTGCGCGGCGCGGACATGCTGATCTCCTTTGGCGGCGACGGTACGATCCTGCATCTTTCCAAGACGGCGGCGCACCGGGACATCCCCATCCTCGGCATCAATCTTGGCAGCCTCGGCTTCATGGCGGAGCTGGAGCAGGCGGAGATATCCAAGCTGACGAAGCTCTGCGATGGGGAGTATACCATCGAGAGCCGCATGATGCTCGACGTCTGCGTCAAGCGCGAGGGGCGCGTCATCTATTCGAGCCTCGCGCTCAACGAGGCGCTGATCGCGCGCGGCAACGTGTCCCGCGTGATCCGCCTGCACATCCTGACGGAACAGGGCAAGCTGGTGGACATCGCCGGCGACGGCGTGGTGGTCGCGAGCCCGACGGGCTCCACGGCGTATTCGCTCAGCGCGGGTGGACCGGTGGTCGAGCCGACGGCGCGCAACTTCGTCGTCAGCCCCATCTGTGCGCACAGCGTGCATGCGAACTCCTATGTGCTTTCCCCCGAACGCACCATCACGGTGCAGACGGAGGCGACGGGTTATAAGCCGGTCGTGCTGTCCGTGGACGGAGGCAGGGCGTTTTCCCTGCGCTACGGCGACGCGGTGGAGATCACACGCTCGCGCTACGACACGAAGCTGGCGAGGCTGGAGAACCGCAGCTTTTGTGAGATCCTGCAGAGAAAAATGCTCGGAGGGCTTACGGACCATGAAAAATGAGAGACAGGAAAAGATCCTTTCGATCATCGCGAGCGGGTCGGTCGAGACGCAGGGACAGCTGATCGACGAATTGAAGCGGCTGGGCGTCAGCTGCACGCAGGCGACCGTCTCGCGCGACATCAAGCAGCTGCATCTTGTGAAGGAGCCGACCGGCGGCGGACGCTACCGCTATGCTGTTTCGGCGCACAGGACGCACATCGGCTTTGCGGACCGGCTGCAGACGATCCTGAGAGAGAGCATCGTCTCCGTCGATTCCGCGCAGAACCTTGTCGTGCTCAAAACGATGCCGGGACTGGCCGCTGCGGCCGGCGCGGCGTTCGACGGCATGGAGCTTGCACAGCTGGTCGGCACGATCGCCGGCGACGATACGCTGCTGCTCATCCTGCGCGACACGGAGAGCGCGGCGGAGCTCTGCGAGGAGATCACGGAGATGCAGAGGTAACCATGCTGCAGCTGCTGCACATTGAGAATATCGCCATCATCGAGCGGGCGGACATCGTGTTTGCCCGCGGTTTCAACGCGCTCACCGGCGAGACCGGCGCGGGCAAATCCATCGTTATCGACTCGCTCGGCGCGGTGCTCGGCCAGCGTACCTCGCGCGATCTGATCCGCACCGGCGCGCCGAAGGCCTTCGTCAGCGCCGTCTTTGACGGCGTGGACGAAAGCCTTTCCGCTCTGCGGGAGAACGGCGTTGCGCCCGAGCAGGACGGGACGCTCCTGCTCCAGCGCGAGCTGTACGGCGACGGGCGGAACGTCTGCCGCGCCAACGGCCGGCCGATCACGGTCGCGCAGCTGCGCGAGATCGGCGCGGCGCTGCTGAACATCCACGGCCAGCACGACGGCGCGGCGCTGCTCGATGAGACGCAGCACCTGATGTATCTCGACCGCTTCGGACGGATGGAGGCGCGGCTGGCGGAGTACGGCGCGCTGTACGCGGAGATGTCCGCCACGCGCCGTGAGATCGACGCGCTGCGCATGGACGAGGCGGAGAAAGCCCGCCGCGTCGACACGCTGCGCCACCAGATCGCGGAGCTGGAGCGTGCGGAGCTGCACGAGGGCGAGGAGGAGACGCTGCTCGCGCGGCGGAACATCCTGCGCAACGCCGAGAAATACATCGACGCCGTTTCCGAGGCGGATCTCTGTCTGAACGGCGGGGAGGAGAGCAGCGGAGCGGCCGCCGCCATCCGTCAGGCGGAGAACGCGCTCCGCGGTCTGCGGAGCCTCAGCGGCGAGTTCGTGTCGATCTCCGGGCGGCTGGAGGCGCTGTACAGCGAGGCGTACGACCTCGCGATGACCGTGCGCGATATGCGCGCTTCCTTCGAGTTTTCGCCGGAGGAGCTGGACGAGGCGGAGAGCCGCCTCGATCAGCTATACCGGCTCAAAAAGAAGTACGGCGGCACGGTGGGCGAGATGCTGGAGTATCTGACGCGCTCCCGCGACGAGCTGGACCGCATCGAATACGCGGACGACCGCATCGCGCAGCTCGAGCAGAAGCTGAGCAGTCGGCGCGCCGCCGTCCTTGAGTCGGCGAAGGCGCTGTCCGACGCGCGCCGCGCCGCGGCAAAGGATCTGGAGACCGAGATCCTGCGTGAGCTGCGCGAGCTGGATATGCCGAAGGTGCGCTTTTCCATCGGCTTCGCGGAGAAGGAACCGGACGCGACGGGCATGGACGAGGTGCGTTTCCTCATGTCCGCCAACGTGGGCGAGGAGCTCAAGCCCATCCACCGCATCGCCTCCGGCGGCGAGCTGGCGCGCATCATGCTGGCCATGAAGAACGTCTTCGCCGCGCAGGAGAGCGTCATGACCATGGTGTTCGACGAGGTGGACACCGGCGTGTCGGGCCGCGCGGCGCAGCGCGTCGCGGAGAAGCTGGCGAAGGTTTCCCGCGAGAAGCAGGTGCTCTGCGTGACGCACCTGCCACAGCTCGCGGCGATGGCGGACGCGCATTTTTCGGTGGAGAAGGGCGAGGAAAACGGCCGCACGCTGACGCGCGTGACGGAGCTTGACCGCATGGCGCGCGCCGCAGAGATCGCGAGGCTCACCGGCGGCGAGAGCGTCAGCGAGACCATGCTCCACGGCGCGCAGGAACTGCTGGATGCGGCGGCCGCATTCAAGAAAGGACTGACAGGAGGTGCGGAATGAGCAAGTACGCCGAGCGGATCGCACGGGAATACCCCGTGCGCTTCAAGCCGAAGGAGAAGGAGGCGTTCCGCCTCTTTGCCATGGGCGCGCTGCGTGAAATGGGCTATGATCCGAAGCTGCAGGACCGCGAAACGGCGCTCAAGGTCGGCGGACGCGTGACGAACGTCGTCGCCGGCGATCCGGAAAAGGCAAAGCTGATCCTCACCGCGCACTACGATACGCCGCTCAAATCACTGTTTCCGCCCCTCATCATGCCGACGCGTCCCGTGACGGCGTTCCTCTATATGGCGCTCACGCCCCTGTGCGTGCTGATCGGGAGCTTTGTTCTGTCCTTTGCGCTGACCTTCGCCGTCAACGCGCCGCAGTGGACGCTGCCGATGTTTCTTTTGCTGCTGCTGGCGGCACTGTTGTACCTGCGCTTCGGACCCGCGGAAACGCGCAATCTGAACGATAACACCTCCGGCGTCGCGGCGCTGCTGGAGACTGCCGCCGCGCTCACGCCGCGCTACCGCGGCGAGGTCGCGTTCGTCCTTCTGGACGGCGGCTTCGGCGGCATGAGCGGCGCGCGGGCGCTGCGCGCGAAGTATCCTTCCACGCGGGAAAAAACCGTGATCAATCTGAATTGCGTTGCGGAGGGAAGCGAGCTGCTGATCCTGCCGAGCAAGTACAGCCGCTGGAACGGCGAGGTGCTCGACGCCATCCTCGACAGCTTTGAAAACGGCGAACACACGACCGTCTTCCTCAAGACGGACGGCCTGGTGTACTATCCCTCGGACAACCGCGCGTTTCGGTATTCGTTTGCCGTCTGTGCCTGTGACAAGGTTGCCGGTTTCGGCCGCCTGATTCGTCCGCTGCGCGCCAAAGGGATCGATGAAGAAAACATAACCATATTAGAAAGCGGATTATGTAAACTTATCGCCAAGTATCAAAGTTGAACTTGACAAATCAAAGCGGCTCGGATACAATACCTCCGTCACAGCGATGAAGCGGAGAAGTAAGCGGAAGCGCCCTGCCAAGAGAGCCCCCGGTCGGTGGAAGGGGGAGAGGGCGGCCGGTGAAATACACCGCGGAGCCGATACCCGAACGGCGAATGCAGCCAAGTAGGCGTATTCCGGGCGCGCCCGTTACAGCGCGGGAGTGTGGATGCACTCCGTGAGGCTGTTCCCGCGAGGGGACGGCGAACCAGAGGTGGTACCGCGAGATGATCGCCCTCTGTCCCGACAAACGGGGACAGAGGGCTTTTTCTGTCCCGAATACGAAAAAGGAGACGATAACCATGGGAATCTACGAAGAACTTCAGGCGCGCGGGCTGATCGCCCAGGTGACGGACGAGCAGGAGATCCGCGAAATGGTCAACGCCGGCAAGGCTACCTTTTACATCGGCTTTGACTGCACGGCGGACAGCCTGACTGCCGGCCACTTTATGGCGCTGACGCTGATGAAGCGCCTGCAGATGGCGGGCAACAAGCCCATCGCGCTCATCGGCGGCGGCACGACGATGATCGGCGACCCCTCCGGCCGCACCGACATGCGCAAGATGCTCACGAAGGAGGACATCGAGCACAACGCCGCGTGCTTCAAGCGCCAGATGGAGAAATTCATCGAGTTCGGCCCCGGCAAGGCGATGATGCTCAACAACGCCGACTGGCTGCTGAACCTCAACTACGTGGAGCTGCTGCGCGAGGTTGGCCAGCACTTCTCGGTGAACAACATGCTGCGCGCCGAGTGCTACAAGCAGCGCATGGAGAAGGGCCTGAGCTTCCTTGAGTTCAACTATATGATCATGCAGTCCTACGACTTCTATTACCTGTTCCAGAACTACGGCTGCAACATGCAGTTCGGCGGCGACGACCAGTGGAGCAACATGCTCGGCGGCACGGAGCTGATCCGCCGCAAGCTGGGCAAGGACGCCCACGCCATGACCATCACGCTGCTGACCGACTCCCAGGGCAAGAAGATGGGCAAGACCGCGGGCAACGCCGTCTGGCTCGATCCGAACAAGACCAGCCCCTACGAGTTCTACCAGTACTGGCGCAACGTCGGCGACGCGGACGTGATGAAGTGCATCCGCATGCTGACCTTCCTTCCGCTCGAGCAGATCGACGAGATGGACAAGTGGGAGGGCAGCGAGCTCAACCGCGCCAAGGAGATCCTTGCCTTCGAGCTGACGAAGCTCGTCCACGGCGAGGAAGAGGCGAACAAGGCGCAGGAGAGCGCGAAGGCGCTCTTCGGCGGCGGCGGCAGCATGGAGAACGTGCCGAGCACCGCGCTGCGCGACGCCGACCTCACCGACGGGAGGATCGACGTGTTGAGCCTGCTTGTCAGAACCGGCCTCTGCCCGTCCCGCGGCGAAGCGCGCCGCCTCGTACAGCAGGGCGGCGTGACGGTGGACGACGTCAAGGTCGCCTCTATCGATGAAAGCTACGACCGCGACCGCCTTGCCGCCGGCCTCATGGTCAAGAAGGGTAAGAAAGTCTATCACAAGGTCACGATGGAATAAGCGCAAAAAGAAGAACGGCGAGAGCCGTTCTTCTTTTTTGCCGGTTCGATTCCTTATGCAAGCTCCTTCGCCAACGCGTCGAGCTGGGCGTAGTTCGCGGGGGTGAGCGCGCCCATGATCTTGACGGCGGTCTCCGCGAAGGTCAGCTCTTTGCAGCCGTCCAGCAGCGCGCGCATGCCCTTCGCCGCCATCGGCGCCCAACTACCGTTCTCCACAAGGGCGACGGTGCGCTTCTGATAGCCGCGGTCGGTCAGATGCCCGATGAAATCGCGCATGACGGGGAACACGCCGGTGTTGTAAGTCGTGGTGCAGAGCACCAGCTTGCTGTAGCGGAACGCGTCCTCGACCGCCTCGTACTCATCGCAGCGGGCGAGATCCATGACGGAGACGCGCTTACCGGCGGTCATAAGCTGCTCGGCGAGGTAGTGCGCCGCCTCCGCCGTATGTCCGTAGACCGACGTGAAGGCGATGAACACGCCCTCAGTCTCGGGCGCATAGCCGGACCAGGTGTTGTAGAGGCTCAGATACTGCGTCAGATCTCCGGTCAGCACCGGGCCGTGCAGGGAGCAGATGGCGCTGAGCTCCTTATCCATAAGCTTCCGCAGCACGCCCTGCACCTGCGCGCCGAACTTGCCGACGATGCCGAAGTAGTAGCGCCGCGCCTCGCAGGCCCAGCCTTCGGGATCATCGTAGTCCAGCGCGCCGAACTTGCCGAACGCGTCCGCGCTGAAGAGCACCTTCTCCGTGCTCTCGTAGGTCATGATGACCTCCGGCCAGTGCACCATCGGCGCGCTGACGAAGTTGAGCACATGGCTGCCGAGCTCCAGCTTCGCGCCGTCGGTGACGACGAGACGGCGGTCGGCGTAATCCGTGCCGTAGAAGTTGGCGATCATCCGGAACGCCTGCGCCGAGGCGCAGACTATAGCATTGGGATATTTCTTCATGAACGCGGTGATGTTGGCGCTGTGGTCGGGTTCTACGTGCTGCACGACGAGGTAGGCCGGCGTGCGGCCGGCGAGCGCGGCGTCCAGCTTGCCCAGCCACTCCTCGCCGAAGCGGGCCTCGACGGTGTCCATGACGGCGATCTTGTCGTCGAGGATGACGTAGCTGTTGTAGGCCATGCCGTTCGGCACGTCGTAAAGCCCTTCAAAAAGGTCGATGTCGTGGTCGTCCACGCCGATGTAGCGGATGCTGTCGGTGATCCTGATTTCCATGCTTGTCCTCCGTATCATTGAAATGATTTGTTATCGCCTGAACTGTACCACAATCCGGCGTGGAATTCAACATTCTTTACAGCAATTCTCCCAGACTGCGGATGAAGCGGTGGCAGGCGTCCGGCATCTCGGCCTTCGTGCTCTCGAAGAACGGGTCGTACACGCCGACGACGTACAGCCCTGCCGCCTTTGCCGCGCGGCAGGACTTTACCGAATCGTCAAGAAAGACGCAGTCCTCCGGCGTCGCGTTCAGGCGGCGGCACGCCGCTGCGAACGCGGCGGGCATACCCTTGTCCACGCCGAGGTCATGGGCGTAAACCACGTCTTCAAAATACGCGCGCAGACCGTGGACGGAGAGCACTGTCTCGCAATGGGAGGGCACGGCGCTCGTGAACAGGGCGATCCGCTCGCCGTCCGCCTTCAGCTTATCCAGCAGCTCGTGCGCAAAGGGCTTGAGCGCAACGTGGGCGTAGCTGTCCTTGGCAAGCTCCATCCACTCGGCGATGATCTCCTCGCAGCTTTCCTCCGAGCGGCAGTATTCCTTCGTGAACACCGCGGCCAGCGGCAGGATCGTGTGAGCGACGCCCTCGTAGTATTCCTGCGTGTAGGGCAGGCCGCGGCGTGCGAGGAAGGTCACGTCCACATCGTGCCAGATGCCGTTGGAGTCGATCAGCGTGCCGTCCAGGTCGAAGAGGTACATATTTTCGGCTCTCTTTCTTGATTTTGGCGAAGAAACTTGTTAAGATAACTTGGATTATAGCACAGAAGGAAAAGGCGGACAAGCCTATGAATGGAAGGACAAAGCCGATAATCCTGCCGCTGATCACGGCGGCGATCTGGGGCACCGCCTTCGTGGCGCAGAAGAGCGGCGCGGGGGTCGTCGGCGCGTTCACGTTTACGTGGACGCGCTACCTGCTGGCAGGCCTCGCGCTGCTGGCGTTTCTCGCCCTGCGCGCGAAGCGCGGCGGACGGTCGCTGCGGGAGGATTTCGCCGGGGCGCTCCCTGCGGGGCTGACGCTGGGCACGCTGCTGATGCTCGGCTCGAATCTGCAGCAGCTCGGCATGAACACAACCACGGCAGGCAAGGCGGGCTTCATCACCGCACTCTATATCGTGCTCGTGCCGCTGCTGGGACTGTTGCTGGGCAAGCGCGTGCGCCTGCTTGTCTGGTGCGGCGTCGCGGTCGCGCTGGCGGGACTCTATCTCCTGAGCTTTACCGCGGGCGGCGTGTCTTCGTTCAGCGCGGGCGATATCTGCGTCCTCGGCTGCGCGCTGGTGTTCTCGCTCCACATCCTCACCGTTGACCGCTTCATCAAACGATTTGACGGCACGGTGCTGGCCTGCCTGCAATTCTTCATCGCGGCGGCGGAGTCGCTCGTGCCGGCGTTGATCTTTGAGGGCCTGCCTCTGCAGGCGATCACACAGGCCGCCGTTCCGATCCTCTACGCGGGCGTGATCTCCGGCGGCGTCGGCTATACCCTTCAGATCGTGGCGCAGAAGGACGGCGACCCGACGGTGGTGTCGCTGCTGCTGAGTCTGGAGGCGCTCTTCGCCGTGCTCGGCGGCGCGCTGCTGCTGCACGAGCGTCTGACGCCGCGCGAGTACCTCGGCTGCGCGCTGATGCTGTGCGCGGTGATGCTGGTGCAGCTTCCGGAGAAAAAGAAAACGACCTGACCGGCGTTGCCGCGCCGTGCCGGACCAAAAGAAAAAGAGAGGAACAATATTATGCTGGACGTATCACACGTGACCAAACGCTACGGAAAGGTCGTCGCCTGCGACGATCTGAGCTTTCACCTCGACCCCGGCAGCGTGACCGTGCTGCTCGGGCCGAACGGCGCGGGCAAGAGCACCATCATGAAGGCGATCATCGGCTTCCTGCGCTACGACGGCGCGATCACCGTCGGCGGGTATGAGAACAAGACGATCGAGGCGCGGCGCCTGCTGGGCTACATCCCGGAGCTGCCCTCGCTCTATCCGAATCTGACGGTCAGCGAGCATCTGGAATTCCTCGCGCGGGCCTACCGCCTCAGCGACTACAAGGAGCGCGCGGCGGCTCTGCTCGAGCGCTTCGAGCTGACCGACAAGCGGAAAAAGTTCGGCGACGAGCTGAGCAAGGGCATGCAGCAGAAGCTCAACATCTGCCTCGGCCTTCTGCCGGAGCCGCAGATGCTGCTGATGGACGAGCCGATGATCGGCCTCGACCCGCACGCGATCAAGGAGCTCAAGGCCGTCATCGAGGGGATGCGCGCCGAAGGAAGGNNTCCACGCACATCATCGACTCGGTCGACATGCTGTGGGACCGCACGATCATCATGCAGAACGGACAGATCCGCGCGAACGTCACGCGCGCGGAGCTGGACGCCGACGGGCGCACGCTCGAGCAGCTGTTCTTTGACGTGACCGAGGGCGTGGAGCGCGGCGACGTGTCGCACGGCGAAGCTGCGGAGGAGACGGAAGCATGAGGCTGTTCTTGTATTACGCGCTGCACTCCTTCATCAACCAGCTGCGGAAGCTGCTCAAGACCTGGGTGCTGATCTTCATCCTCGCCTGCGCGCTGCTCGGCGGCGTGATCGGCTTTGGCGCGGCAATGGTCAGCGAGGCCGCGGAGGAGCAGAACGCGCAGACCGAGGAAGTGTCGGAGGAACCGGAGGGGCCGACGTTTTTTGAGACGCAGGGCGTCGAGAAAGCCGAACTGCTGGAGCTGATCCTGAGCGTCGGACTGCTGGCTCTGTTTGTCTATGAGGCGCTTTCGGCGGACAAGAACGGTAGCCGCATCTTCCAGCCGGCGGACGTCAATCTGCTGTTCTCCGCACCGCTGCGCCCGCAGTCGGTGCTGCTCTTCCGCCTGGGGACGCAGCTCGGCATGGCGCTGTTCATGACGGTATACCTCCTGATCCAGGTCCCGAATCTGACGCTGAATTTCGGATTGTCCGTCTGGGCGGCGCTGGCGCTGATCGTCACCTGGGGCGCCGCGATCTTCGTGACAAAGCTCATTCAGGTGCTGCTGTACCTGCTGTGCGCGGAGCACCCCGCCGTCAAGAATAATCTCCGGCGCGTCGTCTACGTGCTGCTGGGCGTGCTGTTGGCGGGCTTCATCCTCTGCTGGCGCGCAGGCAGCGA
>LXOW01325300.1_pt1 | contig 13661 bp, 16 predicted proteins | sample 1368591 | NCBI WGS metagenome assembly LXOW01 (sample SAMN04884650, study PRJNA319009) | bovine gut metagenome | isolation source: Cow rumen | host: Bos taurus | place: Italy: Legnaro (PD) | collected 2014-07-09
GTAGACCTTGATGCGCTGGCTGTTCTCGTAGGTCTCCCCGGGGATCATCTCGTTGGGGGTCAGGATGCCGTCGGTCTTGCCCAGCTCCACGTAGGCGTTGCCCTTCTCCACCCGCTGCACGATGGCGGTGAGGATCTCGTTCTCCTTCTCGGCGTACTCCTCGTAGATGTTGCCCCGCTCGGCCTCCCGGATGCGCTGGACCACCACCTGCTTGGCGGTCTGGGCCGCGATGCGCCCGAACTTGCGGGTGTCCGCCTCCTCCTCCATGACGTCGCCCACTTCATAGAGGGCATTCACCTTCTTGGCGGCACTGAGGGAGATCTCCACGGTGGGGTCCATGACCTCCTCCACCACGGTCTTGCTGGCGTAGATGTGGATCTCGCCGGTGGTGCCGTCGATCTCGGCCCGCACGTTGCCCTGGGAGTTGTAGTTGCGCTTATAGGCGAAGATCAGGGCGGATTCCACCGCGGAGAGCAGCACGTCCTTGCTGATCCCCTTCTCCTTTTCCAGCGCGTTGAGAGCCTCGATAAAATCTGCGTTCATTGTCGTGTCCTTTCTATGGTCCAACTTGTCTATTAAAACTCGATGTACGGGCGGATCAGCGCCGCGTCCTTCTTTTGGATGGTATGATCCTTGCCGCCCTCGGTGCGGAGGACGAAACTGGTCTCGTCGTAAGCCACCAGGGTCCCGTGAAGCTGCTTCAGGCTCTTCCCGGAAGCCATCTTGAGGGGCGAATAGAGCTTCACTTCGACGGGCCGGTTGAGGTTCCGCTCGTAGTCCTTGGGAAGCTTCAGGGGCCGATCGAGACCCAGGCTGCTGACCGACAGGGTGTAGGCCTGCTCGATGGGGTCCGCCTCGTCCAGCACCGGCTCCAGGGCCCGGCTCACCGTCTCGCAGTCCTCGATGGTGACGCCGCCCTCCTTGTCGATGTAGAAGGTCAGCACCCAGTCGCCGTACTCCTTCTGGAATTCCACGTCCCAGAGGACGAAGCCCAGCTTCTCCACGGTGTCCCGGCACAGCGATTCGCAGAGCTCAGTGGTCTTCACGCCTTTCCTCCCCTCTCATAAGGAAAGAGTGGGTCGCCCCACTCTCCACACAGTTCACATTCCAACGCTGGTCAGTATACCATAGTATTTACAAAAGCGCAAGAGAAATTTCAGGGGATTTCCGGTCAGGAAAGGACGCCCGAGATCAGGTACATGCTCTCGTCGGAGATCACCTGATCCACCATCACGAAGGGAGCCAGCAGGGCGGCCAGGTCCTCCGCGGTCGGGAGGCCGTTGGACACGCAGCTTGCCCCGCCCCGATGGTGATCGTTGATCTTCTCCCGGCTCATACCGTGGGCCACGGTGAGGCGGCCGCCTGGTTTGAGCTGCCGGGACAGGTTCCCGAACAGCCGCCGGGGGTCGGAAAAGTGGGGAAAGGCGTTGTAGACGAGGATCCGGTCGAAGGAGCCCAGATCCATCTCCTGAGCGTCGCCGCAGCGGACGGTGACCCGGGGGTCGCCGACGAACTTGCTCCGGGCGATCTCGGCCATTTTGGGGGAGATGTCCACCGCCGTGACGGAGGCAGCCCCGCGGCGAAGATAGTCGCCGATCAGGACCCCTGTGCCGCATGCCACGTCCAGCACGGCCGCACCGGGGACCACCCCGCCCAGGTCCAAAATGCGGGCGATGACGGCCTCGTCGCGGACCATGCCCGCGTCCCAGTCGGGGGCCAGGCGGTCGAAGAATGCAATGACATCCCGGGTATCTATCATGGAAACTCCTTAACAAAGGAGCCGCGTTCTTCGCGCGGCTCCCGTGTGCATGCATGAGGGATCAGAGGGACACATCCTCCACGTACAGCTCCCGAACGGCGGGGGCAGCGGGGGCTTCCTTCTTGGGCTCGGGCTTGGGTTCGGGTTCCACGAGACCGTCCCGGACGTCGAAGAACTTCTTGGCCACCTGGGGGAGCAGGGCGTAGCTCAGCACGTCCTCCTCCTGATGGGCCTGGTCGCCCAGCTCCTTCTTGTACTTCTCCAGCTCCGGCTCGATCAGGTCAGCGGGGCGGCAGGTGATGACCTTCTCGTCGCCGATGGCCATCTTGCGGACTTCCTCGTTTACTTCGCCGGGGAGCTTGCCGTAGGCGCCCCTGAGCAAGTCCTTAGAGTTGTTGGGGAAGTTCTTGTAGCGGCCCATGAGCACGTTGAACACGGCCTGGGTGCCCACGATCTGGCTGGTGGGGGTCACCAGGGGCGGATAGCCGAAGTCCTTGCGGACCACGGGGATCTCCGCCAGCACGTCGTAGTACTTATCCTCGGCGCCGGCCTGCTTGAGCTGGCTCACCAGGTTGCTGAGCATGCCGCCGGGCACCTGGTAGATGAGGGTGTTGGTGTCCACCATCATGGACTTGGTGGTGTAGGTGCCCTCCTGCATCATCCGATCCTGGACCTTGCGGAAGTGCTTGGCTACCTCGGCCAGGGCCGCGAGATCGAGACCGGTGTCCCGCTCGGTGCCCTTCAGGGTGGCCACCAGGGATTCGGTGGCGGGCTGGGCGGTGCCGTTGCCGAAGGGGCTGAGGCAGGTGTCCACGATGTCCACGCCGGCCTGGGCGGCCATGAGGTTGGTCATGTCGCCGGTGCCGGTGGTGTTGTGGGTGTGCAGGTGGATGGGGATGTCGCCCAATTCCGCCTTCATCTTCTTGATGAGGCTGTAAGCGTCGTAGGGCAGCAGCAGGTTCGCCATGTCCTTGATGCAGATGGAGTCGGCGCCCATCTCGTCGAGCTCCTTAGCCAGCTTCACGAAGTACTCCTCGTTGTGGACCGGGGAGATGGTGTAGCTCAGGGCGGGCTCGCACCAGCCGCCGTACTTCTTGGTGTACTTGATGGCGGCTTCCAGGTTCCGGGTGTCGTTCAGGGCGTCGAAGATGCGGATGATGTCGATGCCGTTCTCGATGGCCTTGCGGCAGAAGGCTTCCACCACGTCGTCAGCGTAGTTCTTGTAACCCAGGATGTTCTGGCCCCGGAAGAGCATCTGGAGCTTGGTCTTGGGCAGAGCCTTGCGGAGTTTGCGGAGCCGCTCCCAGGGGTCCTCGTTCAGGTACCGAAGGCAGGCGTCGAAGGTGGCGCCGCCCCAGACCTCGAGGGACCAGTAGCCGATGTTGTCCAGAGCCTCGCAGGCGGGCAGCATGTCGGAGATAGGCATCCGGGTGGCCGCCTTGCTCTGGTGGCCGTCCCGCAGGATGGTATCGGTGATGTACAGTTTATTGGCCATAGTCTACCTCACTTGAACAGGGACAGGAACACGCCCGCCGCGATAGCAGAGCCGATGACGCCGGCCACGTTGGGACCCATGGCGTGCATGAGCAGGAAGTTGCCGGGCTTGGCCTTCTGGCCCTCCACCTGGGAGACACGGGCCGCCATGGGCACCGCGGACACGCCGGCGGAGCCGATGAGGGGGTTGATCTTCTCCTTGAGGAAGAGGTTCATGAGCTTCGCGAGGAGCACGCCGCCGGCGGAGCCGCCGCCGAAGGCGAAGATGCCCAGGGCCATGATCTCCAGGGTCTGGAGCTTCAGGAAGTTGGCCGCGGTGGCGGTGGCGCCTACGGAGATGCCCAGGAAGATGGTGACGATGTTGATGAGCTCATTCTGGGCGGTCTTGTTGAGACGGTCGGTGACGCCGCTCTCCTTGAAGAGGTTGCCCAGCATGAGGCAGCCCACCAGGGGCGCCGCGTCGGGCACCAGGAAGCTGACGAAGATGGTCACGGCGATGGGGAAGATGATCTTCTCCTGCTGGGACACGGCCCGGAGCTGCTTCATGGTGATCTGCCGCTCCTCCTTGGTGGTCAGCGCCCGCATGATGGGGGGCTGGATGACCGGCACCAGGGCCATGTAGGAGTAGGCAGCCACGGCGATGGCGCCCAGCAGCTCAGGAGCCAGCTTCGTGGTGACCAGGATGGCCGTGGGGCCGTCCGCGCCGCCGATGATGCCGATGGAGGCCGCCTGGGGGGTGGTGAAGCCCAGGATCAGGGCGATGCCGTAGGCCATGTAGATGCCCAGCTGAGCGGCCGCGCCCAGGATCAGGGACTTGGGATTGGCGATGAGGGGACCGAAGTCCGTCATGGCGCCCACGCCCATGAAGATGAGGCAGGGGTAGATGCCCAGCTTGACGCCCAGGTACAGGTAGTCCAGCAGACCGCAGTGCTTGGGGTCGGCCAGCATGGTCCAGTTGACGTGGCCCTCGGCGTAGATGTCCGCGTGGTAGAGCCCCGCGCCCGGCAGGTTGGTGAGCAGCATGCCGAAGGCGATGGGGAGCAGCAGCAACGGCTCGAACTTCTTCACGATCGCCAGATACAGCAGCACGCAGGCGATGAGGATCATCACCAGCTGCAGCGGAGTATCGAAGATCTGATAGAATCCGGTCGTTTTTAAGAATTCAAGTACGGCGGTACCCATAGCTCGGTGACCTCACAATCAACCGATGGAGCACAGCAGCTGGCCGGAGGAAACGGTGGAACCCTTCTGGACGGACAGGTTGGACACGGTACCGGCGCAGGGGGCGATGATCTCGTTCTCCATCTTCATGGCTTCCAGGATCATGAGGATCTGACCGGCGGTGACGGCCTGGCCATTGGCCACGCGGACGTCCAGGATGTTGCCGGGCATGGGGGCGTTGATGGTCTCACCCTTGCCGGCGGGAGCGGCGGCGGGAGCGGGCGCGGCCATGGGGGCGGGCTTGGGCGCGGCGGCCTTGGGGGCGGCGGCACGAGCGGGAGCGGCGCCGGGGATGGGCCGACGGGGACCGGCGGCGGGCCGGGCAGCGGGAGCGGCAGCGGCGGGGGCGCCGGCGGCGATCTCTTCCACTTCCACCTGATACAGAACACCATTCACATTGACGTTGAAAGTACGCATGATTCCTTTTTCCTCCCTAAATCAGTTCATTCTTGTAATGGATAAGATGCGGATGCCGCTGACGTCCTCGCCCATAACGGTGGCGATAGCGGCGGAGATGGCGGCCACCATGCTCTGGCGGTCTTCGATCTCCTCGGCAGCGGGCTCGGGAGCCGGCTCCGGTTCGGCCGCGGCTGCAACGGGCGCGGCGGGTTGTTCTGCGGGCATGGCTTTTGCCGCCTTAGCCGCTTCCTTGGCCGCTGATTTGCCCAGGATCTTGCCCAACAGGGTGATGATCAGGATCAGCGCCAGCAAGCCGACGAAGACGGTGCCAAAGCCCAGCACGAATACGGTGAGAAACGGCAGATCGGTGTTTGCCGCAGCCATTACCCATAGACTCATGTCGGTCAACATTTTTCCCTCCTGCAAGTTTTCATGCATTATGAGTCTTCATTATGACCCATCTTTTATTAAATTCGACGTAAATCCTCGTTTCCCTTTTTTCTTTTCACGAATCGGAAATATATTTTTTGTGTATCCTGTTCCTATGCTGATATTGTTTCTCCGGGCGGTGCTCCTGTACGCTTTCATCCTCTTTATTCTGCGCATGACGGGGAAGCGGCAGATCGCGGACCTGCAGCCCTTCGACCTCATCATCTCCATGGCTATAGCGGACCTGGCCGCCACGGCCATCTCGGACACGGATATCCCCCTCCTCTACAGCGTGATCCCCATCCTGGCCCTGTACCTCGTGCAGCAGGCGGTGGCGTTTTTGAGCCTCCGGTCGAAAGGGTTCCGCACCTTCGTGTGCGGGTCCCCCCTGCTGCTGGTCCGAGAGGGGGTGCTCCAGGAGGACGTGATGCGGCAGGCCAACTACACCGTGGCGGACCTCTCCGACCACCTGAGGGCGGGGTCGGTGTTCGACATGAGATCCGTCCAGTACGCCATTTTGGAGACCAACGGCACGTTGTCGGTCCTGGAAAAGCAGAAGGCGGATCAGCCCCAGCCCAAGCTCAGCTACATGCTCATTTTGGACGGGGAACTCTGCAAGACGGCCCTGCGGCACCTGCGGATCCCGCCCAAGGCTCTGCGGACGCTGCTCCGGCGGTACGGGGTCCGGGATATGAAGGACGTGTTCTATCTCCAATACGTGGGGGACGGTTCCCTGCGGCTGCAGATGAAGGAGCGATGCGGGGCGAAAGTGAAGGACATCCCGAAGAAGGAGGCGAAGGCGCTGTGTTCGTACGAGTAAGGCGGGCGTTCACCATGCTGGCGGTGCTGTTCCTGCTGTTCCTGTTCATCGTGCCCTCCCTGTACCTGAGGGACCAGTGTGAAGACCTGAAGGCGCTGTGCGACCGGGCGGCCGCCGGGGACAGGGCCGCCTATGAAGCCCTCCGGGAGCGCTACGATGCCATGCGGAGCAAGGCTGAGCTGTTTTTAGACCACAGGGTCATGGACGACGCCACGGTGCCCCTGAGGCTCATGGAGGTGTATCTGAGCGCCGGGGATCAAGCGTCCCTCCGGGCCGCGGCGGCGGAGTTCCGGCAGGCATTGGACTGCATGCTGTCCATCGAGACCGGGGACCTGCGGCTCCTGTTGTAACTTTTTCGCAACGGGGCCGTGAACAGCGGCCCGAAGGCTTGCCAGGGCCCGGTCGAAGATGGTATGCTCCGGGTATGGAAAAGAAGACCTCCAAAGGGCATATCTGGGCCCCACTGGCCCTGCTGGTCCTGGCGGCGTCCGTTTGGTTCGGGCTGCCGCCCTACTATCATTTCATCGCGGTGGGCCTGGCCCTCCTGGCGGTCCCGGCGCTGCTCTGGCGGCGGGGGGCTTACTGGATGGTCCTGGCGGCTCTCGTAGTCTACGGGGCCTTTTTGTGGACCTTCCGGGCCTCCGGTTACCACTACGCCTCCCTCCTGCCCCTCTTTGCCGCTATGCTCATGCTGGTGTTCCGGTTCGGGAAGCGGGGTTTGAAGAGGCTTACAGGCGCTGTGACGGGCCTGGCGCTCCTGTTGGCGCTGGCAGCCGAGGTCCCCATCGTCGAGACGGCTGCGCGGGCAGACAAAAGCGACGCCCCGTACGTGATCGTCCTCGGCGCGGCGGTGTACGGCGAGACTCCCTCCATCTCCCTCAAACATCGGTGCGACCGGGCAGCAAAGCATTTGCGAGCCGATCCCGCCGCCGTGGCCGTGGTGTCCGGTGGCCAGGGAGAGGGCGAGAGCATCTCCGAGGCGGAGTGCATGAGGCGGTATCTTAGGGAAAAGGGCGTGGCGCCCAGCCGCATCTTGAAAGAGGACCGGTCCACCTCCACGTGGGAGAACCTGACCTTTTCCAAAGCCGTCATCGAGGAAAACGGAGGGGACAGCGGGCGCGTGGCCATCGTGTCCAGCCCGTATCATCTCTACCGCGCAAAGCGCCTGGCGTCCGCCCTGGGCATGGAAGCCGACGGCCTGCCCGGCGACCACGGCTACCCCGTGTATATGACGGGCATGTATCTCAGGGAGGCCGTGGCCGTCTGGAAAATGTGGGTCATGGGCGCGTGAGAGAAAGCCCCCAGGGGGCTATACTCTCCCTCTCTTTTTCATTCTCTTTTTCTTTTTCATTCTCTTTTTCATTTTCTTTTTCTTTTTCTTCCTCCGATACGGATCTTTTTTCTCCGATACGGAGATACGAAGAACCACCGGTTTTCCCCCATGAGGGACCGGTGGTCCATATTCACTCCTTCGCCGATTTCAGCAGGGCGTCGATCTCCCTGTCCGTGAGGTAGCGCCACTGGCCGCTCCTCAGGTCCCCCAGGGTCAGGGGGCCGTAGCCCTCCCGCTTGAGGCGCAGGGTCTTGTGGCCCACGGCCTCCAGCATCCGGCGGATCTGCCGGTTGCGGCCCTCGTGGATGGTGATGGAGATGCCGGTGTCCCCCTTCTGGTTGGCGGTGGTGTAGTTGATCCGGGCGGGGGCGGTCATGCCGTCGTCCAGCATGACGCCGTTGGTGAGCTGGGCCCGCTGCTGGGCCGTCAGCTTGCCGTCGCAGACGGCGTAGTAGGTCTTCTCTACCTTGAATTTGGGATGGGTCATCTTGTTGCACAGGTCCCCGTCGTTGGTCATGAGCAGGAGCCCCTCGGAGTTCAGGTCCAGCCGACCGATGTTGTAGAGCCGCTCGGGGATCTCCGTGAAGAAGTCCAGGACGGTCTTGCGGCCCTGGGGGTCCGCGCTCGAACAGATGACGCCCCGGGGCTTGTAAAAGAGGATGACGATCCGCTTTTGGGTGGTCTCAATGGGCTGGCCGTCCACCAACACCGCGTCCCCCGGCTCCACCGACATGCCCAGGGCGGCCTGTATGCCATTCACCGTGACCCGGCCCTCCTCTATGAGCTTCTCCGAGGCCCGGCGGGAGGCCACCCCCGCCGCGGCCATGAATTTTTGCAGTCTCTCCCCCATGTGCTTTCCTTTCTATGCGGCGAAATACGCCTCCGTGACCCGCCGGAGGAACCAGCGGAAGGTCAGGGGCTGAGCCCCCTCGCTGACCAGCAGCGGGACGGACGCCGCCTGTTCCCCGTTGACCGTGAGAACGGCTTCCCCCACGATCATCCCCGGGTCCACCGGCGCCGCGAGGCCGTCTGTGAGGCGAATGGCCAGCTGCGCATCATCCTGCCCGTCCTTCCTGACGGGATACAGTATACCCTCTTTGGCCGCGGCAGGCAACGATTTTTTCTCGCTGCCCGTGACGGGCACCTGCCCCACGGTCTGGCCGGGCGTCAGGAAGGCGCGAAGCTCGTATCGAGAAAAGCCCCGGTCCAGTATCTTCTTCCCGTCGTTCCACATGTCGGGGGCGTTGAGGACCGCGCCGATGAGGAGCATCCCCTGCCGCTCCGCAGCGAAGCAGAGGCACCGGCCCGCCTTCCTGGTATAGCCGGTCTTGATCCCGCAGCCCCCCTCCACCTGGGTCAGCACCTTGTTCTTGGTGCGGAAGGTGCGGATCCTGTCGCCCGTGGTCGTTGTGTACTTCTCTGTGCTCACCAGCTCCCGAAAAGCTGGCAGGGCCATGGCCGCCGCGGCCATCTTGGCAAGGTCCCATGCGCTGGTGTAGTGCTGGGGATCGTGGAGGCCGTTGGGGTTCACGAAATGGGTGTCAGCGCAGCCCAGGGCCGCCGCTGTATCGTTCATCCGGGCCGCGAAGGCCTCTACAGAGCCGCTGTGGTGGACAGCAAGAGCCACCGCGGCGTCGTTGCCGCTGACCATCATCAAGCCGTACAGGAGGTCCCGGAGGCTGAGCCGCTCCCCCGCATGAAGGTACATGGAGGAGCCCTCCACACCCGCCGCCTCAGGGGCCACCTCGATCAGCGTGTCCATATCCTCCCCCGCTTCCAGCAGGAGCAGGGCGGTCATGATCTTGGTGGTACTGGCCATGGGGAGCCGATCGTGCTCATGCTCCCCCAGCAGGAGCCGCCCGCTGGCGGCCTCGATCAGGGCGTATGCCTTCGCCGTGATCTTCTCCTCCTTTTGGGCCGCCCGAGCCTCCACGGGCAGCAGCAGGAGCAGGGCGAGGAGCAGGAGCCGAACGCGCCTTACCACGCTTCCCCTTCCCTTTCAGCCTTCTTCTGGTCCATGCTGAGCCGTACCTCCTTCACGAACTTGGGGAGCTGACCGACCAGGCGGTCCAATGTGGAGTCGTAGTTGGCGGGGACCACGGTGACCTCATCCGACCTGGTGACCAGAAAGGCCTTGGGCGTCAGGGACACTCCAGCCACGGCGGTGCCCAGAAAGGGGAAGCTTTTCTGCTCCGCCAGGGCGGCTCCCGCCACCTTGCCCGCAGGGGCGTACTCCCCGCCGCCGGAGAAGAAGCCGAAGCTGACTTTGGACACAGGGACCACCACCCCGTTCCCCGCCGGGATGGGCTCCCCCACGATGGTATTCACGTCCACGATGGTCTTCAAACGGGCCATGGTGGTCTCGATGATGGATTCAACGCTTTGCATGTGGTATGTTTCCTTTCAGATATTCGAGGATATTCTGCGCCAGGACGAAGCGGCCTATTCCCGAAAGCCCCAGGGCGCAGATGGTCTTGTCGAAGCAGGGGGTGGGCCTGAGGGCTATCTCCGCGCCGATCCCCCGGCCCAGAGCTTCCAGGAGACTGTAGACGAGCCCCAGACCCTCCACCGTCAGGGCCCCGTCCCCTTCCGTGCCTACGGAGAGGGTGGCCAGGAGGCGCGTGTCGCGGATCACGGGGGCAAAGCTCCTTTTCTTCCTTTTCCTGCGTTTGGCTCCCAGAGGTTTGCGTCGGCCCTCCCGGTCCAGGCGGTAAAGCTTGAAGTAGGGGGACTGCAGAAAGTCTCCCTCCACCCGGAGCCGCAGGAGGGAGGCCACCGTGACCTCCGCCCGGCCGGACGTGGGCGAGAGGCGAGCGTCCAGCCGCAGCGAGAAGGGCCAGAACAAAAGATACAGAAGGGTAAACGCTCCCGCGATCAGAAAAATCATGGTCGTAGTCTGTCCAAAGGGCCCCCTTCCACGCACGGTTTCCCATCTTTTTCACATTTCGAACATGCACAAACCCAGATTTCTGCTATAATACCTTTATTCAGGCTATGTTCGGATATATCGGCACAATCGAATCGGAACTGAAGGTGCGGGAGGCCGCCAGCTATAAAAGCTGGTACTGCGGCCTCTGCAAGTGCATGAAGCACAGGTACGGCCCCCTGTCCACCCTGTTCCTTCAATACGACTGCGCGTTCCTCGGGCTGCTCTTTTCCGGGGAGCTGGGGGAACAGGTGGACGCCAAACGGTGCCACTGCCTCCACCGGTGCCACGACCCCCGCCGGAAGTACCGGCTGGAGACCCCCGCCCTCCGGTTCGCCGCGGCGGTGAACGTCCTTTTAGCTTACTACAAGTGCCTGGACGACTGGCGGGACGAGCGGGACGTAGTGAAAGGCGCGGCATCCCTGCTCCTCAGGGGAGCGGTGAAGCGGGCCGGGCGGGACTACCCGGAGCTGCGGACCCGAACGGAGCAGTTTTATGAGGACCAGGCCGCCATGGAGCGGGACGACGGTCGGCTGGACGCTGCGGCGGACCCCACGGGCAAGTATCTGGAGGCCCTGGGGGACATGCTCCCCTTCCCGGAGTCTGAGAAATTGCCCCTCAAATGGCTCCTCTACAACCTGGGCCGGTGGATATACCTGATGGACGCCTGGGACGATCGGGAGAAGGACCAGAAGAAGGGCGCCTTCAACCCCTACGTGAAGGCGGGCACCGCGAAGGAGGACGCGGCCTTCGGGCTGTACGCGTCATTGGAGGAGGCCAACAAGGCTTTCGATCTGCTGACCCCCAGCCGGGATCGGGGGCTGATGGAGAACGTGCTCACCCTGGGGTGCCCCGAGCGCACCCGGCGGGTATTGGAGAAGGACGGAAAGGAGGCGGGCCATGAATCCCTATAAGGTGCTGGGCGTCAGCGAAAACGCCACCCAGGAGGAGATCCGCAAGGCGTATCTCGCTCTGGTGAAGAAATACCACCCGGACCGTTACGCCGACGGGCCCATGAAGGACATGGCCAACGAGAAGCTGAAGGAGATCAACCAGGCCTACGAGCTTTTGACCAAGAAGAAGAGCTCCTCGGGCTACGGCGGCTCCTCCTCCGGCTACAGCGGCGGCAGCGGCTACAGCCAGAACACCTGGTCCCAGGGCAGCTACTGGCAGAACCAGGGCAGCTACAATGGGGACTACGCCCAGGAGTTTTCCCGGGTCCGCAGCTACTTCTCCCAGAACAATTTGAACGCCGCCCGGTCCGTGCTGGACGGGATCCCCCTCCACAACGGGGAGTGGCATTACCTCTACGGCATCCTCTACTTCCGCTGGGGCTGGTACGACCAGGCCCGGCAGCACCTGTCCATGGCCTGCAGCATGGAGCCGGGGAACATGGAGTATCAGAACGCCTATTCCACCGTCATGAACACGGGCCGCGGCTTCGGCAGCAGCCCGCTGAACATGAACGGCCAGGACTGCGACATCTGCGACTGGTGCGCCACCATGATGTGTCTCAACTGCCTCTGTAACTGCGGAGGCTGCCACTGATGGAAAAGAAGAAGCTGTCCCTGAGCCGTCGGCTGTCCCTGGGGGCCATGGTGGCCGCCCTGACGCTGCTGTTCCTCTACGCCTCGGAGGTGCTCACGGGGTTCCGCTTCCTCTGCGCCGCCCTCAGCGGCCTCTTTATAGTGGTTTTGACCCAGGAGGACCTGTTCGGCATGGCCTGGCTGTGCTATCTCGCGGTGTCCGTCCTGGGCTTTCTTCTCTGCCCGGACCGCTTGAGCTGGTTCCTCTACGTGACCCTCATCGGCCACTACGGCATCGTCCGCCGGTTCTTTCAGAAGTTCATCACCGTTCCCGCCGTCCGGTCCATCTTCACGGTGCTCTACTGCAACGCCGGCACCGTCCTGGGCCTCTGGGCCATTTACACCGTGGCAGGGGTCAACGTCCTGGACAGGCTCCCGACCAGCGTCCCCACGGCGGTCCTGGTGCTGATCGCGGAGGCGGTGTTCTTCCTGCTGGACATCCTGTTCGAGGCCGCTTCCAACATCTATGTGAAGCGGGTCCGCCGATTCCTGCTCCGATAGCATAGGCTCCCGGTTTTCGTCCCATACTAAGCCATCATGGGACGGAAACGAAACGAAGAGACCAAACCGCATGCCCACCGCCGCCTGAAGCGGTGGTTTTTTTTGCTGGCCGGGCTGATATGTATCCCGGTGGTCGCCCTGGCGGCCTACGTGCTGAGCCGGGACGCCTGGCACATGCTGGACGAGGAGAAGCTGGGCTACGACAGCCTCAGCGTCCAGGTCTTCGACGGGGACGACGCCCTTTTCTCCGCCCTGTCGGGCGGAGAGGAACGGCTGCTGGTCTCCATAGGCGACCTTCCCGACCACGTGAAGAACGCCTTTATCGCCGCCGAGGACGCCCGGTTCTACGACCATCCGGGGGTGGACGCGGTCCGCATTCTGGGGGCCGCCTGGAGCGATCTCAAGGCCGGGGCCTTTGTGGAGGGAGCCAGTACCATCACCCAGCAGCTCATCAAGCTGACCCACCTGAACAGCCGCAAGGAGCTCTCCCGGAAGGTGGACGAAGCCATCCTGGCGGTGCAGCTCGAACGGGTCTACGGCAAGGACCAGATATTGGAGATCTACCTCAACACGGTGTACTTCGGCTCCGGCTTCTACGGCGTGGAGACCGCCGCCCGGGGCTATTTCGGCGTGTCGGCGTCGGAGCTGACCCTCGATCAGGCGGCCCTCCTGGCCGGCATCCTCAAGTCCCCCGCCCGCTTCGCCCCCAACCGGCGGCCGGAGGCCTCCGTGGGCCGTCGGGGCGTCATTCTGCACCTCATGGCCCAGTACGGCATGATCTCAGAGGAGGCAGCCGACGAGGCCGCCGCCCAGCCCCTGCGGCTCAGGAAGGACGAGGTCCTGGAGCGGCGGGGCTACTACGTGGACTACGCCCTCCAGGAGAGCTGCCGCCTGCTGGGGATCACCATGCTGCGGCTCCTTTCCGACGGGTATAGGATATACACGGGCATGGACCGGGAAGCGGAGGTCCTCTGCGAGGCGCTGTTCAGGGAGGACGGCAACTTCCCCCAGGTCAACGGGGAGAGCGCCCAGGGGGCTATCTGCCTGATGGACGCCCAAACCGGCTACATCAGCGCTTTGGTGGGGGGCCGGGACCAGGACGTGGCCCTGGGCCTCAACCGGGCCGTCAGCATCCGCCGCCAGCCGGGGTCCGTCATCAAGCCCATCCTGGTCTACGCCCCGGCCCTGGAAGC
>LXOW01127046.1_pt1 | contig 13655 bp, 11 predicted proteins | sample 1368591 | NCBI WGS metagenome assembly LXOW01 (sample SAMN04884650, study PRJNA319009) | bovine gut metagenome | isolation source: Cow rumen | host: Bos taurus | place: Italy: Legnaro (PD) | collected 2014-07-09
CGCCTCGTCCTTCACGCTCAGCCAAATGTCGTATTCGCCCGGCACCGTGGGGGTATACGTGAGGGTGGGCGTTGTCGTCCAACCGCCATCGTAGACGAGCTCCTCCTCGTTCAAATCAGAGTCCAACCAGTGGACGACGAACGAGTACTGTACCGTGCCGGCCCCGCCGACGGCCTCAGCCGTCCAGGTGATCGGCTCATTCACCGTTGCGGAGGTCTTGTCGACCGAAAGCTTCGCCATCAGCTCGCCTTCATGTTCCGCAGCCCAGTGGGCATCCCAGTCCGGGTCCATGACGCAGATCCCATGGCTACAGCCTGCTTCCCGGCTGTTTTCGCCGCAGCAGTCCTCGCAGAGCTCGCACCAGGGGCAGATGTTCGCGCAGCGGCTGCAAGCCTCGCCGCACTCGGAGCAGATCTGCGCACACTCTTCACAGCTTTGGCAGTTTTCACATAATTCCACGCAGTTTGCACAGCGCACAAGGCAGAAGGAGCAGAGGGTAGTGCACTCTTCGCAGAGTTCACAAACCTCGCAGACATTCTTGCAGTTGGAGCAGTAGCCGCAGTCCCCGCAGAAGAGAGCGCCGCACTCGGAGCAGCTGTTCCGGCAGCCGGGGCAGACAAGCGCGCAGTCGGAGCAGCAGCCGCAGGCCAGGCAGAAGAGCACCGCGTCCTCGTTGCAGCCGTGGCAGCTCGGGCAGTGGAGGCCCTGGTCGAGACAGCAGTCCAGACACAGACCGCAGGACTCGCAATATCCGCCGCCGCAATCCTCGCAGCGGCCACAGTCGGAACAGCACTTGTGATTGTCGTTGATATAGCAGTTGCCGCAGTCGGGGCAGGCTGCGTCCTCCTCCAGATGGCATTCCAGGCACATCTCGCCGCAGCCGTCCTTGCAGCGCCCGCCGCAGTCGAAGCAGCGGCCGCAGAGCAAGCAGCCCTCATTTTTGGTACAAGCCATGCAGTCAGGACAGTGGGTGCCGTTGATGCTGTAGGCGCAGTAGCCGCACATGCCGCAGTCGCTGCAGTAGTCGGCGTACATACAGTCGGCACAGAGCATACACTCTGGGCAGAAGTCCACGCTGTCGTCCACGTAGCAGTTGCCGCACTCACAGCAGGCCAGACCTTGCTCAATGTGGCACTCCAGGCACATGTCGTCACAGCCTGCGCCGCACTGGGGGCTGCAGTCAAAGCAGCAGCCGCAGATCAGGCAGCCGCCGACCTCCTGGCCGCATGCGCCGCACTCGGGGCAGTGCTGGTGGTTGTCCTTGGCGCAGTCCAGACACAGCTTGCATTCCTCGCAGAAATCTCCCCAGGACTCGCAGGCGCCGCATTCCGTGCAGTGGTGATCGTCGCCGCAGCCGCAACCCACAGCGCAGTGCGGGCCGCCGGAACAGAGCCAATCGTCATAGCGCCAGGCCCCGCAGTACTCGCACTCCTCGCCGTCCTCGTAGTCGGCGGGTTCATCCGGGCGAAGCTCCCGGCCAAAGGCGGGAGCCGCTACGTTGAGCAGTATAGCGACCGTCAACGTGAAAACCAGAATCATTTTCCCGATTCGTTTCATAGATTTCCTCCTAATCCGCTCCGTCTGCGGTCGTCCTCATGCACCACCAGACCCAGCGCCTTGGCGTTGACCGCAAGCTCCAGGCGGTTCGTATAGCCGGTCTTATTGAGCATGTTTTGGATATGCCGTTTGACGGTAAAAACGGAAATATTGTATTTCTCCGCGATCTCCTCGTTGGAGCGGTTCATGGTCAGCTCCCGTAATATCTCCAATTCCCGCTCCGTCAGATCAGATTTCCGGGCACCGCCGAACTCCGGGTCGGGCTGGCTTCCCGGATAGACCGATTCGCCCTGCATGGTGCGGTCCATCACCTCTAAGAGAGAGCGTTCGTCGTATTCCTTGAACCAGAAGCTCTCAACCCCGGCCTGCCGCGCCTGCTCGATCCACTGGGATTCCGCCGTGGACGTTGCCACGATGACCCGGACGCGGGGATTGTTTCGTTTGATGGTTTCCGCGCAGGTCAGGCCGTCCAGCCCCCGCTTCATCATCACGTCCAGAATGACCAGGTCAACCGAATTGGTCCGGCAGAAGTTCACGGCCTGTTCCGCCGTCGCCAGAGATGCGGCCAGCTCGTACTTGGCGGCAGTCTTGATATACATTTCAAAAAAGCCTCTTGCCACGTACTGGTCGTCTGCAATTACCACTCGGATGGGCGTTCCCACTTCAAGTCACCTCGCTCTCGCTTTATACTGAACTCCCATAAAAATCTTTAACCTGTTCCGGCAGGAATTGTGCCGTACTTCGTCCTTGCCGGGCGTCAAGCCCGCCTGCGTCCTCCGCCTCGTCTGGCGCAATTCCTGCTCGGAATATTTTTCAATCTTTCTATGGGTGTTCAGTATTACGCTTTTTCGGGTCAGTTCAGCTTGATGGACTCCAAAATTGCCTTGGTCATATCGGAATCATAGGCAAATCCCGCCATTCTGACGTTGACGGCCTTGTCTCCGATCACAGCGTACATCTGAACCACGGGGGATGGGCCGGTGTAGGTTTCATACATGTAAGAGACGCCGGTCCACTCGTATGCGCCGATTTTGATGGACACGTCCTGCAGCTCGGTGACCTTTTCCGCATCCTTGTTATACTCCTTCGTGGCGGCAACGTCCTTCTGGCACTGCTCCTCTGTGGAGATGCCGAACAGATAATAATTCATGGCGTTGTCGCTCTTCTGGATCCACATGCCGTTGGGGTCTTCCTTGTCAAGCTGGGAACCGCCGGTCAGCTTCATGCCGTCCGGCACAAAGACTTCGGCATAAACGCCCCAGGAATCCGTCGTACCGGTCAGCTTTGCGGCGGGGGCCTCCGTCGTCTGCACGACGCTTGTCGTTTCGCCTGTTTTGGCGCCTGTTTGCGCGCCTGTTTGCGCGGTGGTATCGTCCTGCTTGTCGCATCCCGCAAAGCAAAGCGAGAGCGCTAAAACGCCTGCCATGATCCATGCCATTTTCTTCATGATTCCATACTCCTTCTTGATGATTTGGGGGCGTGCCCCCTTTTCGGAAACATTATATAGAACCTGCAGGCGGTTTTCATCGTCCGCAGGAACCATTTTTATACAGGAAGATAAATTGTGATCGTAACCGAAGGCTGGGCGGAAGCTGACATCGTTCCGCCCGCGTGCTCCACCAGGGTACGGAGGGAGGACAGGCCTCCGGTCTCGGAAAGGGGCTTCTCCGGGGCTCTGCCGTCTCCGGTCAGGGTGAACGTGAGCCCATTGCCATCGTCTTCCATATCCACCTCCAGACAGCTTCCGTCCGCGTGCTTGCGCAAGTTGGAGGCGCATTCCCGGATGGCTGCAGCCAGGATCCTTCGAGGCGTTCCGCTTTCCGGAATTGCGCCGCAAAAGCGTACCATAATGCCGATCGTCCTCGCCGCCTCGATCGCTTCGCTCAGCCGGTCGCGCTGGGTATCGTCCTCCTCGTATTCCTTCAGCAATTGGGCATTGGTAACGCTCAGCGTTTGAAGAAGCGCCGCCTCGTCAATGGCCGCCGGGTCCTCCATGTATCGGCGGCTGACAAGAAGCACGTGGCCGGTTTCATTGTGAACCTGCATTCTGGCATTCAAGAGTTCCTGCGATATGATGATCTGCTCGGCTTCCCGGTTATAGTCCGCCAGGCGTCGGTGCAGCTCTTCCAGCTTGTCATGCTTCTTCCGCATCTCCTCGTTGATGTGAGCCAGCGCGGTAACGTCTGTGGCCGTGAGCTGGGTATAAACCTTTTCGCCGTCGCTGACCTTTCCGCGGGAAAGCTTCCACATCCTTGTGCCGTCGGAGACGACGGCCTGCGGCTTGCCCGCCTCCGTGTCGTCCCCTGCTTCAGCCCGTTCCAACAAAGGCTGCATATCCGTCAAAGCCCGCCCAGTCAGAGCGCGGGAAAGCGCATCCATGGTCAGGTTGGTCAAAACAGTTTGACCTGATTCCTCCGCAAAGGCAATCCCCGCGGGAAGCAGATCGACCGTCTCCTTGACGGAATCCGGAGTTGGGCGAGCCTTTCGCAGCAGGATCAATGTGCGGGAAACCAAAAACAGCCATAGCGCTGTGAAAAGCTCCATAAGCGCCGGAACGAACACCGGAAGAGAGCAGAAGGCAGTCGTTGCGGCATGCCAGGTTCTGGGGTATTCCGGCTCGCCATGATGAAACATACCGTCCAGTAAAAAGAAGAACAGCGCGAAAAGGGCAAGAAGTGAAAAAAACGAGGAAATAATATGCGTGCGGCTTCCCTTGACATGCGCCAAAATCAGGCAGAGGTAGGTGTTCCAGAGCAGAAGCAGCAAGGCGGTGACAACCAGCAGACTTCGGACAGGCGTCTGCATTGCGTTCCAGATCGTCATTTCATGCCACCCCCTTCCCGGATACAGGCCGTCAGATACAGGATGCCCTCCCGTTCCTCGGAACGGACAGGCAGCGGCGTATCGGCTGTTTCGATCTGCCCCTTCGGATTGGCCGCCAAGCGCAGCGTCCCTTTGGAATAGGAGACCATCAGAAGCGTTGCGCAGCCAAGCAGACGCTCCGCCAAAATCTCAAATGTGTCGTAGAGCGCGATGATCAGGCCGGAAGGCAGCAGGGCTTCCGCATCGGGATTTTGCGGTTCCGTGAAGCCGCTCTCGTCTACCGAGGTTTTGAGGCCGGCATAGGAGAGATACCGTCCAGACTCGGAAACGGCCAGATAGAGCTCCCGCAGCGGGATCTCCTCCTGCTCAGAAAGCGTCAGCAGCAAATTGGTTTTGCGCTTCACATAGGCATTGAGAACAGAGACGCTTGCGATGTCGCGGCGAAACGTCGGCGTGCCGGGACAGGCGCTGTTGAGCAGCTCTTCGATCCGCTTTTGCCAGGGATACATCTCCTCTGCAATTTCATGATAGATGCGGTGCCGGGAACGAAGATAGGCGTTTTGCTCTTTCTGACGGGTTGCATATTCGATCAGTGTATTTTCACTCTCCAGCAATTCGTTCGCTTCCGAGAGCGTCTCGTTGGCCTTTTGAACCTCGCTTTCATCCTCGACCCAGAACGCGAAACCGCCGCAGATCCGTTTGCCGGAGAGCTTCAGATCCGAACGAATCTGGATTGGGGCTTCCAGGGCTGCAGATAATTGATCGGCGCTTGCGTGAATTTCATCCGCAGAGCGATAGACCGCGCAATAATCCCGATCTGTAATCAGTACGGGCATCGGAAGCTCCCTAAAGAACTCGGCATAATTCACGTTATGCGGGATCAACCTCTTTTGAATGCAGATCTCACAGATTGCAAGCATGGAAAAAACATGGATCTCCGGCGACTCATAGGGCGGGATGAATTCGACGATTTTCTTAAGACGGTGGAGCTCAATCAGGCCAAACCATACAAACAGCACCGCCACAAACAGCAGGATCGTTCTTCTGTTTTTCCTGCGCCCGCAAGCGTGAATCAGCAGGAACAGTCCTGCCGCGACAGCCAGGATCATCCAAGCATAGGTCAAATAGAACGGCAGACGGTAGGTATAGGTTCCGCTCGATCCATACCAATCCTGGATTCCGGGCTTGGGTACAAACACCAAATGATGCAGGTCGTTGGTCAGAATCAAAATGGAAAGAACCGCCGCTGGGATGAGAAGGAGGCGCTCGTCCCAGCCCTTGCGCGTCTCTCCCCTGGCGATCCGGACGCAGACCATCCAAAACAAAGCCGGTATCATGGTCATTGGCAGATAAAACGCATACCAGGTTAGCCGAAGCGCGGCGAAACTCAAAGCAATGCGGTATTTATAAACCCGCAGACAGAGGTAAAGCAGCATTAGAATGGCCATGGTAATCAAATAACTGCGGGCGTTCGTCGGCAGGAGGCGGGTATAGACGGATCGAATCCAGACAAGCAGCAGGCCGGCGTAAATCGAGAAAACGAGGCAGAAGCACAACGTGACGAGAGAATAATCCGGCTCCGGTACGTTGTGCAGCCAATCTTCGACCACGTGAAGCACACCGGCAAGCAAAAACAAGCCGATGAACCCGCAAATATTCCGTTTTGCGTTCACGATATGCACGGTGCATGCTCCTTACATTCTTTTTTGTATACTATATACGTNNACTATATACGTGAATCGGAACATAATCAAGAAAATCCTTTTTGGATCAGAAAAGCTTTTTGTTTGCAGGCTTTCCAAACAAAAAGCATTCCAACAAAAAATGAGGTAAAAATCAAAAAACTGACTTGAAAATTGCCGTCAGCAATGTTATAATAACATGAAGCGCTGTAAAGAGACAGCTCTGTTTTTTGTCTGCAGTTTTCGGATCATTGCAGATTTGATCATTTATATTGAACCTGGCAAGAGCAGTTTTGCCAAACGCTGCAACTGCATCCCTGTTGACAACAAACGCAGTGAGTATTAGATCAATGATGAGGACGTCCTGTTCAGCTGCATCTGCTTGCGCTGCCGGGGCAAGGTCAACTACGAGGATGCCAAAGAGAGGCTGGACGCCCCCGGATACTACAAGGCTGCGCTTGGCATTACGCGGAGCATTCCGTCAGTGGAAACCCTGCGTCAGCGAATGGACGATATCGGTGTCAGCCTCCGGCAACAGATCCTTTTGATGATCCTCTGGGGAAGAGGGTAGCTTTTTGCGCCTGCTTTTGTCGCGGGCAGTGTTTTTCGTCAGAAATCTCGCGTCGTAAACGCAAGCTTGCAATGCGAGTAAATATATGAGTCCAGGTTCTCGGATTCTGGTAGAATTGTTGGTGCGGTAACAATGGGAAGCAAGTCCTTTTATTGCAAATATTGTAAGGTTATGTTGGATTTTCTATTATCCAGCTTTGTTATCATTGCGTTTTTCTGGCTTTATGGATTGCTTGCTTTGCTGGTTAAGATCGACGATCCTTCGGGGCCGGTCATTTTTAAGCAGCGGCGCCTGGGGAAAAAAGGCCGGGTCTACTGGATGTACAAATTCCGATCAATGCGTATTGGCGCGGAGAACACGGGAAGCGGCGTTTACTCAAACGATCACGACGAGCGCATCACGCGGATCGGTCATTTCCTGCGCAAATCCAGCCTGGACGAGCTGCCGCAGTTTTTCAACGTGCTCAAGGGCGATTGCAGTCTGGTTGGCCCGCGCAGCCCGCTCACATATCATCCCTGGCCCTGGGAACAGTATTCAGAAGAACAGAAGCACATGTTCGATGTTCGGCCCGGTATCACAGGCTGGGCGCAGGTCCATGGACGCCGGACGGTCGAATGGAACAAACGGATCGAGATGAATATCTGGTATGCCGATCACGTATCCTTATGGCTTGATCTTAAGATCCTGTTTTGTACGGTCTTTAAGGTCATCTGCAACAAAGACAATGGAAACATAGGGGAGACTGTGTCCAAGTAAGAGGTGGGCAGTATGGCGTTGAAACTGATGTATATAACGAACCGCCCCGATGTTGCGCTCGTTGCGGAGAGAAACGGTGTCGATCGCATTTTTATAGACATGGAATATATCGGCAAGGACGAGCGCCAGGGGAAGATCGATTCGGTCAAAAACCACCATACCATAGAGGACGTGAGGCGAATCCGCAGCGTGCTCACAAAGGCAGAGCTCCTGGTGCGCGTGAATCTGATCCATGATGCGACAGACGACTATTCCTCATCCGAGGATGAGATCAACGCTGTGATCGAGGCCGGGGCAGATATTATCATGCTGCCGTTTTTCAAAACGGTGGAGGAAGTGCAGCGATTTTTAGGAGTCGTCAGGAACCGCTGCAGGACGATGCTGCTGCTGGAGACGCCCGAAGCGGTCAATGTTCTGGACGAGATTCTCGCTTTGAAAGGGATTGATGAGATTCATATCGGTCTCAACGATCTCAGCATCGGATACGGGAAAAAATTTATGTTCGAACTGCTTGCGGACGGGACAGTCGAACGGCTCTGCCGCAAACTGCAAACAGCCGGGATGTTCTATGGCTTTGGCGGCATCGCGAGTCTTGGCCGCGGTCGGGTTCGTGCAGAGCTGATCATAAAAGAGCATTATTGGCTTGGGTCGCATATGGCGATCCTGTCCCGGTCTTTTTGCAACATGGATAAGATTAACGAAATTGAAGCGGTAGAGGAAATCTTCTTTCGCGGCATACGAGAAATTCGCACGCTCGAAAGGGAGTGCGCCAGCNNGCGCCAGCCACACGCGCTACTTTACAGACAATCATAAGGATTTGACAGCAGCAGTGGAAGCTATTGTGGAAGAAAGCACGCGGGAGACAGAACAGCTATGCACATGCTGATTACCGGGGCTTGGCAGGATGCGCAAGATCATTTTGCGGAAATAGAAGCCATGGGACATGATATCGTTTTCCTCCCCCAGGAGCGGGACCCGCTGCCCTGCGACCCGGCCTGGATTGAGGGCGTGATCGGCAACGGCTTGTTTCAGCGCCATCCGATGGAGTGCTTTCCCAATCTGCGTTTTATCCAGCTTACCAGCGCGGGATTTGACCGCGTGGATATGGACGCGGTGGAGCGACGCGGGATTGAGATTCACAACGCGAAAGGCGTCTACAGTGTTCCCATGGCGGAGTTTGCCGTGGCGAGTGTCCTCTCGGTTTACAAGAGGCTGGGGCAGTTCTGGGAGCAGCAGGAGCGCCGCGAGTGGAAGAAGTTGCGCAACCTGCGGGAGCTCGCCGGAAAGCGGGTTCTCATCATTGGCTGCGGCGACGCGGGCCAAGAATGTGCCAAACGATTTAAGGCCTTTGACTGTGAAGTGATTGGGGTTAACCGCACTGTGCGGGATATCAGATGGGTTGACCGGGTTGTGGATCTGGACAAGCTGGACGAAGAGCTTGAGAGAGCCGATATCGCTGTCGTGACCATTGCTTTGAACGAAGCGACGAAAGGGCTTGTCAATGCGAAACGACTCAGACCGGAAGCCATCCTGGTCAACATTAGCCGAGGAGGCACGGTTGACACGACAGACGCGAAATGCCGGATGATCCTTGACGTATTTGACGAAGAACCATTACCAAAGGACTCCCTGCTGTGGTCAACGGCAACAGTTACCCCACACAGCAGCTTCGTGGGAGAGGGAAATAGCAATAGATTATTCCGCATAATCAAAGCCAACTTAGAGGAAGCAACATGAGGAGCGACTTGAAAGAGAGATCGGGTCAACGGCCGGATTCACAGTCAAATTTATATATGGAGCATGAAAACTATGCCCGGTAAAGTCCTTATTATTGCCACCGTGCAAAGCCATATCGGACAGTTTCATAAACCCCTGATGAAACTGCTCAAGGCGCATGGGTGGGAGATTCACGTGGCTGCGCGGGACAACCTGGCGCAGAAGGATCATCTGAAACTGGAGTATCCGGACAAGGTCTTTGATATCCCTTTTTTCCGTTCTCCCTTCGATCTGCGCAATCTGAGAGCTTATTCTATGCTGAAAAGGCTGCTGCGGGAAGAGCGCTATGACGTGATCCACTGCAACACCCCGGTTGGCGGGGTGCTGGGCAGGCTCGCGGCAAGGGCCTGCCGGAAGAGCGGCACGCAAGTGTTCTATACGGCCCACGGCTTTCACTTTTACAAGGGTGCTCCAAAGAAGAACTGGATTCTCTTCTATCCAATTGAGAAATGGATGAGCCGATTCACCGACAAGCTGATTACCATCACCGGTGAGGATTATGAGCTTGCGCGCAAAAAGTTCAGCTGCCCGGTGTATCATATCCATGGCGTCGGTGCAAACAGCCAGAAGTATCACCCGATCAGCCCGGAGGAGCAGGCCAAACAGAAAGCGGAACTCGGTCTGAGCGGTCATGTCATTGTGAATGTCGGCGAGCTGCTGCCCAACAAGAATCAGAAAACCGCAATTCTCGCGATGAAAAGAGTGCTGCCCCAGTGTCCGGATGCCTGTCTGCTGATTGCCGGAAACGGCCCGGAGCGGGAGAACCTGGAAAAAATGGCCGCGGAGCTTGGCCTGGAGGCGCACGTTATCTTTCTGGGCTATACGACGCAACTGGAAAAGTATCTGCAGGTCTGTGATCTGGAAGTTGCGTGCAGTTATCGTGAGGGTCTGCCCCTCAATGTTGTGGAGGCTATGCTTTGCGGCAAGCCGGTTGTGGCGAGCAGAAACAGAGGTCACAGAGAACTCATCCGGGACGGGATAAACGGTTATCTGGCAGACCCGGATGATGTTGATGCGTTTGCTGACAAAATGCTCCAGGCTTTGCAGAAGCCGCTTCGTGACAGTGGGTATATTGAGCAGTTTGCGGATCATCATGTGACAAAAGAATTGAGTCAACTGTATGAGGTGTAGGTGATTTTCGTGGACCAGCAACCGCTTGTTTCCGTTATTATGGGGATTTACAACTGTGAAAAGACCCTGGCGCGGGCGGTAGAAAGCATTCAAAAGCAAACGTACACGAATTGGGAACTGATCATGTGCGACGATTGTTCAAGCGACGACACATTTCATACCGCCTGCCGGATTGCGCAGGAGGACCCCAGAATTCGTGTGATAAGGAATGAAAAAAACCTGACGCTTGCCCCCACGTTGAATAGATGCTTGAAGCTGTCAACGGGGGAATACATTGCGCGAATGGATGGAGACGATACCTGCTCTCCCACAAGATTGGAAAAAGAACTTGCGTTTCTGGAAACGCATCCGGAGTATTCTGTGATAAGCTGCAATATGGCATTGTCCGATGGACAGAGTGTTTTCAGAATCGTGCAGCATAAGGAACGACCGAACTGCAGAGATTTTATCTTCAGAAATGAGCATTGCCACGCTGCCTGCATGGTCCGTGCGGAGGCGCTCAAGGCAGTTGCGGGATACAGTGAGGAAAAAAAACATTATCGAGTTGAAGATTATGAGCTGTGGCTTCGCATGTATCGGGCGGGATATCGTGGCTATAATCTTCAGGAAACCCTGTACGAGATGCTGGATTCGTCAAGTGCATTAAAGAGGAGAAGCTTTGCCAACAGGTTGAATGAAAGCCGGATTGTTTACGAAGCCTGTAAAGCAAGCAGCGCAAAGGCTCACGTTTATTTGCACGTTGCGGTACCATTGCTGAAATGGCTTGTCCCGACAGGTATATACAGAAGAATCCATTCAAAATGATCAATTAGGAAACATATATGGCAGCCTATTATGTAACGTGGTTTTTCGTTGCCTTTTTTTCGTCTCTTGCGTGGGCAACGGACTATCCTCACAGCTGTGAACTGTGCACAGGTAAAGTCAGGCATTCACTCACAGCCAAAATATTCCTGCTTTTTACAGGTGCTGTATTGATTTTTGTAGCCGGGTGCAGATATTATATCGGCTCTGATTACTTTTCGTATTATGCGGATTATAACAGCTATGTAAGCTCCCTCGGAGAACGGTTAGACGCATTGGACGAGCCCGGATTGAGCCTGATTTACTGGCTCGTCTATCAATTCGTAGACGACGGGTTCGCCTGCGTTTTTGTCAGCAATGCCATAATGATTTATTTGGTATTGAAGGTGTTGAACAAATACACGGACAATACCATGCTGGCAACGGTGCTCTTCGCTTTGACCTTCTGGATTGATACCTTTAACGGGATGCGTCAGGCGCTTGCAGTGTCGCTTGTTTTTTGCGGACTGCCGTACCTAAAAGAAAGAAAACTATGCAGATTCTGCATCATCATATTTCTCGCGTTTTTGTGCCATAAATCGTCAATCGTATGCTTCCTGCTGTATTTTGCGCTGCACAGGAAAGTTAACAGGAAAAACGTATTCATTTTGGCCATCGCTTCTGTTGCTGTCGCGTTCTCTTTGGAGTACGTTTTCCGGGTTACGAACTATATTTTGGATAAGAATTTAAACAGATCGAGTACCTATATTGCAAATTCTGTCAATCTGTTGCGGACTCTCTCAAACGTCGCGCCGGCGCTGTTTTTTGGGGGTTTTTACAGAAGGAAGGCACGAGGAAAAGAGGAAGAATTTTGCCTGAATATCCTGCTTGTACAGGCTTTTATTTCCGTTGCGACCTGCAAAAGCGCATATCTTGCAAGACTGAACTTGTATTTGGCCCCCTTTGAAGTGTATTCGATTGCAGAGCTGACAAAGGGCCTTTCAAAATCAAACCGAAGGGTCATGACCGCAGTCATTATCGGATTGTTTTTTATCTTTGAAACGTACGAGATTATGCATAAAACTTCGCTCAGTCCTTTCAGATGGATATGGTCAAGATGATTAGTGTTATTATCCCGGTCTATCGTGTTGAGAAGTATCTCAGCCGCTGTGTTGAAAGTGTTCTTGCGCAATCCTTCGCGGACTTTGAACTGATCCTTGTTGACGACTGTTCTCCGGATCGCAGCGGCCAGATATGTGACGCGTTCCGGGAAACGGATGATCGGATCGTCGTTGTCCACAAGGAAAACGGCGGCGTGTCCAGCGCCAGAAATGCCGGGATCAGGATCGCCCAGGGCGAGTATATTTGCTTTGTAGACAGCGACGACTGGCTCGACAGGGATTATTTGCTTCGGCTCCATGAGCTGATCACATGCAGCCATGCGGACATGGCTGCATGCAGGTTTCGTGTGGTCTTGGAAGAAAAACCCACGTCAGACAGCGCCTCAAAAAATGGCGATTTCCAGGTCATCCGGGAAAAGCTGATGCTTCATGCAATCTCCGAGGACACGTTTTCCGGCTTTGTATGGAACAAACTCTTCCGCGCCTCTGTGATCAGGGACAAGCGTCTTTGGTTTGATGAAACGATCTATAACGCAGAGGACCTGCTATTCGTTGTATCTTATCTGAAAGGCTGCGGGTCTGTCGCCTATACGGAGGATGAACTGTATTACTATAACGTTCGGCCCCAGAGTATGACGACCAGCAGAGCGTTTTCAGAGCGCGCTTTTACGGCCGTAAGGGCCAGAGAAAACATTATAGACGTGCTGCGCGAGTATGCGCCGGATTGCGTGGATTTGGAAAAGGCCGCGTACCTTTCGTATCTGATCAAGATGAAGTATCTGCTGACGCCGATGAGGGATCAGCAGGAACCAAAATATAGAGAAGTCTCGGAAAAGCTCAATCAAAACAAGGCGGGTATTCTTCGGCTCAAGGGCGTCTGTTTGCGCAGAAGGCTGAAGCTGCTGATGATGATTCATTTTGAGGGAATCTTTGGAAGACTGTACAGGAAAAAGAAATGAAAATTGCGGATCTGACATTTCATGGCGCGCAAAATTACGGCTCGGTGCTCCAGTCATACGCACTCCAGACCTTTGTTGAGGAGCTGTGTGCGGAAAATCAAACAGCTTGCGAATATAAAATTCTGAATTTCCGCTCTGCGTTTCAGAAGGAAATGTACGGCGCAGGTCCGGCCAGTACCGTGAAGAACAGAATGAAACGAGCACTGGAGCTTCCTTATAGAAAAGCGATCAAAACCAGACGATCGAAATATGAGGAATTTCTCAGCACCATGCTTCATCTCACGGAGGAGATTGGCGAAGAAAAAGACCTGCGCAGGTATTCGGACCGCTTTGACGTGTTTCTGTCCGGAAGCGACCAGATTTGGAATGTTCGGGCGAGGGATTTTTCCTTTGCGTATCTCTCCGAGTTTACGGAACGCAAAAAGATTTCCTATGCCGCCTCTCTGGGACCGTTGGATATCGACTGGTCAAACTATGACAAAGAGCGATACCGCAAGGC
>LXOW01440691.1_pt1 | contig 13651 bp, 6 predicted proteins | sample 1368591 | NCBI WGS metagenome assembly LXOW01 (sample SAMN04884650, study PRJNA319009) | bovine gut metagenome | isolation source: Cow rumen | host: Bos taurus | place: Italy: Legnaro (PD) | collected 2014-07-09
GATCCCAATAGTTGCCAACCAGTGTAACCCTTTTCTCTGTCATAGAATCTCATGTCTGATATTAGTTAATTTAATATGCATTAATTTAATGTCGGTTACAAAGATAGTGATATTTTTCCAAATTGCAATCGTTTTTGCCAAAAATCTGTCACTTAAAGATTGTATTTAAGCAAAAACAGCTGCTGACTGTCGTCGAAGATACTTTCGCTCGAGAATGAAAATAAATTGGTATTTATTTTGCATTCTTCTNNAGCGACAAGTCGATTACGTATCTTTGACCTCTTGTCGAAGATACTCACGCTCGGAAATAAAAAGAAAAACAAGTTTTCCTTTTGTATTTCGCTCACTTATTCGTATCTTTGCAGCGAGAATAGTGAAAGAGTATTCGGAAATTATTGATTTTATCTATATGAAGAAAAGACTATTAATAACTATGACAGCCCTGATGCTGGTGACAGTAACCATGATGGCTGTACCCGCTAAGCCGGGAATGAAGAAGAAGGTAACGTTGAAGAACGGTACTACGGTAGAGTTGTCACTACGTGGCGATGAGCACTTCTCCTATTATGCGGATGCTGCGGGAAAACCCTGTAAGCTGAAGAATGGTGAACTGATTAGCTTGACTCGAGAGGAGGTGGCCGAGCAATGGACAGCCCTGAAAGAGCAGAGATTGGCCATCAATAACACCTCAAGCAGAAGAGCCCGCAGGGTGGGAGAGCCAGGCACGACTACCGGAAAGCAAAGGGGCTTGGTTCTTCTGTTGCAGTATAAGGATGTGAAGTTCTCAAACGATAGCTTAACCACGAACCAAATCTACAAGCGCTTCTTCAATGAAGAAGGCTATAAGGAGTATGGCAATGAAGGGTCGGTACGTGACTACTTTAAGAAGCAGAGCTATGGGAAACTGGACATTGAATTCGACGTGGTAGGTCCGTTTACTATATCTCAAAAGATGGAGTATTATGGCAAGCGTTATACAGACGACCAAGGTAATGAACACAATGACGCGCATCCTGCAATTATGGTGGCTGAGGCTGTTGACTCTGCTTACAAGGCTGGTGTTGACTTCTCCAAGTACGACTGGAATGACGATAAGGAGGTAGATCAGGTGTTTGTTATCTATGCTGGCTACGCAGAGGCGCAACATGCTGATCCTGAGACCATCTGGCCTCATGAGTGGGTATTGGCTGCAGAAGGTAAAACAAAAGAATATAATGGTGTGACAATTGACACTTATGGTTGTGCGTCGGAGTTAAGTGGAAACAAGGGCACTGATTTGGATGGTATTGGAACAGCCTGCCATGAATTTACCCACTGTTTAGGACTGCCCGATATGTATGATACGTCTGGAGATAACTATGGAATGGCTTATTGGGACGTGATGGACTCCGGCAGCTATAATGACAATTCTCATTCCCCTGCAGGTTATACAGCCTATGAACGTTGGTTCTCGGGCTGGATGGAGCCAAAAGAACTGAAGGAACAGACGAGTATTGAGGGAATGAAACCTCTGATAAATGAACCTGAGGCTTATATCCTCTATAATGAGAAAAACAGGAATGAGTATTATATGCTGGAGAACCGTCAGCCCGTCAGCTTCGATAAAGGTTTGTCTGGGCATGGTCTGCTCATCTATCATGTGGACTATAGTAAAACTGCCTGGACTAGTAATCAGGTTAATGTTGTGGCTAATCGTCAGCGTATGGTTATTGTTCCTGCAGACAATGATTTTAATAATCTTTCAGCATTAAGTTTGGCTGGAGACCCTTGGCCGGGCACTAAAGGCAACACGATGCTAAGTAATCTAACCACGCCAGCAGCTACGCTTTATAATGAAAATACGGATGGTAGCAAGTTGTTGAACAAACAGGTTGATAACATTAAGGAGACTCCTACGGAAGTCCCTGAAGTAAACACCATTTCTTTTGTGGCCTGTCGCCCAGAGATGCCTGTACCTGCTGCTGATGAAGCTACAGAACAGGTTGAGGACAATAAGTTAACCATTTCGTGGCCTGCAGTAGAAAGAGCAGTAAGCTACGAGGTAGAGTGGACGATAAAAGATAAGGCTCCCAAAACTCCTGAAGAGGCCTTGAAGTTTGAATCGGATTTGGCCAAGTTTGAGAGCAAGACAGCAAGCTTTACACCCCTCAAAGGTAATTTGGAAAATTACGGACTGAAAAGTTGGACAGCTGATAATCTTTTCACTACCCCCAACAAGATGCGATTCGGTACTTCTACGTCAACGGGTACCCTCAAGTCTCCTTGGTGGTACACCCCATCATCAACCCATGCCACACTGGTGTTAGGAGCTAATATTGTTAAGAATGCAGTCAAAGGAACCGTTACCTATTCTAACGGTGATATAGAAGGAAATTATGTCAGAAACATCGAAGATGTTGGTGTTGAGGAGTTCGAAGTAACAGGCGACCAGAAACTGGTAGTTCACCTGAAGGATATGAATAAGGAAGCTTATCAATTCCTGATAGCTCCTCAATCACAGATGTACCTTAACTATCTGGCTATTTATGATGGTATTTGGACTGCCGAGCAGTTAGGAATAGGAACAGAAACAGCCAATCAGATTTCCCGTCGTGCCGTTACGACAAACACCTATCCGACTACTACCAACAGCATTACCATGACGGTAGATATGAACAAAATCTATTTCTATCGCATCCGTTCGCTGGACGGAGAGGGCTCTTTCTCTGCATGGAGTGCTGAAAAGTCATTCGATCTTGAGACGACTGGCATTCAGAGCATCAGCACGAAGATTACCACCGACAACACCGTTCGCTATTTCGACCTGCAGGGTCGCGAGGTCAGCCCTGAAACCAAGGGACTGCTGATTCGCAAGCAGGGCAACGAGGTGAAAAAGGTTATCAAGTAATAAGGTTTACTGATAGTTCATAAGGAAAGGCTCGGCACATCATGCCGGGCCTTTTTGTGTATTATATTGGCTTTGTTACAAACAGAAAAGTATGTGAAACAATGGGGAAGCCTAATGTGACGAAAGATCATTATCTTTGCAATCTGAATTAGATGAACTAACTATAAATAGATACACGACAATGAAAAAGTTTTTCCTATTGACTTTCGTGCTGACGGCCTTGCCCTTTGCAATGGCCCATGCAGCAGTAGATCCTAACTTTTATATCTTCCTGTGTTTCGGACAGTCGAACATGGAAGGAGCTGCCAAACCAGAGGCTCAGGATATGAAGAGTCCTGGTCCACGCTTCCTTTTGATGCCCGCGGTGGATTTCCCGGAACAGGGACGTAAGAAGGGAGAGTGGTGTGAAGCGGTGCCTCCTCTGTGCCGTCCTGGAACGGGTCTGACTCCTGCCGACTGGTTTGGTCGCACGATGGTAGAGTCGTTGCCAGAGAACATCAAGATTGGCGTGATTCATGTAGCCATCGGTGGTATCGATATCAAGGGATTCCTTCCCGACAGTATCAAGGAGTATGCCGAGAAGAAAGCGCCTGGCTGGATGAAGGGCATGCTTGCAGCCTACGACAACAACCCCTACAAACGAATGGTTGAACTGGCTAAGAAGGCACAGAAGGATGGTGTCATCAAGGGTATCTTGATGCATCAGGGCGAGACGAACACCGGCGACCCCAAGTGGGCTGGTATGGTGAAGCAGGTTTACGACAACCTGTGCAGTGAGCTGCAACTGAAGCCCGAGGAGGTGAACCTCTATGCCGGAAACATCGTGCAGGCTGACGGTAAGGGTGTCTGCATCGGTTGTAAGAAGCAGATTGACGAACTGCCCAACACGCTGCATACTGCCCAGATTATCTCGTCGGATGGTTGTACGAACGGTCCCGACCGTCTGCACTTCGACGCTGCAGGCTATCGTGAACTGGGTTGCCGCTATGCAGAGGCTGTGGCTCGTCATCTGGGCTATGAGCCAAAGCGCCCTTATATCGAGATGCCTAAGAAGATTGAGGTTCCTGCCGATGCTGTGACAGTAGAGAATGCCATTCCTGGCAACGAGTTCCCGAAGATTGACAAAGAGCGTCGTGCCTATTTCCGCATCCAGGCACCACAGGCCCGTAAGGTCATTGTTGATATCTGTGGCAAGAAATACGATATGCAGCCCGACGGCAAGGGTAACTTCATGGCTGTCTCTGATCCGCTGCCCGTAGGTTTCCACTATTATTTCATGAATATTGATGGTGTGAACTTTATCGACCCAGCCAGTGAGACCTATTTTGGCTGCAACCGCGAGGCTGGAGGTCTTGAGGTGCCCGAAGGCCCCGAGGGCGACTATTATCGTCCGCAAGTAGGCATTCCTCATGGTCAGGTGCGTAGCATCTACTACCATAGCCCCAACTCCAAGTTTGGTGAATGGCGTCATGCTTTGGTCTATACGCCTGCTGAGTACGAGAAGGGCAAGAAGAGGTATCCTGTGCTCTATCTGCAACACGGTATGGGTGAGGGTGAGACCAGTTGGATGTTGCAGGGTAAGATGCAGCATATCATGGACAATGCCATTGCCAAAGGTGAGGCCGTTCCGATGATTGTCGTGATGGAGAGCGGTGACATCAAACAGCCCTTCAACTTCGCCAGTGGAGCTTCTAACGAGCAGGGACGCAGTGATTACGGTGCTTCGTTCTATCCTGTCCTGCTGAACGACCTCATTCCCTATATCGATGCCAACTTCCGCACCAAGGCCGATCGTGAGAACCGTGCTATGGCAGGTCTGTCGTGGGGTGGACATCAGACCTTTGATGTCGTATTGCAGAACCTCGATAAGTTTGCATGGATGGGTACGTTCAGCGGTGCCATCTTCGGACTCGACGTGAAGACCGCCTATAATGGTGTCTTTGCCGATGCTGCCACCTTCAACAAGAAGATTCATTACTTCTACATGAACTGGGGTTCCGAGGACTTCATCAAGAGCCAGCCTATTGTCGATAGCTTGCGTCAACTTGGCATCAAGGTCGATTCGTCAGTTTCTGAGGGTACTGGTCATGAGTTCCTCACTTGGCGTCGGGGACTCCATGAGTTCGTGCCGAAACTCTTTAAAAATGAGAAATGAGAAGTGAGAAATGAGGAATGAAAATGAGAAATGAAGAAATGATGCGCGTTAAGACAATTCTTTTGGCTTTGGTGACGTTCTTGGCTATTCTTCCCATGAACGCCGCCGACGTCTTCGTGACTTTCACCGAGCAGAATGGCGCTGTGGCTCTAAAGGGTGCAACCATTGGATTTGATGCACAGGAACCTAAGGCTGTGCAGATAGCTGTTGCCAGTCTGCAACAGGACTTTGAACGAGTGATGGGATTTGCTCCCATGAAGAGTAATCAGCCTACTATTCTTGTTGGAACTATAGGCTTCAACAAAAAGGTGGACCAATGGGTGAAGAACGGTAAGTTGGCAGACCTGAAGGGTAAGCGCGAGAAGTTCATCCTCACCACCATCGACGGACAGGTGGTCATTGCCGGTAGTGACCGTCGCGGTACGGTGTATGGCATTTATGAGTTGTCTCGCCAGATGGGTGTGTCGCCCTGGTACTGGTGGATGGACGTGCCCGTAACGAAACGCGACTATGTGGGAATATTGCCTGGCCAATATACTGATGGCGAACCTGCTGTAGAGTTTCGTGGCTTGTTCTTGAACGATGAGGCACCCTGTCTGACCTCATGGGTGAAGAACACTTTTGGCACAGGTTATGGCGACCATCGTTTCTATGCCAAAGTCTTTGAGCTTATCCTGCGCCTGAAGGGTAATATGCTGTGGCCTGCCATGTGGGGCTGGGCTTTCTATGCTGACGACCCTGAGAACTCGAAGACGGCTGACGAGATGGGTGTCATCATGGGTACCTCACATCATGAGCCGATGGCTCGCAACCATCAGGAGTATGCCCGCAAGCGTGGCGAGTGGGGCCCCTGGAACTACCAGAAGAACCAGCAGAAACTGGACCAGTTCTTCCGTGAGGGCATCGAGCGCATGAAGGGTACTGAGGATATGGTGACCATCGGAATGCGTGGCGATGGCGACGAGGCCATGAGCGAGGATGCCGATACCAAGCTGTTGCAACGCATCGTGGAGAACCAGCGTAAGATTATCAAGCAGGTGACCAAGAAGCCTGCCAACAAGACGACCCAGGTGTGGGCCTTATATAAAGAGGTATTAGACTATTATGATAAAGGTATGCGCGTGCCTGATGATGTCATCATGCTGTTGTGTGACGACAACTGGGGCAATGTGCGCCGTGTGCCTAATGCACAGGAACGTAAGCATCCTGGAGGATGGGGACTGTACTATCATGTGGATTATGTAGGTGCTCCGCGTAATACCAAGTGGATTAATGTGACGCAGACGCAGCAGATGTTCGAACAGCTTTCGTTGGCCTATGACTATGGCATCCAGCGAATGTGGATTCTGAATGTGGGTGACTTGAAGCCGATGGAGTATCCTATCCAGCTGTTTATGGATATGGCTTGGAATCTTAAGGAATATACCCAGCAAACGGTTACAGACCATACTCAAAGCTTCTTCCGTTCCGTGCTTGGTGAAAGATTTGCCAAGGAAGCAGCCTCTATCTATAACCGTAACTGCCAGTATATGGCTCGTGTAACCCCGGAAATGCTGGATGCACAGACTTACAATGTGGCTACGGGGGAATGGCGAAAAGTGGCTGACGACTATGCACGACTGGAGCGCCAGGCACTCCGTCTTTTCTCGGATATTCCCGAAGAGGCTCGTGATGCCTATCGGCAGTCAATACTCTTTCCTGTTCAGGCAATGGCTAACCTGTATGACATGTACTACGCCCAGGCTATGAACAAGGTTTTGGCGGATGCCAACAACCCAGACGCCAATCTGTGGGCAGACCAGGTGGCACAGTGTTTTGAGCGTGATGCCCAACTCTGTAACTATTATAATAAGGTAATGGCGAATGGTAAGTGGGATGGCATGATGACGCAGAAGCACATCGGCTATACCTCATGGAACGATGACTTCCCTGCCGACCGCATGCCGGAGGTGAAACGTGTAAGTGACGTTCAAGCTGGCGGTTATGTCTTTGCTCCCTCACAGGGCTATGTAGCTATGGAGGCGGAGCATTATTTCGAAGCCAAAGCTCCTGCCGGAACTCAGTGGAGCATCTATCCCGACTATGGTCGAACCCGTAGTGCGGTGGCGTTGACTCCTTATACGGAGCCTGTTGATGGGGCCAGTCTGACTTATCGCTTTAGAAGTGAAAAGGGAACAGTCTTTGACCAAGGTACAAAGCGACCAAAGGTCGAGCGGAAAAGTGAAAAGGGAACGGTTGCTGTCCATATCATCGTGAAGTCAACGCTTGACTTCCTCAATGTGGGTGGCTTTGAATACACCGTAACCTTGGACGGCTCAGAACCTCAGACCGTCAACTTCAACAAGACGCTGGTGGATCGTCAGCCTTATATGTATTCTGAGTTCTATCCCGCTGTGGCCCGTCGTGTGGTTGAGAAAGTAGTAGAATTGCCTGTTGGTAAAGGGGATGTCCATGAGTTGACCATTGCTCCCAAACATCCAGGTATTGTATTTGAGAAAATTGTAGTCGATTATGGAGGCTATGCTCCTCAGTATTTATTCGGCGAAGAATCATCAGTAAAACGATAACAATGAGAACAATATTTATCGCTATCAGTATAGTCTGCTGTTTGTCAGTATCTGCTCAGCAGTACCCGTATAAAAACCCGAATTTGTCAGCCCATGAGCGAGCCAAGGATTTGTGCTCGCGTTTGACGCTGGAAGAGAAAGCCCAGTTGATGTTGGACGAGAGTCCTGCCATTCCCCGTTTAGGTATNNCGTCGTTCAATCCCGACCTGCTGTACAAGTGTTTTGATATAGCCTCTACGGAGTTTCGTGCCCAGTACAACCATCGGCTGTATGATCTTGGAGGGGAAGATATGAAGATGCGTAGCCTGTCAGTATGGACCCCGAATGTCAACATCTTCCGTGACCCACGATGGGGCAGGGGACAGGAGACCTACGGAGAGGATCCTTATCTGACCTCCGTGATGGGAGATGCCGTGGTGCGTGGCTTACAGGGACCAGAGAACTCGAAGTACCGCAAGTTGTGGGCTTGTGCCAAGCATTATGCCGTACACAGTGGTCCGGAATATACCCGCCATACTGCTAACCTGACCGATGTCCCAGTCCGTGACTTCTGGGAGACGTATATGCCGGCTTTCAAGCATCTGGTTACCAAAAGCAATGTTCGTGAGGTGATGTGTGCCTACCAACGACTGGACGACGACCCCTGTTGCGGTTCGAATCGTCTGCTGCAACAGATTCTTCGTGACGAGTGGGGCTTTAAATATCTGGTGGTGAGTGACTGTGGTGCAGTCAGCGACTTCTACACTTCCCATAAGTCATCCTCTTCACCCATTACGGCATCAGCCAAGGCAACACTGGCCGGTACGGATGTGGAGTGCGGCTATGCCTATGCCTATAAGAGCATCCCCGAGGCGGTGCGTCGCGGACTGATTACAGAAGCAGAGGTTGACAAACACGTTATCCGTCTGTTGGAAGGTCGCTTCGACCTCGGAGAGATGGACGACCCTTCATTGGTGGAATGGTCGAAGATTCCCTATTCTGCCATGAGTACCAAGGAGTCTGCCAAGGTCTCTTTGGAAATGGCACGACAGAGCATCGTCCTGTTGCAGAACAAGAACGATATCCTGCCTTTGAGAAAAAACGCAGAGAAGATAGCCGTTATCGGCCCTAATGCTGATAATGAGCCCATGATGTGGGGTAACTATAATGGTACACCCAACAAAACTGTCACCATTCTGGATGGCATCAAGGCCAAGCAGAAGAAGGTGGTATATTTCCCTGGCTGTGACCTGACCTACGATAAGGTGTTGGAGTGCCACATGGCTGCAGAGTGTGTGGCTCCTGATGGGAAGAAGGGACTGAAGGGAACGTTCTGGACGAATATCAAGATGGAGGGCAAACCCTTTACCACCGAATACTATACCAAACCTCTGGCAGTGACCACTAATGGTATGCATGTCTTTGCTGCCAACCTGCCTATAGAAGACTTTTCGGCCAAGTATGAGACGACCTTTGCCCCCAAGGAGGCTGGCGAGTATGTGCTGAACGTAGAGGGTACTGGTCAGTTTGAGGTGTTGGTCAACGGAGAACGCAAGGCTTTCCATCGCATCTGGCGCTCCACGCCCACCCGCACCGTGCTGAATGCTGCTGCCGGCGAGAAGTTCCAGATAGAGGTGCGCTTCCAGACCGTGAAGACATGGGGCGCAGGCATGAAAATCAACATTGCCCGCGAACTGCCTATCGACTATCAGGAGACCATTGCCCAGTTGAAGGGAATCAATAAGGTTGTCTTTGTGGGTGGTATAGCTCCCAGTCTGGAGGGGGAGGAGATGCCTGTCAACATCGACGGATTCAAGGGTGGCGACCGTACCAGCATTGAACTGCCTCGAGTACAACGTGACTTCTTGAAGGCACTGAAGGCTGCAGGTAAACAAGTCATCTATGTCAACTGCTCGGGTTCGGCCATTGCCTTGGAGCCTGAGACAGAGACGTGTGATGCCATCGTGCAGGCTTGGTATCCGGGTCAGGAGGGAGGAACTGCTGTGGCTGACGTGTTGTTTGGCGACTATAATCCTTGTGGTAAGTTGCCGGTCACCTTCTATAAGAATGATGCCCAGTTGCCTGATTACGAGGACTATTCGATGAAAGGTCGCACCTATCGTTATTTCAACGATGCCCTGTTCCCCTTTGGCTATGGATTAAGTCTCACTTCGTTCGAAATGAGAAATGAGAAATGCGAAATGAGAAATGATGGTTCCGGCCTGTTAACCGTTGAGGTTGCCAACACGGGCCGTCGTGACGGAACGGAGATAGTACAGGTGTACGTCAAGAATCCGTCCGACCCCGATGCTCCGCTGAAGACACTACGCGCCTTCCAGCGTGTCGATGTAAAGGCTGGTCAGTCCAAGACTGTCACATTGAAGTTGGAGCGAAACAGCTTTGAGTTCTTTGATGCAGAGACGAATACCATGCGAGTGAAGCCAGGTACCTATGAGGTGCTTTGCGGTTCCAGTTCGTTGGATAAAGATTTGAAAAAGGTGACTGTGACTATCCGATAAATACAAATGAAGAAATACTTTATTCCTGCATTGTATGTTGCTGTTGCCGTGGCTGTGTTCGTATTCCTGGGCTATAAACAGCCTTGGTTGATGTCAGTCCGCGAGGAGTCACAGTTGTGGCTTTGTAGCAGTGACTATCTATGGCAGCGTGTGTCGGAACCAGGAGGAGTGGCTCGCTATCTGGGTGAGTTTATCGTACAGTCATATTATCTGATTCTTTTAGGATCCATTGTGACAGCATTGCTCTTCTTCATCATGCTATGGCTTTGGTGGATAACACTGCGCCGCTTATGGCGATATTATCGACAGACGGCCTATCCAATATGGTTGCAACTGTTGGCAATGGTGCCAACCTTATTCTTAGGTATCTTATTACTCGATATCAATGTACAGATGACATTGCCAGTAGCCATTATCCTAGTGGTGTTACTTTCGTGGTTGGTACCTCAGCGTCGCATTATAGCCTTTCCGGCAGTGGCGGGGTTGTTGTTATTGGGTTGGTGGTTGGCAGGTCCTGTCATCGTGTTGTTGCCATTATTGGCACCATGGACCTTGTTGCCAGACAGTAAGATGAGTAAGACAGCCGTAGGCATTGGAGGGATGCGATTCGTCGTCCTGGTGTTGCTGTTAACTGGTACCATCTGGTTGTATGCTCCATACTCACAGCGTCCGTTACGCCGACTCATAGTAGGCATTGACTATGTGAATGATAATACAAGTACGATAGGAACTCCCGAGGAACAGCAGTATGAGTTTTGGATGCGGTTACACCTCTGGAATCGTATGCTCACGGCTGCCAGGAAACAGTCGCCGAAGTCGCGTGCTTGCCAGTATGCGGTGATGTTGGCAGAGTGGAAACAAGATGGTTCCCGGGAGAGTGAGTTACGTCAGTGTTATCATGACACATGGCATTCTCTGTCGAGTTGTACTGCATCGTTCCTCATGAGTGATTTATACTTGCAGTTGGGGTGGGTTAATATGTCACAGCGTGCAGCCCACGATGCATTGGTGTCGTTCTCAAACTACAACAGCAGTGGACGGGCTTTAAAGCGAATCGCAGAGATGGGGCTTATCACGGGACAGTATGAGTTGGTGGTGAAATATGCGACCATATTGGAGCGGGCTCCTTTCTATCATGCATGGGCTCGGGAAGCACTTCAGATGGCAGAGCACCCTGAGCTAATTGATAAGAATCCGAATTGTTTACGCTTGCGCCAAGCTTATATAGAAATACCTGATGGGGTATTTTACTAATGGATGATACAGAAAGAAAAATAATGAAAAATATTTGGTTATTATACCTGACGGCATTACTGCAGTTGATGGTGGCATGTCAACCAAAGCCCCATGATGTGCATGAGATGGATAGGTTACCTGCCATTTATCCTGACTATATCGACGTGACTGTACCTGTGGACATCGCTCCCTTGAACTTTGCCATGTCAAACGACAGCATTGACTGGATTTGTGTAGAAGTGAAGGGAGCTAAAGGAACGGTGCTGACTGCTGAAGGAGAAGATACTGATTTTGACATCGACGAGTGGCACCGGTTGTTGGCTGATAACAAAGGCGGTCAACTGACCGTGACGGTGACAGCCAGGAAAGAAGACCAGTGGACACGTTATCGTCCTTTCTACATTCATGTCAGTCAATGGCCTTTAGGGGAATGGGGAGTTACCTATCGTCGCATTGCTCCAGGCTATTCCATGTATGGACTGATGGGACTTTGGCAGCGTTGCCTTTCTAATTTTGAGGAGTCTCCCTTGATAGTGAGTAGTCAGGTCCCTGGTCAGTGCCTCAATTGTCATACATCCAACCGCACCAATCCCGATGAGTATGTCTATCATATCCGTGGTGCCCATGGTGCTACTGCTGTTCATCGGAAGGGACGTGATGAACTGCTGAAAGCCAGGAACGATACGTTAGGTGGCTCGATGGTCTATCCCTGTTGGCATCCAGGTGGGCGCTACTGTGCTTTCTCGACAAACAAGACTGCGCAGTTGTTCCATTTGGCTAATCCCAAATTGATAGAGGTATATGATAATTCCTCCGACATCTTTATCTATGATACGGAGACCCATACGATATTGGAGGACACGCTAACCATGACAACAGCATGGTCAGAGAATACCCCATCCTTCTCAGGAGACGGTAAATGGTTGTATTTTACAACAGCCAGACAGCGTAGCTATCCAAAAGACTATAAGGAACAGCGTTACAACCTCTGCCGAGTGGCTTTCGATGAACGTACGGGACAAATGGGACAGAAAGTCGATACGCTTATTCATGCTGATGCGATGCAGAAGAGTGTGACGTGGCCACGTGTCAGCTATGATGATCGTTTTGTGATGTACACCTTAATAGACTATGGCTATTTCTCAGTATGGCATCCGGAAGCCGATTTATGGCTGCTTGACCTGAAGACAGGTACTACACGGCCTTTGGACGAGGTGAACAGTCTGCGCTCAGAGAGTCTGCATCAGTGGTCAGCCAATAGTCGCTGGTTCCTCTTTACCAGTCGTCGTGATGACAACCGTTATACACGCCTCTATTTTGCTTCGGTGGATACTGTAGGGCACGTAACGAAACCATTTATGTTGCCCCAACGTCATCCGAAGGAATATTACCGTCTGTTGCTTGACTCGTATAATACACCAGACTTTACACTTCGTCCAATAGAGACCAATGCCAGTGAGATGGGGAGAAAGATAGAAGGCGATGAACGTGTGAAGACCCAGGTAAAAATGATGAATTCTGCCAAATAATCATAATAACACTAATAAAGATAAAAGAAGATGAAACGATTAATTTTTCAACTACTGACCATGTGTGCTGTTTCTACAACCATGGCACAGAACCCTTACCTGCCGTTGTGGGAACATGTACCCGATGGTGAACCCCGTGTGTTTGAAGACCCTGACAACCCAGGCAAGATGCGTGCCTACATTATTGGTTCGCACGACACACATTTTACCCAGTATTGTGGTAATGATATACGAATGTGGTCTGCTCCTGTAGAAGACCTTAGCCAATGGCGCGACGAAGGACCCATTTTCTCGTGGTTCGTCAACGGACAGTGGGATACGATGTTTGCTCCCGACTTAGTAGAGGTGGTTGACAAGACTACTGGTAAGAAAACCTATTGGCTTTATCCTCACAGTCGTGGCTGGCAGCGTGTGCCGATGGTTTGTAAGGCCGATCGTCCCAACGGTCCCTTTATACCCGTCAACCTGACTGCGGACGGAACGAAGTGTGTCGATGGGTCACTGATTGACTTCGACCCCTCTGTGTTTATCGAACCGGTGACCAACAAGAAGGACAAGGACTTCGACAAAGGCTTCCGTGCCTACGTATTCTATGGTTTCCAACACTCTACAGCCTGTGAACTTGACCAGAATACCATGTATTCCAAGCGCGAGGGCACGGAGTTGATTGATCCTTTTATCCCTGCCAGCAGTCGTGACGGCAAGTTGCTGGATAAGGAGGGCAGCGTGTATAAGGCACTTTATAAAGACCAGAATCCGCTGGACTTCAATTTCTTTGA
>LXOW01064074.1_pt1 | contig 13650 bp, 11 predicted proteins | sample 1368591 | NCBI WGS metagenome assembly LXOW01 (sample SAMN04884650, study PRJNA319009) | bovine gut metagenome | isolation source: Cow rumen | host: Bos taurus | place: Italy: Legnaro (PD) | collected 2014-07-09
GCCATGGGTAGAGGACTGCTGTGTGCGGTCTGTCTCGTGCTGCATGTTTCATGCTGCATGCTATTGACGGCGTGTGCCGACGAGTCGATACCTCCGACGGCCCAGGCATTTATAGACAAGTATTTCCCCCACACGAACGTCGTGCTCACAGAGACGGACGATGAAGACGACGGGATAGAGTATTGTGTATGGCTCAACGACGGTACCAAGATAGAGTTCGACGCAGAGGGACAATGGCAGCGCGTCAGCCGCAAGAAGTCTGGCGTACCGACTACGCTGATCCCCCAAGACATCATGCAATACGTGAAGAGCCACTACCCGGAAGAGGTCATCTTTAAGCTCAGCAAGAAGCACTACGGCTACAAGACGGAGCTTTCCAACGACATTGACCTGCGCTTCAACGACCAGGGGAAGTTTCTTGAAGCCGTTGACTGACAGGCTTAAAACAGGCGGCTGCGACCCGTCACGAAAAACAAGCGGAGAAAGAAAAACACAAAGAAATCGGGCATACATTTGGCAAGGTCATATTTTATTAGTAATTTTGCACGCAAAATTTGCAGGACAGCAAACAAATAGTAAATAGTAACTTGTCAAATAATAGATTGTAATGATGACAGCCAACGAGATTCGCGAATCGTTCAAGAAGTTTTTTGAGCAGAAGCAGCACGCCATCGTGCCTTCCGCTCCTATGGTAATTAAAGATGACCCCACGCTGATGTTCACCAACGCGGGCATGAACCAGTGGAAGGATATTATATTAGGTACACGCGACCCAGAGCCGCGCCGCCGTGCCGACACGCAGAAGTGCCTGCGCGTCAGCGGTAAGCACAACGACCTGGAGGAGGTGGGTCACGACACCTACCACCACACCATGTTCGAGATGCTGGGTAACTGGTCGTTCGGCGACTACTTCAAGGAAGGTGCCATCGACATGGCATGGGAATATCTCGTAGACGTACTGAAGCTGAACCCCGCAGACCTCTACGTCACCGTCTTCGAAGGTTCACCCGAAGAAAACATTCCTCGTGACGACGAAGCCGCCAAGTACTGGGCCAAGCACGTACCCGAGGACCACATTATCAACGGCAACAAGCACGACAACTTCTGGGAGATGGGCGACACAGGTCCCTGCGGTCCCTGCTCTGAGATTCACGTCGACTCGCGTACCCCTGAGCAGAAGGCCGCCAGCGGCAAGACCGGCCGTGAACTGGTCAACCAGGACGACCCGCAGGTCATCGAGATATGGAACCTCGTGTTCATGCAGTTCAACCGCAAGGCCGACGGTTCATTGGAGAAGCTCTCCATGAACGTCATCGACACGGGTATGGGCTTCGAGCGCCTGGTCCGCATGATGCAAGGCAAGCACTCCAACTACGATACCGACGTGTTCCAGCCCATCATCAAGGCCGAACAGGACATCACGGGACTGAAATACTTCACCTTCGAGGAAGAAACTGAGACCCCTATCAGTAAGGATCAGGACAATATCAACGTCGCCATGCGCGTCTGCGCCGACCACCTGCGTGCCGTAGCTTTCTCTATTGCCGACGGTCAACTGCCATCAAATGCCAAGGCCGGCTACGTCATCCGCCGCATCCTGCGCCGTGCCGTACGCTATGCCTATACCTTCCTGGGGCAGAAGGACGGTTTCCTCTACAAGCTCGTCCCCACCCTCGTTCATGAGATGGGCGACGCCTTCCCCGAACTGAAGGCCCAGCAGCAGCTGATAACCAAGGTCATCAAGGAAGAGGAAGACAGCTTCCTGCGCACCCTTGACAAGGGTATCGGCATGCTCGACAAAGCCATGGAGGAGATGAAGAGCAAAGGAGAGAAGGAACTGAATGGCGAGCAGGCTTTCCGTCTGTTCGACACCTACGGATTCCCTCTTGACCTGACAGAACTCATCTGCCGCGAGAACGGCTTTACCGTTAACGAAGAGCAGTTCAATGTCGAGATGCAGAAGCAGAAGGAGCGCGCCCGCAATGCCGCCGCCGTCGAGAACAGCGACTGGGTAGAGCTTAAAGCTGGCGAGCAGAAGTTTGTCGGTTACGACTACTCGGAATATGAGTGTGAGATTCTGCGCTATCGCAAGGTGACGCAGAAGAAAAACGAGTTCTACGAAATCGTATTGACTGCCACGCCATTCTATGGTGAGATGGGTGGACAGGTCGGCGACCAGGGCGTACTCGTCTCTGAGAACGAGACCATTGAGGTCATCGACTCAAAGCGCGAGAACGGCCAGACCGTACACATTGTGAAGCAGTTGCCCAAAGACCTCACGGCAGCGTTCATGGCTTGCGTTGACACCGACAAGCGCGACGCTTCGGCTGCCAACCACACCGCTACCCACCTACTCGACTATGCCTTGAAGCAGGTGCTGGGTGACCACGTGGAGCAGAAGGGTTCATTTGTCTCGCCCGACACGCTGCGCTTTGACTTCTCGCACTTCGAGAAGGTGAGCGACGAGCAGCTGCGCGAGGTGGAGCGCATGGTCAACGACATGATCCGTCAGGACCTGCCGCGTGACGAACACCGCGACATGCCCATGGAAGAAGCCAAGAAACTCGGTGCCATCGCCCTCTTCGGCGAGAAGTATGGCGACAAGGTCCGTGTCATGCGCTTCGGTCCGTCATGTGAGCTTTGCGGTGGTATCCATGCCACGTCAACGGGTCGCATCGGTTTCTTCAAGATTCTCTCTGAGAGCAGTGTGGCTGCCGGCATCCGTCGTATCGAGGCCACCACAGGCAAAGACTGCGAGGAGCGTCTCTATCAGATGGAGGACATTCTCAAGAACATCAAGTCGTTCTTCAACAATGCCAAGGACCTGCAGGGCGTCATCCAGAAGTATATCGACGAGCACGACGCCATGAAGAAGCAGATAGAAGGTTTCCAGGCTCAGGCCGTCGAGCGTGCTGCCCAGCGATTGGTGGAGAAGGCCCGCATCATGAATGGTGTCAAGGTTGTCGCTGGTGTAGTGCCGATGTCTCCTGCCAGTGCCAAGGACCTGGCCTTCAAGATTCGTGCTGCCGTCGAGGGTTCCCTGCTCTGCGTCATCGGTTCCCACGACAACAACAAGCCCCAGCTCTCTATCATGATGAGTGATGACATGGTCAGCGACCACGGCCTGAATGCCGGCCAGATGGTTCGCGAGGCTGCCAAACTCATTCAGGGCGGCGGCGGCGGTCAGCCTCACTTCGCCCAGGCAGGCGGTAAGAATGTTGACGGACTCTCGGCTGCCATCGACAAAGTCGTTGAACTGGCAAACCTGTAATAACAAAAAAATCAACCCTTGTCCTCATGGACGGGGTTGATTTTTATAAATCTAAAGGACAGATTGATTCTCTTTCTTAGAATAGACAGAAATCAATCTGTTCAGTTTTTTTCATCAGAAGTTCACACCAATGTTGACAAAGAAGGCGCTTCCTCTGGAGTCAAGATCTCCAGGATTATCCTTTGCGATGTTAGTAACACCAATCTGATAGCCTGCTTCTGCATAGAGATTGTTATACTCTACACCGCAGCCAAACTTGAATCCCATGTCACCATGCTTGAAGTAGTCGTAGGAACTCTCGTTGATATTCAAATCCTTGATCTTGGTCTTACCAGCAATACCGTATGAGAAATACGGGCCGACGTAGGGCAACAAGACCACGTCGTTGCTGAGCTGAATACCGTACTTGATCAGGATAGGAATCTCGAGGTAGGTCAGGCTGGCCTTGTCCTTACCATCCTTACCACCACGCTCTGTGTAGTAAAGACCACTTTCCAAGAATACAGGAGCTGACTGGCTGAGGCGCAAACCAATGACACCACCAAGATTCATGCCAACCTTTGTTCCTAAGTCGTCATAGAGGTCACCGCCAAGACGGGCGAAATTGATACCGATACGGACACCATAGTAGACAGAATTTTCGTCAAGAGAGAAACCTCCACTGGTAAACTGTGCAAATGACGGTGCAGAGAAGAGCACGGCCATAATACCTACAATAATCTTTTTCATGTTTCCTGAGTTTACGTTATTAATTAACTTTATATTCATTTTGAGGCTGCAAAGTAACACACTTTTTTTCATTTATGCAAGTTTTTTTGTAAAAAAAGCTATCTAACGTCAGTATGCTTGAAATTTATTTGTATCTTTGCCATCGGAATGGATTGCCAGACAATTCTCCTTAAACATAAAGCTTAAAACTCAAACCCTAAACAATATGTACGACAAAGAACGCGGGCTATACATAGCCCACTGCGCCAACGGAGCGCTCTCAATAACAGGTAAGATGGCTAACCGCCACGGACTCATCGCCGGTGCCACGGGTACGGGAAAGACCGTCACCCTGCAGGTCATGGCTGAAACATTCTGTCAGGCAGGCGTCCCCTGCTTCATGGCCGACATGAAGGGCGACCTCAGCGGCATCTCACAGGTAGGCAAGATGAGCGGATTCATAGAGAAGCGCCTGCCCGAGTTCGGCATTGAGAACCCTGAGTTCCAGAGTTGTCCCGTGCGTTTCTTCGATGTCTTCGGCGAGCAGGGTCACCCCATGCGCGCCACCGTATCGCAGATGGGGCCGCAGCTGCTGTCACGCCTCATGCAGCTCAACGAGACGCAGGACGGTGTGCTGAACATCGTGTTCCGCATTGCTGACGAGCGCGGCGTGCTCATCGATGACATCAAGGACCTGCGCGCCATGCTCGACTGGGTGTCGAAGCATGCTAAAGAGTACACCACCAAGTACGGTAACATCTCGACAGCCACCATCGGCGCCATCCAGCGTGCCTTGCTGCAGTTGGAGAGCCAGGGTGCCGACAAGTTCTTCGGACTGCCCTCGTTCGACATCTTCGACCTCATGCAGACCGAGGGTGGCAAGGGCATCATGAACGTGCTGGCAGCCGACAAACTGATGCTGCAGCCGAAGCTTTACTCCACGTATCTGCTGTGGCTGCTCTCCGAGCTCTACTCCACCCTGCCCGAAGTCGGCGACCTGCCACTGCCGAAACTGGTATTCTTCTTCGACGAGGCACACATGTTGTTCACCGATACCAGCAAGGCGCTGTTGGACAAGATTGAGCAGGTCATCAGACTCATCCGTTCCAAAGGCGTGGGCATCTACTTTATCACACAGAGCCCTACGGACATCCCCGAGAACATCCTCGGACAGTTGGGTAACCGCGTGCAGCACGCCCTCCGCGCCTATACGCCAAAAGACCAGAAGGCCGTCAAGACCGCTGCCGACACCTTCCGTGCCAACCCAGACTTCAAGACCGACGAGGCCATCATGAATCTGGAAACCGGCGAGGCACTGGTCAGCTTCCTCGACGAAAAGGGAGCTCCCACTATGGTGGAACGCGCCAAAATCCTGTTCCCGCTATCACAGATAGGGGCCATCACCGAGGGACAGCGCTTAGACATCATCAAGCAGAGCCGCATCTATGGCAAATATGACGAGGCGAAAGACCGCGAGAGTGCCTTTGAGGTGCTGATGGCCGAGGCAGAGCGCCAACTGGCCGAATCAGCCGAAGAACCCACAGCCCCCACATCACCCACAATACCCACAAAGGAAGAAAAGAAGAAGCCCGGCATTATGTCAAAAGTACTCAAGGCCGTCATGACAGCTGTCACCTCCACGCTGGCTGCCGTACTGGGTGCCTGGGTCAGCGAAAAGGTCAGCGGCAAGAAGTCGAAGTCGCGCACTTCGGCGAAAGAGAAGGTGGTGAAGAATGCTACCAGTGCCGCCACGCGCACCATCACCAAAGAACTGACACGTGACATTTTGGGTAACCTGGTGAAATAGTCCCTACCCCATTCAGTATCGTTAGTTCAACAACAAATCTGCTGCCTTGGTCTGACACTCGCTTAGTGCGAGGAAATGCAGACCGAGGCAGCAGATTTGTATTAGGCTAAGTACTTAAACTTGCTTATTTGAGGTTCTTAATCTCCAATGCGGGATTGTACTCTGGGTCGATAGCCAAGATCTTATCGGCGTAGCCCTTGGCAGCAGAGATGTTCTTGTCCAGATAAGCACCGAACATCAGGTAGTGCAAGCTGTACTTCAGCATCGTGTTCTCGCTCTTTGAACGGTCAGCCTTGTCGCCTAACAGGTCAACAACCTGCTGGTAGTCAGCCTTGGCCAGACGGCCTGCCATGTCCTTATCGGTCTTGTTGATGATTTCAGCACGCTTGTAGGCAGCGTATGCCTTCTGTACCGGGAACTTTTCACCAACGGCAGCATAGACGTCAGCAGCTTTCTGATAGAGACTCTTCTTGGAAGCATCGTCGGCAGCATCAGCAGCAAACGAAGAGTAGATTTCGGCCAGTGTCTCATAGTCGTCGACCTTCACCTCGGGCTTGCAAGAGAGGAACTCCTGATAGTACTTGATGGCATTCTCCAGGTCGCCGTCCTTCTTGTGCGACTGAGCAAGGGTCTTCAGAATGTCCCAGCGCTTGATCATAGACGAGTCGCTCACCAGCTCAAGAGCCTTGTGGTAAGACTGCTTGGCATTATCCTTGTCTTCAAGAGCCTCATGGATGAGGGCTGCATAGTAGTGGTCGTACTCAGAGAAAGTGACACTGTCCTTGTCAATCTCGTTGAAGTATTTATTCAGATACTTCTTAGCAGCATCGTAGTGCTTCATCTCATAGTTGCTGAACATGGCCAGACGGGTGAACGTCGGGTTGTTGGGACGATATTTCAGACCTTCTTCACAGGCAGCCAGAGCGTCCTCAAAATGACCACCGAAATAGCTGGCACGGGCAAACTCGTTCAGATAGCCCTTATCAATCTGGCTGACGGGAACCTTCTTGAACTCATTGTAAGCAGACTTTCTGTCACCAGCAATCATGAAGATGTGACCCTTGATGGCGTCGACGCTGACATCGGGACGGGCTGCCTTCAGGTCATCCAGTTTGCGGGCTGCACCTCTGGGGTCAATCTTACGATAGACGAGTGCATACTTGTAGTAAGCCTCAACGAGTGAGGGGTCTACATAGATAGCCTGGTCATACTGAGCTGCTGCTGCACCGCCATTGTCAGATACTGCCTCGATGTCGCCGAGGAGCACGAAGGCAGGAGCGCACTTGTTCTTGGAAGCCTGCAGAGCGTAGTTGGCATAAGCCTTGGCATTTGCAGTGTCCTTTGCCTCATAGAAGGCGCGACCGATAGCCAGAAGGTTCTCGGCATTCTTGCGGTTGGCCTTGTAATAAGGCTTCAGCTGCTTGTCGAGGTCTGCGGGTTTACTACTAATGATTTTCTTTACGGCATCTACGTCGGCCTTGGAGCCGTCCTGTGCCATTGCTACTGCGCTGTAACCAGCGGTCAGCGCTGCGATGAATAGATATTTGATTGCTTTCATAATTCAACGTTTTTATTGGTTTGACATCTTGTTAATTATCTCACTTATATTCTGTTTTCTTATTGTTTGATTGTTGCATTCGACTATATGACGTTCGCAAGTTGAAAAAGTTTATTCTTTGTTGACAATAACTTCGCGGACGTTCATATTGGCAGTTCTGGGGAGCAGTCCCGATCTCAGAATGATGAGCTGTCCCTTGGGAAGTTGGCAGAAATGGGCAAAAGCCGTCGGCATACCATTGGGGCGCGGGTCGTTCAACAGGGCATAAATGGTACGGATGAGCGGATAGTTGCCATTATATATATAGTATTGATAGGGCTGCCAGCTGTTGACTTTGGTAGCAGAGTCCATTCTGGAAACGCCCATCACGGTAATATTCTTCTTGAAGGTGACGTTGGTGGTGTCGCGCTTGTCGTTGAGCCAGTTGGAACCGATGATGCCCAACGAGTTCTTGTGATTCTCGACATAGTCGATAACGGCAGCGCTGGTCTTGACGGCTCCAATGTTGGGGGCTTTCATCTCCTGCCCGTCGAGCAGGGAGTCTACACACCAACGGACGGTACTTGACAACGGATTGTCAAACACCACGTCAATTTCCCCGAGCTGTGATTTCGGGTACAGTTCGCCCCACCGGGTTATCTCGCCGCGGAGAATACGCTTGAAGTCCTTCACGGTGATACAAGTGTCCGGGTTGGCATTGTTGACGATGATGGCAAGACCGTCGTAGGCAATAGGGATAGCCCTCGGCATGTACTTGCGGTCCTGCAGGCTTTTCTTTTCATTGTCAGTGAAATTGCGCGTGGTAAAGGCGAGCAGCGTCTCAAGCTTCATCAGGCGCTTGACGGCATCCTGCTCGTTGATATACTCCACGGAAATAGTGTCTAACCGCTGACTGTTGAAATAGAACAATTCCTCGTCAAGGATGGGGAAGAAACTTTCGTCAGAGACGAACGTTGCCGCCGCCTTCTGGTAGGCTTCCTCCAATTTGGGATTAGGCTTGCCCCCACAAGATGGGAGCAAGCCTAAAATGAGTGATAATCCAATAATAGTGGATGCGATTCTATTCATGTGTTGAACCAAATTACTGCAGACGGAAGGTTACGGGCACAGTGTACTTCACACGGACAGCAGAACCGTTCTGCTTACCGGGAATCCACTTAGGCATGCTCTTCACCACGCGCTGGGCCTCCTTGTCGAGTGAGGGGTCTACGGACTTCACGACGCGAACGTCGGTGATAGAACCGTCCTTCTCAACCACGAAGGTCACGATAACACGACCCTGGACACCATTTTCCTCGGCTACTACCGGGTACTTGATGTTGCTGCTCAGGAACTGCAGCAGGGCGCTCTGTCCACCAGGGAATGAGGGCATCTGCTCTACGACGTCGAACACCTTAGTCTCTTCAACCTTCGGCGGCTCGGGCTCAGCAATCTTCTCCTCAACGTGCTTCACCTCAGCGGTCTCGTCATTACCTTCGACGGTAAATGCACCGATGGCGGTGTTCGTTTCCTGGAGTTCATCCTGAGACTTCATCTCCTGGTCTTCCTTCACCTCGTTATCCTTCTTAATTTCAGGAACGGTAAAGGCTACAGAGCTCTTAACGCGCTCAACCTCGATTTTCTCAATCTCGGGTTCATCTGGTTTCTCTTGCTTTACTTCTTTCTTTTCTGCCAGGTTAGCCAGCTCCACGTCGGTCTCGATGGCTGCATTACGCGAGGCGATGTAGTTATCGATAGAAACCTTTGCGATGACGATAGCGGCGATGATGGCAAAACCAATGAACATGGTGATGAGCGCCTTGAGGTTACGCACACCAGTGTTCTTACGAAGTTGATAAGCACCGTATGCCTGGTTTTTGCCTTCAAATACGAGGTCAACCCAGCCGTTGTCAATAAGATCTATTTTTGCCATAGCTTCTTTCGTTTTTGAGGGTTATTTGACACCTGCCTTCTCAATGAGCGCCTTATCGTCGTCACTCATCTTGTCGACATTATCAATGACATACTTATCAATGTTGCTAATCAGCATTTCGTCTAGGGCAGCTACCATGTTAGCATAGGTAGCAGTAGGCAGAGGACGGATAATGACGGTCATAGCAGGAACCTTCTCACCGTTGGGGAGTTCACCCTTCTTCAGTTTCTTCAGCTCTTCCTGATACTGTTCGTCAGTCATCTTGGAATTGTAAGCATTCTTCTTGGCATCGAGCTCCTTCTTAGCCATCTTGATCTTGGCTACGGGGTTGATACCTTCCTCTGTCGTATGTTCATTGAGAACCTTCTCGATACCATCCTTACCATAGGTGGTCGGCTTGACGCAGGAGGGGTCGTCGTAGTTGGGCAGACCAGCCACATACCACACCTTGTCGTTGGAACCCAGGTAAAGGGTAATCGTGTGAGAAGCCTTCGTCACTTGCTTCTGCTCTTCATTCAGCTGTTTTGTATCTTCGTTAGACGGCATGGTCAGCTGCATAGCCTGCGGCTTGGCCAGCGTAGTACACAGCATGAAGAAGGTAATCAACAGCATCATCATGTCTACCATCGGCGTGAAGTTCACGCGGGTATCCATTTTCTTTTGCTTGGATAGATTCTTTTTTGCCATAGTACTACTCGTTTAAACGTTTAACATCGAGATTCGTAATCAACTGGAAACGGTTCTCGTTCATGTCCTGAAGCTCTGACATCAACTTCTTAATCGAAGAATAAGGAGTCTTGGAGTCGCACTTGATGGCGAGTCTGATGTCAGGGTTCGCATTGCGGGCCTCGGAAACCCACTCCTGGAATTCGCTCTTGCCTCCCTGGATACTGTCGAGGGGAAGGCCGAGCTTCTGGATTGCCTCTGCCATCTTTTCCTGGTCGAGGCTGAGGTATGAAGCAAGCTGCGACATGGAGGCACCAACCATAGCATCCTCACGGAAATGCTTGATCTGTGTGGCGTTCAACGAGACATTGAACTTGCTCGTCATAGCGTCCAACATAGCCTGCATGTTGTTCTTGTTTTCGGTTCCCAAGAAGACCTTGCCCTCTGGTGTCACCAGAATGTTGAGCACGTCTTGCTCAGGAATCTTGACCTCAGACACCGAGTTTGGCGTGTTGACTTGCACTGGTTCTGGCGTCAGGAATGTTGATGTCAACATAAAGAAGCACAGAAGCAGCGTCATCACGTCTGACATAGGCGTCATGTCAATCCAGATGTCCTTTTTCTGTATCTTAACTTTAGCCATTCTAAAACGGTTTTTAAGGTTTTTGAAATGGAACTAAAAATTAAGCCTCGTTGTGGTTTGAATCGTAAGTTGCAGCGATGGTGAAACCAATCTCATCGAGAGCGTAAGTCAGCTTATCGATCTTGTTTGAGAAGAAGTTGTAAACAACGGTAGCAACNNAACGATCCGATCATACCGAGCACAGTACCGAACAGAGCGGTCAGAGTACCGAGAGATACGATAGTAGCAACCATAGGCATGTTCATCTGCAGAGTAGGCATCTCCAGCTGAGTAGCCTCTTCGTGAGCCTGCTGGATCTTAGCGATCTTAGCAGCCTTCTTCAGCGTGCTGTCACCCTCAACGGTCTGATACATCTTGATAGAAGCCTTAACGACGTTAGCTACAGAACCCTGCATCTTGTCGCAGAGAGCGTCAGCCTCAGCAAACTTCTGCTCCTTGATGAGTTTCTTGATGTCAGCAGTAAACTTGGCCAGGTTAATCTTACCAGAAGCGGTCTTGATAGCGAAGAAACGCTCGATACCCAGACAGATCACAGTGAACAGCAGGGTCAGGATAAGACCTACCACGAAACCTCCCTTATAAACGGTACCCAGCAGGTTTGCGGGATGTCCGCTACGGTCGCCACCAACGAAGTTGTCGGGGTTACCCATTACGAAATACCAAACACTGTAACCTGCGATAGCGCAAATAACGAGGATAATCCATGCAGCTTTAACACCTTGGAAGCCCGATTTCTTGGCTGGGGCTGCAGCCTTTGTTGTTGTTGCCATAAATTAATTTTAATTTTTTAGTTATTAAATAAATTTGAATTGATAGTTTTCACGATAGTTTTCACTAATATTCCGCAAAGATAGTGAATTCAAGTATACTTCAAGCCGAATTAAGAACTTTTAACTTGATATTTCTCAATTTTTCTACTTGAGAGCGCATAGTGCCTCTTTGATACGGCGCATTGCCTCGATGATATTATCATCACTCGTGGCATAACTCATGCGGAAACATTCGGGGTCGCCGAAGGCATCGCCACCTACTGTTGCCACATGGCCCTTCTCCAACAAATACATGGCAAGGTCGGTGCTGTTGCCGATAACAGAGCCGTCGGGAGTCGTCTTGCCATAGAAACTGGAGCACTTGGGGAAGAGATAGAATGCGCCCTCGGGGACATTGACCTCCAAACCGGGAATGTCCTTGGCCAAGCTTACGATGAGGTTGCGACGGCGTTCAAAGGCCTGACGCATGTCCTCCACGCACTGCTGGCTGGCGGTATAGGCAAATTCGGCAGCCTTCTGGCTGACGGAGCACGGACCGCTGGTGTATTGTCCCTGCAGCTTGTTGCAGCCTTTGACAATCCACTCGGGGGCGGCAATGTATCCTATGCGCCAGCCAGTCATGGCATAGGCCTTGCTGACACCGTTGACAATGATGGCGCGTTCCTTCATACCCTCAAACTGGGCAATAGACTGGTGCTTGCCTACATAATTGATATGTTCATAGATTTCGTCAGCCAACACAAAGAGGTTGTCGTGGCTAAGGATGACTTTGGCCAGTCCTTCTAACTCTGCCTTTGAATAGACGCTGCCCGTAGGATTACTGGGCGAGCAGAGGATGAGCAGACGGGTCTTGGGAGTAATGGCTGCTTCTAACTGCTCTGGCGTCATCTTGAAGTTCTGCTCGAAGCCGGCTTCCACAATGACGGGGTTACCACCGGCCAGCAACACCATCTGGGGATAGCTGACCCAATAAGGTGCAGGGATGATGACTTCATCACCAGGATTGACAAGAGCCATAACAGTATTACAAACGCTCTGCTTGGCACCATTCGACACTAAGATTTCACTGGGGGTATAGTGCAGCTGGTTCTCACGTTCCAACTTGCGGGCTATGGCCTGACGCAGGTCGGGATAGCCTGGAACAGGAGAATACTTTGAATAGTTCTCCTCAATAGCCAGCTTTGCAGCCTGCTTGATGTGGTCAGGGGTATTAAAATCGGGCTCGCCGACGCTCATATTGATAACGTCAATGCCCTGGGCTTTCATTTCAGAACTTTTCTGCGACATTGCCAGCGTAGCGGAAGGGGCAAGTCTTTGCAAACGGTCAGATAATTGTGCCATGTTTTGTCTATAGTGTTTATAATTGGATGCAAAAGTAAGCATTTTATTCTTTTTAAACGAATAATTGCTTCACTTTTTATTTTTTTAATCCTCCAACTGCAGCGTATGCCCCATGCGGTCCTTCTTTGTCTTCAGGTACTTCAGGTTGTACTCGTTGGGTGTGACTTCTATGGGGACATTCTCCACGATTTCAAGACCATAGGCCTCCAAACCGACGCGCTTGACGGGGTTGTTGGTCAGCAGGCGCATCTTCTGTACGCCCAGCAATCGCAGAATCTGGGCACCGCAACCATAGTCGCGTTCGTCAGCCTTGAAGCCAAGACACAGGTTGGCATCGACGGTNNCGGTGCAACTGCTCACCACAATCACAACGCTTCGAGCCAAGGATGTCACCTGTAGCACACGACGAGTGAACACGCACCAGGATTGGTTCATCCTCGCGCCACTGTCCCTTGATGAGGGCAAAGTGCTCCAGACCGTTACTTTTCTGCTTGAACGGGATGATATGGAAGTGACCATACTCTGTGGGCATGTCGGCTTCGACGCCCTCTTCAACGATGCTTTCCTTCTTCAGACGATAAGCTATCATGTCCTTGATGGTGATAATCTTCAGGCCGTGCTTGTGGGCAAACTCCACCAACTGGGGCATGCGGGCCATCGTGCCGTCGTCGTTCATAATCTCGATGAGGGCACCGGCAGGATACAGACCGCAGAGCTTACAAAGGTCAATGGCAGCCTCTGTATGGCCGGAACGGCGCAGCACGCCGTTGTCCTGAGCATAGAGCGGACTGATGTGGCCAGGACGCCCGAAGGTCTTGGAGGTCGATGTGGGGTCAGCCAGGGCACGGATAGTGGCAGCACGGTCATGGGCGCTGACACCCGTCGTACAGCCCTCTATCTTGTCGATGGTAACGGTAAACGGCGTACCCAGCAGCGACGTATTGTCCTGCACCTGATGCGGCAGGTCGAGTTCC
>LXOW01132011.1_pt1 | contig 13648 bp, 11 predicted proteins | sample 1368591 | NCBI WGS metagenome assembly LXOW01 (sample SAMN04884650, study PRJNA319009) | bovine gut metagenome | isolation source: Cow rumen | host: Bos taurus | place: Italy: Legnaro (PD) | collected 2014-07-09
AAAAGAATCACTACGACCGTAGCCAAGGCAAAGGCCTTGAAGAAGTATGTGGAGCCCCTGATTACCAAATCAAAGGAGGATTCTACCAACTCTCGTCGTGTTGTATTCAGCTACCTGCAGAATAAGGAAGCTATCAAGGAACTCTTCGGAGAGGTAGCTCAGAAGGTTGGTGACCGTCCTGGTGGATACACCCGTATCATCAAACTCGGTACCCGTCAGGGTGACGCTGCACAGGTTTGCTTCATCGAGCTGGTTGACTTTGATCCCGAAATGGCAAAGGATACCAAGAAGAAGTCAACCCGTCGTTCTCGCAAGTCTGCTCCTAAGGCTGAGGCCGCAGCTCCTGCTGAGGCTCCCGCAGCTGAGACCCCTGCTGAAGAGGCAAAGGCAGAATAAGTTTCAATTTCTTATAATGGGCTCCCTGTTCTCGATTGAGGACAGGGAGTTTTTTTCTTTCCGAAAGTTTGGTGGTTTCGAAAAATTTGACTATTTTTGTCGCATGATTGCTCATTTGCTTTACTGAGGAAGGATTATGGTAGAAGCTCCAAAGTTCGAATACAAGTACGATCTTGCCCTGTGGAAGTCGTTTTCTGCAAGGCTGAGTGTGGCCATCCTCGTGATTGCTGCAGGCGTTTTTCTGATAGCGATGCTTACCTATCTATATCTCTCAGAAGAGTCGGTTAAGGAGAATTCGGCCGTTGAAGCACGTACGCAGTTACATGACGCGGTGATGACCATGCGGATCCAGACGGCCGAAGCCGTAGTCAAGGGGGATACATTGGGGATGGAGGACTATTTGAGCATCCTTCGAACCGTGAAGCCATATAAACACGCGTTTACACTGATGACAGACCGCTCGGGGCGACTTGTTTATGTTGGCGACTCTGTTCTGCTGATTGATCAGCGCGATGAGATGCCCGATATTCTTAGGATAATGTGCAGCGGTGAGGCTGGCTTGCAAGAGGTGTTCAAGCATGCCGATATCTCCCTCTTGATTCATGAGCCGATAGGGGAGAGCGGCTATTCAGCAGGTCTTATCTGTTCGAGGAAGGATATCCTTTCGGGCTATCTGCCATTGGTGTTTTATGGTGGTATTGCCTTTGTTGTGGGATTGTTGGTTTTGTTCTCCTGTTGTGCTTTCGCCATCCATCGCCTTGTAAAGCCTTTGCAGTTGTTTGCCGACTCTGCTAGAAGCATTGCTGAGGGTAATCTTGAAACACCTTTGCCTGAAATCCATTCGGAGGATGAACTGCAGCAGCTACGTAAGTCGTTTGAATATATGCAGACATCTCTGAAACAACATATTGAGGATCTGAAGGTAACGACAGCTGGTAAGGAACGCCTGCAAAGTGAGTTGGTAATTGCCCATGATATCCAGATGGGTATGATTCCTACGACCTTTCCTCAGCGTGATGATCTGGAACTATTTGCTTCTATGACGCCAGCAAAGGAGGTGGGGGGCGATCTCTATGACTTCATTATTGACGATGATGAATTGTTTTTCATTATAGGCGACGTGGCAGGCAAGGGCGTTCCGGCATCACTTTATATGGCTGTGACGAGGACACTATTCCGAAATCTGGCAGGCAACTACCAAAGTGCGGCTAATATCGTCAGGCAGATGAACCATGCTATCGCCTCGGCTAATGAGTCATATGAATTCGTAACAGCCTTTGTAGGGGTGCTTGACCTGAAGACTCATCACCTGACCTATTGCAATGCGGCTCATAATGCTCCTGTATTATTGACGAACGATGGCACATGCCGGCTGCTGGAAGCAGAGACGAACTTGCCCATTGGTGTGGAGGATCACTACCACTATGAGGAACAGCAAATGGTATTTCCTGAGGGCTCGGCTCTGTTGCTTTACACAGATGGTTTGACAGAAGCTGTGTATAAATCGAATACGGGCAACAGGAAACTGTTTGGCGAGGAACGAGTTCTGCACGATGTGGAGAAAAATCACACGGCCTCTGCGTCTGAGATCATCGACTATCTGAAACAACATGTCACCATCTTTGCCGATGGTACGGAACAAGGTGATGACCTGACACTCATGTTCATCCGCCATGGAAAGGCGCAGAACAAGGATACTTCTTCGTCTCGAAGGATCATCATGAAAAATGAGATGGCCGAGGTGAGTCGCATGCGAGGTTTCTTCTTCTCTGTCTGTCGTGAATATGGTATCAGCGACGAGACAGCTAAGATGCTGAACCTTGCTATTGAGGAGTGGGTGGCCAACGTGATTAACTATGCTTATCCTAAAGGCACACGCGGCCATGTGGAGATGACAGCTGACGTGTCGCCGTCACGTCTGCTAACGGTGGTGATCAAGGATCATGGCGTACCCTTTGATCCGACGTCGCATGCAGAGGTGGACATTGATGCAGATTTGGACGAACGTGCCATTGGAGGATTGGGTATCCATATGGTGCGCAGCATCATGGATTCGATGAGCTACGAACGTACGGCCAATGGCTATAATGTTCTGACGCTGACAAAAACATTAGAAAGTATAGTTTAAACAAGTAATATGCATTATTTATGGAAACATTTATTTTTTTAGGATTTAACCTTTATGCCTGGATTACCATCTTGACAGTGCTGGCGATGTTTACAGTACTGTTGCTAACAAAACTTCGTGCAGACTTGGTGTTCCTTGGTGCTATTGGTATCCTCTTCGTTACTGGTGTGTTGAATGCAAAGGAGGCCTTCTCTGGTTTCAGTTCCACATCAGTGGTGATCATCGGTGTGCTTTTCGTCGTTGTGGCTGGTCTGACACATACGGGTGTGTTGCAGTGGATCGTGAAGCACCTGTTGGGACAGCCTGAAAGCTATTCGAAAGCCGTCATCCGTCTGATGCTGCCTGTAGCAGGTCTGAGCTCCTTCCTCAGCAATACTACAGTGGTTGCCTTGTTCGTAGGCATTGTAAAGATGTGGTCGAAGAAACTCGGTGTCTCTCCGTCGAAGCTACTCATTCCGTTGAGCTATGCTTCAGGTATGGGTGGTGTATGTACGCTGATTGGTACGCCGCCAAACCTGATTATCTCTGGTCTTTATGCTGAGCACACAGGTGAAGCGATGAATGTGCTGACAACGACGATTCCTGGTCTCTTCTGCCTCTTCATCGGTGTCCTTTCCATCATTGCTATGCGCAACTTACTACCCGATCGTAAGGCTCCCGAATCAGCCTTTGAGTCCACGTCGGAATATACGGTGGAGCTGTTGGTGCCATCGGATAATCCGAATATCGGAATGACACTCAATGAGGCAGGATTGAATAATGTAAGGGGAGGTAACCTGATAGAGATTGTACATTATGATGAGTTTATTTCGCCTGCCGATGGCGATGATATTGTGATGGGTGGTGACCGTCTTATTTACTCTGGACAGATTGATGAGATTCTCGACCTGAAGAAGAGTCACGGACTGGTAAATGCCGATCATTATGTGTTTACGCTGAGTGAGATTGATAAAAATCGCCAACTCCGTACGGCATATGTTACCTTTGGCAGTAGTCTGATAGGTAAGTCGATAGGCAATACGACTTTTGAGAAGGATAACGGTCTGGTGCTCGTTGCTGTGGCGCGCAGTGGCAAACGTATCGAGCTGTCACCGCGCGAGGTGGTTATTCAGGCTGGTGACACACTCCTGCTCGACTGTCCGCCTAAAATGAAAATCGACACATCCAGTTTGTCTTCGAATTTACGCTTCTTTGATAGCGATCAAGTGCCTAATATCGGCAAAAAAACACTCATATCCACCACTATTATGATCTTAATGGTGGTGCTCTCGGCACTCGATATCATCCCATTGTTGCAGTGTGCCTTCCTGGCGGCCATGGCCATGCTTATCTTCCGTTGCTGTAATGTGGATCAGGCTATGAAAGCCATCAACTGGGAGATTCTGATGGTGTTTGCCGGTTCCGTTGTACTTGGTGTAGCCATCCAGAAAACGGGTATTGCCGAGCGTCTTGCCTTTGGTATCCTTGATGTCTGCGGTTCTAATCCGATCGTTGTCATGACAGCCATCTGCTTCGTAGGTACTTTCATCACAGAGTTTATCTCAAATACGGCGGCGGGTGCCATGTTCTTCCCCATTATGTATCAGGCTGCCGAGAAACTGGGCTACGATCCCTTCCCATTCCTTGTTGCCCTGATGGTCAGCGTCAGTTCCAGCTTTGCTACGCCGATTGGTTCACCCACCCATATGCTTGTCTATGGTCCTGGTGGTTATCGCTTCAGTGACTTTATGCGTATCGGTCTGTTGATGAACATCATCATCCTGGCTGCCAATATCTTTATCGTGAACATTATTTATCCATTAACACCATTACATTAATATGAATATAGAAATTAAAGAGTCCAATGGTGGATATTTCGCCATCCTGTCTGGTTGGCTCGACACAAACGTCGCCACGGAATTCCTGGAAGATCTGAAAACTCTTGAGGAACATGCCGACAAGGCTATCGAGCTTGATTGTAGTAAATTGGAGTATATTTGCAGTCTTGGTCTGCGTGGCCTGCTGAAGTTGAAAAAACTGAGTGCAGCTCGAGGAGGCTCGCTGGTGCTTACCCATGTCAATGATGAGATTCAGAAAATTCTTACCTTGACAGGCTTTATCAAACTGTTCGATATCCGTTAAACAGTATGCTTTAGGGTTTCCCCTATATGATTTTAGGGGAAATCCTTTCCGCTATTTATGGTAGAATGTCTATCTTTGCACCGTGAACATTTAAATGAAAATGGTTATGAAGAAGACTTTGTTAGTATCGGTAAGTGCACTCCTGTTGTTGTCCAGCTGTGGAACATATACTGGCGTTGGAGCCTACACGGGAGGTACGTTTGGCTCTATCATCGGCTCTGCCATCGGTGGAATCTCTGGCGGACGTCATGGTAGTGATGTGGGTACACTGATTGGCCTGGCAGGCGGTGCCATGGTGGGAGCTGCCGTAGGTGCAGCAGCTGACAATGCCCAGCAGCGCGAGTACGAGCAATATAAGGCTGATCGTCAGCAACGGATGGAGAACCGACAGCGCAACTACAGTGGCCAGGTGCAGCAGTCTCAGGGCAGCTATGATGATCAGGCTGATAGCGGCTTCGATCCGTCAGGTAGTGGCGACGATCGTCTGTATGGGATCGGTGAGGATTTCAGCAGCGTTCCTGCCTTCAAGAGCGGATCACTGGCAGATTTGGAAATTCGCAATCCAAGAATTGTGGATGCTAATCGCAATGGTGAACTGACCCGTGGTGAGGAGGCAAGGATGATTTTCGAGATCTATAATAATTCATCGGAACCTGCTTATCAGGTACAGCCTTCCGTGATTGAGGTGACAGGCAACAAGCATATCCGTGTCTCAGAGAATGTGCTGGTGGAGTGTATTCTTCCTGGCAAAGGCATCCGCTATACGGCAGTCATCAAGGCCGATGACCATCTGAAGGAAGGAGAGGCTGTGATCCGGGTTGGCGTATTCCAAAAAAACAAGGAGATCACATCACAGACGCGAGAGTTCTACCTTAAAACAAGCAAGCGATAGACTATCTATCGCTTGTTTTTGTTTTTCTCATGTTCACTTAGGATGCGCCAGATCGGTTTGGCATCTGGGCCGTCATTGGTGCCGAGGTCGAACTCTGGCAGATGAGAGACATCTGCAGGTTTGAAGGGAATGATAGTCGTATCCCACTCTTCTACTACGACGGGTGCAATGCCCTGTGCAAAGATACCTAATTCCTTAGCGGCCCTGACGGAGAGATCAATGATTCTTCCTTTCACGTAAGGTCCACGATCAGTCACTCTGACGATGACACTTCGCCCGTTAGCAGGATTGGTCACCTTCAGTTGGGTTCCGAAAGGGTAGGTGCGATGGGCACAGGTCAGCGAGTCATGATGCAACCGCTCACCGCTCGCCGTTTTGCGCCCCGAGAACTTCTTTGCATAGAACGAGGCTTTACCACTCTCGGTCTGTGCCTGTGGAGTGGTAAAGCTTAAAAGCATAGCTAATATTGTGATTACGCTTCGCATCAGATGGGTTTGGTTATACCACACCTTGTGCCATCATGGCGTTGGCCACTTTCATGAAACCAGCAACGTTAGCCCCTTTGACGTAGTTGACATAGTCACCCTCCTTACCATATTTCACACACTGGCCGTGGATGTTCGACATAATCTGATGCAGACGCTCATCCACCTCCTTGCTACTCCATGAGAGACGCATTGAGTTCTGAGTCATCTCCAGACCAGAGGTTGCCACACCACCTGCATTTACAGCCTTACCAGGAGCGAAGAGTTGTTTGGCAGCAATGAACTTGTTCACAGCTTCGGCTGTGCAACCCATGTTGGATACTTCTGCCACACACATCGGCTTGTTGGCGAGAATGGCATCCGCATCTGTACCATTCAACTCGTTCTGAGTAGCACAGGGCAGATATATGTCGGCTTTCTGCTCCCATGGCTTCTTGCCAGGGAAGAAGGTGGCACCGTCGAACTCCTCCTCGTAGGGCTGGCATACATCGTTGCCAGAGGCGCGCAGTTCCAGCATATACTCGATCTTCTCGGCATCCAGTCCTGCGGGATCATAGATGTAACCGTCGGGACCGCTGATGGTGATCACCTTGGCACCGAGTTCCGTAGCCTTTTTAGCAGCACCCCATGCCACATTACCGAAACCGCTGAGTGCAACGGTCTTACCCTTAATGTCAAGTCCATGTTCCTCCAACATCTGATGCACGAAATAGAGGGCACCGTAGCCCGTGGCCTCCGGACGTAGGATAGAACCGCCCCATTCCATACCCTTACCAGTGAGTACGCCTTGGAACTGATGGGTCAGTTTCTTATATTGCCCGAACAGGTAGCCGATCTCACGGGCACCCACGCCGATGTCACCTGCTGGTACATCCTCGTCGGGACCGATATGACGGTAGAGTTCGGTCATAAAGGCCTGACAGAACTTCATCACTTCATTGTCGCTCTTGCCACGGATAGAGAAATCCGAGCCGCCCTTGCCGCCGCCCATAGGTAGGGTGGTGAGGGCATTCTTAAATGTCTGTTCAAAGCCAAGGAACTTCAGGATGGAGAGGTTCACCGATGAGTGGAAACGCAGACCACCCTTGTAAGGACCGATGGCACTATTGAACTGCACGCGGTAGCCGAGGTTCACCTGTACCTCGCCCTTGTCATCTACCCAGGGCACGCGGAATGTCACGATACGCTCAGGTTCCACAATGCGCTCGATAATCTTGGCTTTCTCAAACTCCGGATGCTGGTTATACACATCCTTGATTGATTCCAGCACTTCTCTCACTGCCTGAAGGTACTCCAGTTCGCCAGGATGCTTCTGCTCCAAGGCTTGCATGATTTTCTCTACTTCCATAGTCTAAAGGTTTTTAGAATTGTTTGAATGTTACGGTTTGTTATATCTTGGACAAAGCCTGCTTGATATCGTCGAGAATATCCTCCACGTCTTCGATACCGACGGAGAGACGGATCAGATCGGGAGCGACACCTGCCTCACGTAACTGTTCATCACTGAGCTGACGGTGGGTGTGAGAGGCGGGATGCAGCACGCAGGTGCGGGCATCAGCCACATGGGTCACAATATTGATCATCTCTAACGAGTCCATCCACTTGATGGCAGTCTCACGTGTTCCTTTAAGACCGAAAGCGATGACACCGCACGAACCATTTGGCAGATACTTCTGTCCAAGAGCATAGTTGGCATCGTCTTTCAGACCGCAGTAGTGTACCCAAGCCACCTTCTCGTTCTGACTCAGGAACTCTGCCACCTTCTGGGCGTTATTGCAGTGTTGGGCCATACGCAGATGAAGGGTCTGCAGTCCCATGTTCAGCAGGAATGAGTTCTGGGGAGCGGGAATGCTGCCGAGATCACGCATCAGCTGGGCCACGAGCTTCGTAGTGTACCCCATCTTGCCGAAGGCCTTCACATAGGTCAATCCATGGTAGGACTCATCAGGCGTACAGAGGCCAGGGAACTTCTCAGCGTTGGCGAGCCAGTCGAAGTTGCCGCTATCCACCACGACACCGCCTACCTGCGTAGCTAGTCCATCCATATACTTCGTGGTGGAGTGAGTTACGATATCAGCACCCCATTCGAAAGGACGACAGTTGATAGGTGTGGCGAAGGTGTTATCTACGATGAGGGGTACCCCGTTCTTGTGGGCTATCCTCGCAAAGCGCTCAATGTCGAACACGGCACAGCCAGGGTTTGAAATGGTCTCTCCAAACATTGCCTTTGTGTTCGGACGGAAGGCGGCCTGGATCTCCTCATCTGAGGCCTCCTGCGAGATGAATGTACAGTCGATACCCAGTTTCTTCAGTGTCACACCGAAGAGGTTGTAGGTACCACCATAGATCTCATTCGAGGTGATGAAGTGGTCACCAGCCTGACAGATATTGAACACTGCATAGAAATTGGCTGCCTGACCGCTCGATGTCAGCACAGCACCTACACCACCCTCGAGTGCAGCGATCTTGGCTGCCACAGCATCGTTGGTCGGATTCTGCAAACGGGTGTAGAAATAGCCTTCCTTCTCCAAATCAAACAACTTTGCCATCTCGTCAGAGTCATCATACTTGAAGGTCGTACTCTGAATGATGGGCAATTCTATTGGTTCTCCATTTTTGGCTTTGTAGCCAGCTTGTACGCAGAGTGAACCCTGCCTAAGTTTCTTTTCCATTTTTATATTCTTATCCTAAATTTAATATCTGAATGTGAAATCTTCAAGTGTGCAGATTGATTTCTCCTTGGTGTCCGATGAGAACACGAAGAAGAGGGCATGCTTGCCAGTCAGGTCGGCAAGGGCTGGTATCTCCAACGCCATCTCTGAGGAGGTCTTGGGCATGTCGGCCTTTAACTCGATCTTGCCTAATACCTTTCCGCCCTGCGATTCCCAAGGTCTGTCGGCCATGATGGTGATAGTGCCGTCGATGCCCTCTGGGATGAGGCGCAGCAAAAGCTGCAGATAGTCGCCGTCATAGCTCTTGGTGAAATTGAAGTATTTGTAGCCCACAATCGAACCGTCAGTATTGTTCACCACGCGGTTGGTATTGTTCTTCAGGTCATAAGGCGCCTCGAACTTATTGTCTGTACCATAGGATGCCTCAATGTAAGAACCGAAGAATATATTGTTGGGCCATTCGTGCTTGTTGACCTTTGGACCCGTGTACCAGCAGGCGATACCTGCCGAGTGGCGCTCGAAGGGATCCAAACCCTCCAGTGCGAAACCTTCTGAGGTATATTCGCCCTCAGAGATCTCCACCTTACCGCCGGCACCTTCCTCTACTTTCACGGTGATGGGAGCCACCATCGCCTGACGGGCGAACTCGTTGAGACCGCTCTGACGATGATAGAACACATACCACTGACCGTTGATCTCGCAGATGCTACCGTGGGTGTTGCCGCTCACGTTGGCTGAAGCGATGGTATCGCCCTGCTCATTGATCTCACGGGCACGTCCGTCAATGATCGTACCGCCATAGGTCCAAGGACCTAAAGGCTTGTCGCCATAGGCATAAGCGAGGGTGTAGTTGGTCTCAGGCAGACCATACTCGCCATTCTTCGTCCAACGGCTGTAGATAAACACGTACTTATCCTTAATTTTACGGATGGATGAGGCTTCGAAGAAGCGGAATTCACCAGGCTCATTTCGACCTGACACCATACCATCGACGATTTTCGTACCAGGTTTCACGGTACACATCGTGGCAGGATCGATCTCCGCAGCGTAAGAGTGCTCGAAGCCCCAGTAGCCATAGATGCGTCCGTCGTCATCCACAAACACAGCAGGGTCGAAACCATAAATGCCTTCCACCTGATTTGGATTCTCCTTGTTCCAGTTGCACACTTCGAAAGGACCGTCAGGACGGTCACTCTTGGCGATCAGTCCGTTACGATAACCCGTCTGGTCATTGGGGAAGAGCCAGTAAGTCTTCTTCCCTGTTGCATCGGTAGTCATGGTTACGTCAGGCGCAAAGAGCACATCAGCTGTATTCACAGAGTCGAAAGGTTCGCCGTTGGCGTTCTTGTCAACCTTCAGGATCTCACCGTCATAACGCCATTTATAGAGGGTATCGACCGAAGCCGACCACACCACCTGCTCTCTTCCGCAGTAGTCGGTGATACGACTGTCGTGCGAACCATAGATATACACACGCTGCTTGCCAGGCTGGTCAGGATCCTCAAACACATAGGGCTCACCATCGGGGATGTGCTCCCAGAGTGGGAGATAGGGGTTACCGACAGTGATAATTCCAGATTCCTTTGTCTCTTGCTTGTTGGCACACGAGGTACCCAGCATCATACAGCATACGGCTGCAAGTGTAGTAATGGCTATAGCTTTCATATCATGAGATGTTTATTTGATATTCATACATTTTGGGTGCAAATCTACAAAAAAATCTCTAAAATAACACCTTTATTGCATTTTTTAATTATCTTTGCCGCTGATTTGAAAAGGAATTATGAAAAAGATCATGAAATGGGTGCTCGCCGCCACCCTTATTTTCGGCGTGAATTCAGTGGCTTATGGCCAGAACTGTTGTGGAAAGTGTTGTGCACACCATGACAACAATACTGCACAAGAGGTGCAAAGTAGCGAACTGATCCGTACTAGCCAGAGTTGGGACGGCGTGGAGCTGCCCGACTATTTTCAGGGACGTCCAGAACTGGTGGCGGTGAAGTATGTGTTCCCGGCAGGAAAGAAACTAGGTTGGCACCATCATCCCGTGATGAACTACGGTATATTGGTGCAGGGCGAGCTGACCATCATCGGACAGGATGGTAAGGAGAAGGTCGTGCATGAGGGCGAACCTGTTGTCGAGATGGTGAACACCATCCACCACGGCGAGAACCGTGGCACGAAGGACGTTATCCTCTATATGTTCTATCTCTCGCAAAAAAACCTGCCTCTGGCCGTTCAGCACCCGGAGATTCCTCTAGATTAGCTCAGCATCATGGCGCAATCTGGAGACACATCATCGTGAGGTCATCATTGGGCTCAGCACCATTGCGGTGAGCCTCGACCTCATCACCTAGTTTCTCTATGACTTGCTGTGCTGAACTGAAACGCATGTAGCGTAGGATGTCGAGCAGACGATCATCGCCAAACTGCTCATTCTCCTTATTCTCTGCCTCATTCAGTCCATCGGTATAGATGAAGAGTGGACGACCCTTGATGGTTTCCACTTCTTCATTTATGTATTCCATCCCGGGCATAATACCTATTGGTGCATTGGGAATCATATCCAAAAGTGTGCCATGATTCTCGCCGCCTCCTATGACGGGCGGATTATGGCCTGCATTACAGAACGTGAGATGTCCGGTAGTGAGATCTACGAGTCCAAGCCAGAAAGTCACGAACATACTGGTCTCATTGTCGTTGCCCGATAAGGCATCGTTCATACGGCTGCAAATTTCTGCAGGTGACATGCCCTGTTTGGCCAACGTGAGGAAAAGGCGTGTGGCCTGTGCCATAAACAGCGAAGCTGGCACGCCCTTGCCGCTGACATCACCCACGCAGAAATAGAGTTTTCCGCCCAGCAGCAGATAGTTATAGAGGTCGCCACCTACCTCCTTAGCAGGTGTCATCGAGGCGTACATGTCGAGCCCCTTGACATCAGGGAATACACTGGGCACCATCGACATCTGTATGTTGCGGGCAATGCGCAGCTCACTCTCCATCCGTTCCTTGACCGCCGTGGTTTCCTCCAGTTGGTCGTAGGCCACCTTCAACTTCTCGTGAGCCTTTTTCAGTCTCGCTGCCATGCGATTATGAATGAAGATATAGATGATCAAGGCAAGGATGAGAACTGCCATGACGGCCAGGCGGGTCCACCACTGCTGTTCCTCCAGGCGCTCCTTTTCTGCCGTCATCTCCGCTTCCTTCTTGCGTACAGTCTCCTGCTCGATGGCATCCGTGCGGCCCGATGCGTTGATGGTCGAGTCGAGATGTGCAAGGATGTCCATAGCAGTAGCCATAGCTGTGTCTTTACGACCCGCCATCAGGTTGGATTCGTATTTCTTCAGGAAGGTCAACTGAATATTCTCCAATGAGTAATCATCTGAGAATTGTTTCCTGAATTCATCCAGATAACTCCAGCTGTCAGCAGCCTCCTTCCATTTCTTGGCGAACATCTGATAGTCGGCGGCAAGAATCGCGCCATCAGGGGTTTGGCTGTAGTGTGTCTTACGGAATTCGGCAAAGGCCTTGTCGGCCTCGTCTTTCTTCCCAAGGCCTTCGAGGGCTTTGGCGCGGAACACACAGGAACGGCCATGCTGCTTGTCGGTGTAGTTCTCAGTAGCCAGTCCCGTCTTATTATAGCAGGTTACCAGACTATCGTAGCGGTTTGCCCAAAACAACAGATTGTTGAAGTCGCACAAGTCGGAGTAATTATAGCAGATATTAGTAAGACCTATGATGGCCAGGCGGTAGGCATCGCTCGACGCCTGCTTGTGTATGAAACCGAGGTGCTGCTGATAGGCATCCTCCAGGGTCTCTGCCGCTGTGCTCCTATTCAGTCCGAAACGGCTCTGGCAATAGCCGACGTAGATAATTAGGTTGGTGTAGTTGCTGGTCGTGTCGCAGCCCATCTGTTGTAACTGGCTGACCACCGAGCGTGCTATTTTGAGTGCTTCCTCATAAGCGCCCAGCGTACACTTCAGTCCTGCCAGTCGGCTTGCCATTTCGGCATAAACCTCGGTGTCATCCTTATCTTCGTCAGGATTGAATGCTGCTATGCCTGTATTCCAAAAAAACTCAGCAATGCGCTTGCGCATCAATTTGTCATTTGCATACCCCAACCAGTAATTGGACTTCATGTCGCTGATAAGTCCGGCATTTCTTAAGCTGTCGGCAAGAATCTCTATGCGATTGTAGTCATTTGCCCGATAGGCGACATTAATCAGACTGTCGGCCTCTTGTTGCTGCATTCCTGTCGCAGAATGTTTGGAGTCACATCCTGTTGTTGCCAGCAGCATGCCGACAATTGAAACAAAGGNNGATACTATTTTTTCGATACAAAGCATTCAAATATTCTATTTTTTTTTCGTCTGATTTGTTGTTTTGTTGTCATCAGTCTAATAACTTATTGACCACAAATAAATTACGGGTGGTAACAACAAAGTGTAGGGTGGCAACAAACGGCTGTTATTGCTATATTTGCTATTGTTTTGTGTCGCTTTTCACCATTTTCCTTGTAATTTGCCGTTTTATTACGTTCATTATTGGTATAAAAACTATAGTAAGTACAAATAGCTTGTAATGGTATTACAACTAATCTGTAAAGTCATTACAAAAGCCATGTAACGGTCTTACAAAAGCCTTGTAATAGGGGTAAAGGATTATCTGAACGACTCGGACATGACTATTGAACAAGCCTTACATGGCTTCTGTAACACTGGTAAATGACGTGTACATAAACACCAATCCTCACTCATAAATCAAATAGTAACTCTTTCAGATTGCAAAATTGCAAAAAAACTCAAAAAGGTAAGGCAATCATGCCACAAATTCCCAAAAATATTGTAATTATTGCAGCTAATAACTAAAAATTAGAAACTATATGGAATTACATGAGATTAGAGAGAAACTGAAAGAGATGTACGGCGGCGAGAACAAGCCGATTACCGATAGT
>LXOW01078983.1_pt1 | contig 13647 bp, 9 predicted proteins | sample 1368591 | NCBI WGS metagenome assembly LXOW01 (sample SAMN04884650, study PRJNA319009) | bovine gut metagenome | isolation source: Cow rumen | host: Bos taurus | place: Italy: Legnaro (PD) | collected 2014-07-09
GCCGCCATCATGGCCTTCAGCCAGCAGCAGATCAACGCCCTCGAGGCCGACGGCCGCTGTGTGGTCAGCGTCGAAGGTCAGGATTGCGAAGTGCTGCTGAGCGACGTGGAGATTGCCACGCAGGACATCCCCGGCTGGGTCGTCGCCAACGACGGCAACCTCACCGTGGCCCTCGACATCCAGCTCACCCCCGAGCTCGTCAACGAAGGCATCGCCCGCGAGCTGGTCAACCGCATCCAGAATATCCGCAAGGAACAGTTCGACGTCACCGACCGCATCGTCGTCGAGCTGCAGAGCGGCGAGTGGGACAGCGCCATCAACGCCCACCGCGACTACATCTGCACCGAGACCCTCTGCACCAGCCTCACCCTCGTCCCCGACGTGGAAGGCGGCACCCCCATCGAGCTCCTCGACGGCCAAAACACTATTATTAGTATTAAGAAAGCTAATTGAAAAAGATTTGGTCAGTCGGAAAACAATATGTATCTTTGCACTTTAATTAAAGATTAATATTAATACGCATAATATGATAGCAAAAGAATTACTCAATCCCCGCAGCATCGTCATTTGCGGTGCTTCCAGTGATGTACATAAACCCGGCGGCAAGTCGCTGAAGAACCTCCTCGAGAGTCCTTTCAAGGGTCAGGTCTATGCCGTGAACCCCAAAGAGACAGAGGTGCAGGGCGTGAAATGCTATGCTAAGGTTGACGACCTGCCGCAGGTAGACTGCGCCATTCTCTGTATCGCCGCCAAGTTCTGTGCCCAGACGGTCGACGTGCTGGCCAAGGAGAAGGGTTGCAAGGGCTTCATCATCGTCAGCGCTGGCTTCTCGGAGGAGAGCCACGAAGGTGCCGAAATCGAAAAGCATATCGTAGACACTATCAATAGCGTCGGCGGCTCACTCATCGGCCCCAACTGCACCGGCTTCCTCAACGTGAACTATGCCGGCTGCTTTGATACCCCCATCCCTCCGCTGGATCCCAAGGGTGTGGACTTTATTACTGGTAGCGGTGCTACCGCCGTGTTTATCAAGGAATACGGAATGAGCAACGGTCTTAAGTTCAACAGCGTGTGGGCTGTGGGTAACAGTGCCCAGCTGGGTATCGAGGATGTCCTCGAGCACCTCGACGAGACCTTCGATCCCGAGAAATCCTCGCATGTCATCATGCTCTATATGGAAAAGATTGGCGACCCGCAGCGTCTGCTCAAGCACAGCCGCAGCCTTATCAACAAGGGCTGCCATATCGCTGCCATCAAGAGTGGTGGCAGTGCCGCTGGCTCGCGTGCCGCTTCGAGCCACACCGGTGCTCTTGCTACCAACGACGCCGCTGTCGATGCCCTCTTCCGCAAAGCCGGTATCGTGCGTTGTCAGAACCGTCAGGAACTGACAACTGTATGCGCCGTCTTTATGTATCCTGAACTGAAGGGTAAACGCTGCGCCGTGGTCACCCACGCCGGCGGTCCCGCTGTGATGCTCACCGACGTGCTGTCGAATGGTGGCATGGAGGTCCCCAGCCTGAAGGACCATCCCGCCAGCCCCGCACTGTTGGAGAAACTTTTCGGAGGTTCCTCGGTGGGTAACCCCATCGACTTCCTCGCTACCGGTACTGCCGAACAGCTTGGTTATATCCTCGACACCGTCGAGAACGAATACACCGATATTGACTTCTCGGTGGTCATCTTCGGCTCGCCCGGATTGTTTAGCAACAAGGAGGTCTATGACCTGCTCGACCAGAAGATGCGCTCCTGCAAGAAACCCATCTTCCCCGTGCTGCCCTCTATTATTAATGTCAAGAGCGAGATTGAGGACTTCATCGCCAAAGGAAATATCAACTTCCCCGAGGAGTGTGTGCTCGGCAATGCCCTCGTGAAGGTTTACAATACCCCCAAACCTCAGCCCGAGAATGTGGAGCTGCCCAAGATCGATGTGGCTCGTATCCGTGCTACCGTTGACCGTTGCAAGGATGGCTACATGGAGATTTCAGACTATAACGAGCTGCTCGACGCTGCTGGCATCAGCCGCAAGAAGAGCGTTGAGGTCAGCAAGAAAGAGGATGCACTGGCCTTTGCCAAGGAGGTGGGTTGCTCGAAGGATGTGCCTCTCGTGATGAAAGTTGTCGGACCTCTCCACAAGAGCGACGTGGGTGGCGTGACTCTCGGTGTCAAAGACCTTGACACTGTGGCCAAGGAGTTTGATCGCCTCATCGTTATCCCCGAGACCTATGCCGTGGAGATGTACCCTATGCTCGACGGTACCGACGTCTATATCGGCGCCATCCGCGACGAGAAATTCGGTCATCAGATTTTCTTCGGTTTGGGCGGTATCTTCATCGAGGTGCTGAAGGATGTCCAGAGTGCTCTGGCTCCCATCACCGCCGCCGAGGCTAAGGAGATGCTCAAGCAGCTCAAGGGCTACAAGATTCTCGAAGGTGTGCGTGGTCAGGAAGGTGTGAACCTCGACCTCTATGCCGAGCAGGTGGCTCGCGTCAGCGCCCTGGTGCAGGCTGCACCCGAGATTGCTGAGATGGATCTCAATCCGCTGCTGGGCAACCCGCGCTACGTCACTGCCGTCGATGCCCGTATTCGTCTGGAAAAATAATCAAAGTCTAATATAAAGATAGAAAAAAATGAAAAAAATCTTTGCTTTTGCAGCTGTTGCTGCCGCCCTGCTCTTCGCAGGTAATGCTAATGCCCAGTTGGCTGTCCATGCCGGTTACAGCCCCGAGACTTGGACCACCGTCAACAATGGTAATACTAAGGCTCTTAGTGTCAATAGTTTTATTGCTGGCGTGGACTATAACATGCCGGTTACAGGCAAACTGATGTTCAATGCTGGTGCCCAGTTACGTTATGGCACTGAGAGCAGTGAAAGCAGTTACTATGGTATTGCCGCTAGCAAACACACCACTACACTTATCGGTTTGGATGTGCCTCTCCTGTTCAATTTCAGTTTCACTCTTACGGGTGACCTTAAGATGGCTGTCTTCGCAGGTCCTAAGGCCAGCATCGGCCTCTCGGGCAAGACTAAGTATGAGGGCAATTTCCTTGGTATCTCTGGTAATACTGAAGATGATTGGTACGATGTGAACAGCCTGAATAGAAACCGTTTCAATCTCAGCGGTGCTACCGGTGTAGTGTTTGCCTTCAACCAGTTCCATCTGTTCTACGACTACAGCTGGGGTATCCTTGACCTGGATAACAACGACAACTCGAAGACCACTTGCAGCAATATGAACTTCGGTATAGGTATCGAATTCTAAAAGTTGATAGAATAAAAAAGCGACCCATATGGGTCGCTTTTTTTTATTTACTGAACTGCAACACTTCAGCGCCGCTGCCGTCGTCGTAGCCATTCACCCAGACGTGCTCGATATGTGTGTGGAAGGTCTGTCCTACGAGGGGACTCCATCCGCACTTGTAGAGAAGACTCTCCTTGGTTACCGTCTCTTCTACATAGGGACGGACCAGTACCAGATCGGCCTTGTATCCCGGGCGGATGAAACCGCGCTCCTTGATGCCGAATAGCATGGCGGGGTTATGGCACATCTTTTGCACCACCATAAGCATCAACTCATTGTTGCTTATGGCAGGTTCTAGCATCATCTGCAGCGAGTGCTGGATGCTGGGGATGCCGCTGGGGGCGTCGAAGTAGGGTCTCTGCTTGGCCTCGAGAGGGTGGGGGGCATGGTCGGTAGCTATGGTGTCGATGAGGTCGTCCTCGAGGGCTGCCCACAGCGCCAGCCGGTCGTCATTACTTTTGATGGCGGGATTGCACTTGATAAGGTTGCCCAGTTCGGCATAGTCGCGGTCGTCAAACCACAGGTGGTTGGGGGTTACTTCGGCGGTGATATTTTTTTTCTCTAAATCGAAGTTGCTCAGCAGACTGAGTTCGGTGGCTGTAGAGATATGGGCTACATGGAAACGTGTGCCGTACTTGCGGGCTCGTTCCACAGCGTGGTAAGTGCTGAGGAAGCAGGCCTCGCTATTACGTATCTTGGGATGCAACGCCGCGGTCTCCTCGGGTGTACCTTGGTATTCACGCTTTGCGTTAAGCATGTTAGCCTGTATGACCTCCTCCTGCTCGCAGTGGGCCACGATGAGTTTCTTTGCGTCGCGAAATAGGTGGTCCAGTTGTTCGTGGTTGTTTACTAGCATATTGCCCGTGCTGGAACCAAGGAAGAGTTTGATGGCAGCATAGCGGGTAGGGTCGATGGCCAGCAGGTCGTCGATGTTGTCGTTAGTGGCGCCGAGCATAAATCCATAATTTACGGCGCTGTCGCGTGCTGCAAGGGCTTCCTTTGCTTCCAGTGCCTCCATTGTGGTGGTCTGCGGTTTGGTGTTGGGCATATCCACCACCGAGGTGACACCGCCGGCACGTGCTGCCCGGCTTTCGCTGTAGAATGTGCCGGCAGGGTTCTCGCTTTGGCCACCATCGCGGAAATGTACGTGGGTATCTATCACACCCGGCATGAGAATCATGCCGGTGGCATCAATGGTCTTTTCCAGATTTTCCGGATAATCTGGAGCTTCCGTTACTTCAACTATCCTGTCGCCGTCAATGACAACTGAACCAACAAAAATGCGGCCCTCGTTGACGATGGTCGCATTATGAATTAAAGTCTTCAAAACTTTTAACTTTTAACTCTTAACTAAAACTTGCGTCCTTCTGCCCAGCGGCGACCGGCAATCTGTGCCTCTGCCGAGGTGTTGTAAATATTGGCTACCACAAACTGGCCTGTATGGTCCACGCAGCCCCATTTGCCGTCCATCTTGGCGGGTGCTACGCGGTTGTTCCATACGTATGAGAAGAGTTTGGCATCCTCGAAGGTTGGTTTGATGACCCACTCTCCCTTGTAATCCACAAATCCCCAGGCCTGTGTGCCTTTGTCCATAATGGGGTAGAGCCAGTGTCCCAACTCTTGGTGAGTGTCCCACTCGTTGCCGGCCAGCCAGGCCTCGCTGCTGAAGGTAAATACGTTACGCGAGAGATCGTCACCGGTGTCGCTGATTACCATCCAGTAACCGTCCAGTTTGGCTGTGGCGAAGAGGCCTGTGTCGTTGGCAAAATGGGTGGCATCTTCATATTTGGGCTTGATGCGCCATTCGCCGCTCCAGTCCACCCAGCCCCATTTGCCACTGGCGGGGTTGGTTACCGGCAGGCGCCATCCTTCCAGCGTGCGGCCGTGCTCGAACTGCTGCAGGGCGTAGGCGGCATCTTCGGCGGTAAAGAAGATGGCAGTGCTGATGATGTTGCCGTTACGGTCGATATTGGCCCATCGTCCCTCCTGCTTCACTTGTGTATACTGATAGTTGTTATCTTCGCCAAAGGGGCGCGTTTCCTGGTAGAGTGGTTGCACGCTCCAGCGACCCAGATAGTCGACAAATCCCCACATGCCAGTCTTGGGGTTGGTGGTGGCCAGGCGCCAAGTGTAATAGTTGCGGGCAATGGCCCACTGGGCACCGGCTTCCTCGGCTTGTTCGGCGGTGAGGAATATGTTGTTGACCACCAGTACGCCGCGCCCGTCGATACAACCCCAACGGCCTTCTTTCTTCACCGAGGCGAAACTCTTGGGGTCTTTGCCCTGATGTGGGTTGGCGGCTTCGTATACGGGCTGGTACTTCCATCGTCCGTAATAGTCCACAAATCCCCAACGTCCATCGGCTTGGTTTCGGGCGGGATAGACCCATTTGCCCGGTTCGGTCATGGCCTCCCATTCGGCGCCCGCCTGACGGGCCACCTCCTGGGTGGGGAAGAGGTTACGACAGATAAGGTTGCCATCGTAATCGATGCAGCCCCAATGGCCGTCGAGTTTCACGGGAGCCCATTTGCGGACGCTGCCCTCAAACTCACCGGCACGCTGATACTGAGGCATGATATGCCATGAGCCATCGGCGTTCTTGTAGCCGAAAGTCTTCATTGCGCTCTCGTAGACGGGCTTTTGTGCTGTGCTGCTGAGTGCTGCCAGAATAGTGAATATGAATAGTATAGCAACCTTTTTCATATATATTGATTTCAATATTTCAAAATGCAAATTTACAAAGAAATCCCGATATGGCCAAAAAAAGTTTATTGGTTATGCCAAAAGCCTACCAAGTATCTGCAAAAGAACTGTTGGTTTTTGTTTGGCAGCTGGTGGATGTCAGTAAGGTAAAATAGAAGAGAAATTAAATATTTTTCTTAAAGTAATTAAATTAATTGTATATTTGCATCTGCAATCCAAGTGAGTTGGATTGGTGAATAGATTGTAAATTAATCAATTTAGATGCGATGAAGAATAAGTATTACGATCTGATTGACCAGACTTTCGACTTTCCGCAGGACGAATTTCGTACTGAGGAGGGCGAACTCTATTTCCATGACATTCCTTTGATGGAAGTGATAAAACAATATGGTACACCTCTGAAAATCACGTATCTGCCTAAGATTAGCAGCCAGATTCAGCGTGCAAAACGTATGTTCAATGTTGCTATCGCCAAAACTGACTATCTCGGTACCTACAATTATTGCTACTGTACCAAGAGTAGTCACTTTTCGTTTGTGTTGGAAGAGGCATTGAAGAATGATATTAACCTCGAGACTTCGTCGGCTTTTGATATTAATCTCATTCAAGAGTTGCATGCACAAGGACTTATCGGGAAAGATAAAGTGATAGTATGTAATGGCTTTAAGAAAGAACAATATATAGAAAATATTGTGGGATTATTTCAAGACGGTTTTTCCAATGTGATACCTATTCTGGATAACAAGAATGAGTATTATCAGCTTGATCAGGCGTTGGAGAAGGGTGCGGAACCGATGCTTCTGGGTATCCGCATTGCTGCCGAAGAGGAGCCTAAATTCGATTTTTATACCTCACGTCTGGGTATCCGTTATAATGATATTGTGTCGTTCTATGAGAAAGAAATTAAGGCAAATCCCAAGTTCCGTTTCAAGATGTTGCATTTCTTCATAAATACCGGTATTCGTGATACAGCCTACTATTGGAACGAATTGGGTAAATGTGTGAACGTCTATTGCGACCTTAAGCGCGTATGCCCTGACCTGGATAGTTTGAATATCGGTGGTGGGTTCCCTCCCAAGGTGAGTCTGGCTTCTAACTTCGACTATGAATATATGGCCGAGGAGATATTGGCGCAAATCAAAAATATTTGTACCCAGCGTGGTGTGGAAGAACCGAATATCTTCACCGAGTTCGGTTCCTTTACCGTGGGTGAAAGCGGAGCTACTCTTTATAGTATTTTGGATCAGAAACAGCAGAACGACCGTGAGTTGTGGTATATGATTGACTCGAGTTTCATCACCACACTACCCGACACATGGGGTATCAACCAGCGTTTTATCATGCTTCCCATCAATCACTGGGATTGCGAATATCAGCGTGTTTTCCTTGGCGGTTTGACTTGCGACAGTGAGGATTACTACAATGCCGACAGTCACGCCAACGCCATCTTCTTACCTAAATTGCAGAAGGACGAACCATTATATATCGGTTTTTTCCACACTGGTGCCTATCAAGAGAGCATAGGTGGCTATGGTGGTATACAACACTGTCTGATTCCTGCTCCCAAACATGTCATTATTGACAAGGACGAGAACGGCGAATACACCACCAAGCTCTTTGCCAAGGAACAGAGCTACAAATCGATGCTTAAGATTTTAGGATATTAAAAAGAAAGGCCCCGCATCTTCGGGGCCTTTCTTTTTATTTGACCACCAGTTTCTTTGTTATGGTGCCGGTAGCTGTGTTGAGTCGGAGGAGGTAGATCCCGGATGGAACACCTTTAAGACTGACGGTACATTGTCCGTCGGTAGCACGGGTGGTACTGAGTGTCTGCCCCATAAGGTTCATCATGACAACCTCTCGCAGCCCGTCAGCAGTTATATTGCAACGAACGGAAGCGGGGTTGGGGGAAAGAGATGTCTGGCTGGCATTTGCCTGCTCAAGTCCCATTTGTGAGGCGGTGATGATTGCGGGTTTGTAATTCTGAGCGGTGATGCTGATAAAGCAGTCGTGCACATCTACGCCGTTAGGAATAACGAGATAGGCCTGTCCGTTGCTTCCGGCATAGGCGGCTGCTTGTGCTTGTAAAGTACCGTTCTGTACCAATGCCACATAGGCACCGGCCACGGCCTGTACCATGATTTCTCCGACCAGAATAGATGCAGTGGCATTCATCGTGGAGGCTTTGCCCAACCACGGCATCAGCGACGGGTCACCCATCAGTTGGTAGATTTCCCAATAGTATTGTTTCAAGTCAGAGGTGGAGTTCTCGACAGACATATTTCCCATTACTATCATCTTGCCAGTGGTGACCATCCAGTCGCTCATCGGCTCTCCGTGGGTGTGGAAGAGGTGGTCGTACATGCCCATGTTTGAGGCATTGTAGTCAGGTGACATGGTGTTGGATACGTTGTTGCGGATACCTACGCTCCAGTTGAAATCTTCGCCCCAGTAGGTATAGTCGGTACCTCCGATATAAGCGATGGCACCGCCTCGGTTATTTCTGCGCAACAGTGCTTCTCCAAAGCAGGTGGCTTTGTTGAATTTGTTGCTCAGGCAGCAGTTGCCAATCATCACCGACGGTTTTCCGTTGTTGTTCATGCGGCTGATATTGTTTATTGTGAACGAGGGGCTAGACCATTCGTTCCAGTCGCCGTGTGCACTGTAGTTGATCCATCCGGCGCCGTCATTGTAGAGGGTTCGCAAGGTAGGGGCCGTAGAATTGGATTGACTGCTTCCTGTCACGGAGACACCGGTGGGGGCAAAGGAGGTGTTGTTCTTATAATAGGTTACATTTGTGAAACCATTGTCGGCATTGATATAATGATAGGCGGCGTAATCCATTGTGGGGTCGGCATAGGTGTACCCGTTATCTCCGGTATTTCCCTGATCGACACCGGCGATAAGGATACCGCGTGAAAGATAATCGTCATCGCTGAATTCATAGCGCTCATAGTACAGAGTTTTGTCGATAATGGCGTTCAGCGTGGTGGTGTCAGTGGCTGAGAAACGGCCCCAGTAGCAATCGGGAAGATTGTCGTTGGTCGTCCAGGTGGTGTAGTAGAGGTCGGTGATATGGTCGTTGCTGGTCCCCCAATAACCACCGTAAGGCAGATGGCTGTCGAAAGCAGGCAGTTGCGCCACATCGCCCACCAACAGCAGATAGGTGGGGGCAGGGCTGTCTTCGGTGGCCTCTGTGTACATAGTATGAAGGATACTGGCGATGCTGTCAGCTGTGGTTTGTGAAGTTGTGTAGATAATGTCCGTAAGCAATCCTTGTGTACGTTTCCACTCAACGAAGTCGTTGAGGCCCTGGCACAGAAGTGTTTCGGGTGCAACGATGACCATACGCAGAGGTGGGTTTGATTGACCAATTTTGGTCTCACTCAGCAGTGTATTGAGGGTGTTCCCCATCGAGAAACCAGGGGTATGGTAGAGGTTGTAGACATCAAGTGTGCGTTTTTCATCGGCATTGACATAACGCACCGTGATATCGGCACTTCGGCAAACAATCATCTTGTTGCTCACTGGGTTGACACTCACGGGTGAATAGCGAAGTTGGGCGTAATTGCGGTCACGGCCCACACCGAGTAGTTCAACTTCAGCCAACGGCAGGGAATAGAAAGCATCGGTTCTATAAACCTCTTTGTTGATGACGATAGCGGATTCGCCCTGGTCTTTCTTGCAGCGTGAGGGCTGCTGGGGCATTATCTGCCGGTCCAGCGTGAGGGTGTCGTATGTGGCGTTTTCAACTATCACCTGCATCTCGGCGCAGAAAGGCACCACAAGCAGACTGGTCTGCACAGGGATGGCAGGGCTGCCCACCTGGCCGCCTTGCTGGTAATCTTCGATAAAGAGTGTCTGGTACTCACCTGCATCGAGGGTCTTTAATGAGGGCGTGGTGTAGTGAACCTTTAGTTGGGTGAAGGTGTCTTCTTTCACCTGTTGGCTCCAGCCAAAGAGTGGCAAAAGCAACAACATGGCTAATACGAGATTGATTTTTCTCATTTTATTATATATTAAACATTTTTTCTATGGTGGGATTGGGAGCGGTGATAGTCATCCGCTCGTGGGTTACTGGGTGTTCGAAACTCACCGTGTGGGCATGGAGCGTGATACTGCCGTCGGGGTTGCTGCGCTCAGCGCCGTATTTCAAGTCCCCCTTGATAGGACATCCGATATTGGCCAGTTGGCAGCGTATCTGATGGTGGCGTCCTGTGTGCAGATTGATGTCAAGCAGGTGGTAACCGCCATCGCTGACGGCTATCTCGCGATATTCCAGTCGAGCCAACTTGGCATTGGGGCGAGCATTGCCGAAGACGTAGCTCTTATTGCGTTCTTCGTTTTTTACCAGCCAGTTCTCTAAAATGTCGGCCTGCTTGGGGGGAGCGTTCTTGACCACGGCCCAGTAGTGTTTCTCAAAGTCGCGGGTGCGCACCTTTTCCACCATACGGCTCAGTGCTTTGCTGGTTTTGGCCAGCAGCACCACTCCGCTTACGGGTCGATCTAAACGGTGGATGACACCGCAGTATACCTGTCCGGGTTTGTGGTCGCGCTCTTTGATAAAGGCCTTCACCAAGTCGGCCAGACAGGGGTCTCCCGTCTTGTCACCTTGGGTAATCTGCCCTGGCAACTTGTTAATAGCCAGTAGGTGATTGTCCTCATAGAGTATCTGGTCGGCGAGGGTCATATCAGCTCAAACAATGTGAGATACACGAATACGAAGGGGGTGGCGATGAGCAGGCTGTCGAAACGGTCGAGAAAACCGCCATGACCTGGCATGATGCTGCCGCTATCCTTCATGTCTACGCTGCGTTTGAGCATGCTCTCCACCAGATCGCCCAAGGTGTCGATGACGCTGCAGATGAAGCCTAACGCCAGCCAATGGTACCAGGCTATCTGGCTGTTAAACAAAGGACCGATAAAGATGGCTACCAGTAGGGTAACCACTACTCCAATGATGGTACCCTCCCAAGTTTTACCAGGCGAATGTCGCGTCCACATCTTATGTTTGCCGAAGAGTGAACCGCCCATATAGGCGCCGTTGTCGTTCATCCACACCATGATAAGCACCATCACCAGCACGTTGTTGCCGTCGAAGTGCAGCCACGGCATCAGCCCCAACGGGATGGCGGCATAAAGCATGGGTACCATGGTATAGGCGGCATCGCGGAAAGGTTGTTCGCTGTGGTTCCACAACTGTGCCATGGCACAGATAGCGAAGAGGGCAGGGAAGATGGTGTAGGCAAGTAGTATGAGCTTGAAACCGTGCAGGCCGTTGAGTACAGGCACCAAGGCTATCATCAGCACTGCGACCACCGTCAAGGCGTATCCTAACGGACGGCAGGGTGTGGCTCCCTGTTTGCTTACAATACGGAAAAACTCAAAGGTGCAGCCGCAAGCCACAAAGAGTAGGAAAGCTGTGAGTATGATACCACCGAGCATGTCGTTGCCCAGTATTTTTCCGCTATAAATGCAGAATAGGAACAGCGCTACATAAACTACTGCGCTAGCGGCGCGTACCCAAAAGTTTTTCATGCTTCTTCAAAATCTATGTTATTTTTATTTTCCGAGGCTTCCGGAGTCTTTGTATGTTCCGAGGCTTCTGGTTTTTCTGGAGTGTCCCAAGGGCGGGGGCCGTAGATGCGCTCCAGGTCTTCACGGAAAAGTACCTCTTTGTCGTAGAGTTGGCTGGCCAATTGGTCGAGTTGCTCGCGGTGGCTGAGCAGTAGTTCTTTAGCTTTGCTATAAGCCTCTTCTACCATGCGGCGTACTTCCTTGTCTATGGTCTCGGCGGTCTTCTCGCTGAATGGCTTGGCAAAACTGTATTCGCTTTGCCCCGTCGAGTCGTAGAAGCTGATATTACCTATTTCGGGACTCATGCCGTAGTAGGTCACCAGGGCTTGTGCCATCTTGGTAGCACGTTCTATGTCGTTGAGGGCTCCAGTGCTGATGCGGCCGAAGACAATCTCCTCCGACGCACGGCCAGCCATCAGCGAGGTCATCTCGTCGAACATCTGCTCGTAGGTGGTAATCTGGCGTTCTTCTGGCAGATACCAAGCGGCGCCAAGAGCTTTCCCTCGCGGCACGATGGTGACCTTCACCAGTGGGTTGGCCCAACGCAGTAGCCAGCTCACCGAAGCGTGTCCGCTCTCATGGTAGGCGATAGTGTGTTTTTCTTGGTCGGAGAGTACCTTGCTGCGCTTCTCCAAACCACCCACGATACGGTCGACGGCATCGAGGAAGTCCTGTTTGTCAATCTGTTGCTTATTCTTTCGGGCAGCTACCAGGGCGGCTTCGTTGCACACGTTGGCGATATCGGCGCCCGAGAAGCCAGGAGTCTGTTTGGCCAGGAAGTCGCGGTCGATATACTCGTCGCTCTTGGGGTCGGTATTGAGTTTAAGGTTCTTCATGTGGACGGCAAAGATGGCCTTACGCTCCTCGAGATCGGGGAGTTCCACATATATCTGGCGGTCGAAGCGGCCAGCGCGCAGCAGCGCTTTGTCGAGGACGTCGGCACGGTTGGTGGCGGCCATTACGATGATGTTGGTGTTGCTCGAGAAACCGTCCATCTCTGTAAGTAGCTGGTTAAGCGTACTTTCCCGCTCATCGTTGCCACCAGTGATACCTTTTCCGCGGGCTCGTCCCACAGCGTCAATCTCGTCAATGAAGACGATGCAGGGTGATTTCTTTTTGGCTTCGTCGAAGAGACCACGTACACGAGAGGCGCCCACACCGACGAACATCTCCACGAATTCGGAACCGCTCATCGAGAAGAAAGGCACTCCAGCCTCGCCGGCCACTGCTTTGGCCAGCAGGGTTTTACCGGTGCCCGGAGGACCTACCAGTAGCACTCCTTTGGGTATCTTGCCACCCAGGTCGGTGTAGCGTTTGGGGTTCTTCAGAAAGTCAACTACCTCCATCACCTCCTCCTTGGCACCAGCCAATCCGGCTACATCTTTAAAGGTGACGTTGTTCTGTTTGCTGGCATCATATTGTTTGGCGTTGCTACGCCCCATACCGAAGAGGCCGAACCCGCCACCACCACCTTCGCCGCCCATCTGTCGGCGAGTGATGGAACTCATAATCCAGAAGAAAAAGATAAGCATCAGCAGTGGCCCAAACCATACCAGTAGTTCGCGCCATGTATTGCTATGATTTTCAATCTTATAGCTTATGTGCTTGCCTGTTCGTTCCTCCACCACGGCGAGCTCTTTGTCGAAGTGCTCATAGTTGCCAATATTGTAGGTGTAGTAGCCTAGAGGACCCTGAGTGCCAGCGATGGTACGGGTTTGTATGTCGCGGTATGTGATTGTGTCACGACGGGCGATATCAGGTTTGATACGTATCTCGGCCACTTGCTGGTTGACCACGGTAATACTCTCGTAATGTTCTTTTTCGAGGATTTGTTCCAGTCGTTCCCAGCTGATCTCGCGTTTGCTTCCGGAGCCACTTTTTCCGCCCCACAACGACCAGATGAGGAAGAGCATGATGATACCATAGATGATGTACATCACGCGTGAACCTTTGGGCCGTTTGTTACGGTTGGGGGGCATATTGGGCATCGGCTGTCTGTTTGTCTGATTAGCCATTAATTCTTAACTTTTAACTCTTAACTATTAATTCTTACCTCTTCTCCGTCACT
>LXOW01295809.1_pt1 | contig 13646 bp, 11 predicted proteins | sample 1368591 | NCBI WGS metagenome assembly LXOW01 (sample SAMN04884650, study PRJNA319009) | bovine gut metagenome | isolation source: Cow rumen | host: Bos taurus | place: Italy: Legnaro (PD) | collected 2014-07-09
AAGCAATAAAGCCATTTTTTGATAAAAAAATGCTTAAAATCTGTTGAAAAGGTACGCGTTTTGATATAAAATGCGTACCTTTGCACACTATTATACATGTATAGCATTTAGATTATGGGAAAGATTATTGCTTTGGCAAACCAAAAGGGGGGTGTGGGAAAGACCACTACGACCATCAATTTGGCAGCTTCGATGGCTACGCTGGAGAAGTCTGTGCTGGTGGTGGACGCCGACCCACAGGCCAATGCGTCGAGCGGACTAGGCGTTGATATCAAGGAGGTGGACTGTTCACTGTATGAGTGCATTATAAACAATGCCGATATTCGTGACGCTATTTATACAACGGATATTGAAGGACTTGACATCGTACCCAGCCATATAGACCTGGTGGGTGCCGAGATAGAGATGCTGAACATCGAGAACCGTGAGCGCATCATCTCCAACCTGCTGGAGCCCCTGCGCATGGAATACGACTACATACTGATTGACTGTTCGCCTTCGCTGGGACTGATTACCGTGAACTCGCTGACGGCAGCAGACTCTGTGATTATCCCTGTGCAGTGTGAGTATTTCGCACTGGAGGGTATCTCGAAACTGCTGAACACCATCAAGATTATCAAGACGAAGCTGAACCCGAAGCTGGAGATAGAAGGCTTCTTGCTGACCATGTACGACTCGCGTCTTCGTCTGGCTAACCAGATATACGACGAGGTGAAGCGGCACTTCCAGGAACTGGTGTTCAAGACCGTTATCCAGCGTAATGTGAAGCTGTCGGAAAGTCCTTCACACGGACTTCCCGTCATTCTTTACGATGCTGACTCGACGGGTGCCAAGAACCACCTGGCGCTTGCAAAGGAAATCATCAGTAAGAATCAGTAAAACGAATAGAGATGGCTGTAAAGAAGAAATATGACCGTAACGTACTGGGACGCGGACTGGATGACATAGGCAACGGACGCGGACTGGACGCACTGATAGACACGCATAGTGAGGTGAAGACGGAAGGCTCGTCGAACCTCAACGAGGTAGAGATAGCACAGATAGAACCCAACCCCAATCAGCCTCGTCGGGAATTTGATCCGGAGGCCCTGCAGGAGTTGGCCAGCAGCATCCGTGAACTGGGCATCATCCAGCCTATCACCCTTCGCAAGGTGGAAGGACAGAAATACCAGATTATTGCCGGTGAGCGTCGCTGGCGTGCCTCGCAGCTGGCCGGACTGACCAAGATACCTGCCTATATCGTAACGGTGGAAGACCAGAACGCCATGGAAATGGCACTGGTGGAGAACATTCAGCGTGAAGACCTGAATGCCATAGAGATAGCACTGGCCTATCAGCATCTGGCAGACACGACGGGCATGACACAGGCCAAGATTTCAGAGCGTGTGGGCAAGAGCCGTGCTGCGGTGACTAACTACATGAGACTGCTGAAGTTGCCCGCACAGGTACAGATAGCCCTGAAGAACCATGAGATAGAGATGGGACACGCACGTGCACTGCTTGCCATAGAGAGTCCTTCGCAGCAAATCAAGCTGTTCAAGGAAGTCCAGCAGCACCAGTATTCTGTTCGCAAGGTGGAAGAGATGGTGCAGGTGCTGAAAAGCGGTGAGGACATCGTGACGACGAAGGCCAAGATTGTCGCCAAGGACAAGTTGCCCGAGGAGTTCAACATGCTTCGCGACCGTCTGGCTCAGTTCTTCCAGACAAAGGTACAGATGACCTGTTCGCCGAAGGGAAAAGGTAAAATCAGCATTCAGTTTGACAACGAAGAACAACTGGAGCGCATCATGAATGCGCTAGATGGCGCAGGACGCTTTGCTAGTGAAGAGTGAAGAGTGAAGAGTGAAAAATGAAGAGTGAAGAATAAAGAAGTGAAAAGACTGGTAACCATAGTCATATTACTTGCTCTAGTGCTAACAGGCAGGGCTCAGAAAGAGGACTTGGCAGTGATGGACTCCATAGCCCAAGCCGATTCGAGAATACTGTTCGGTGACAGCGTGGCAACAGCGTCGGACACGACGTCCATCATCGTCAAGAAAAAGGAAAAGAAGCCTGCGCGCGACTGGGCCACATGGAAACCCAATCCACAGCGTGCCCTCTGGCTGGCACTGGTACTGCCGGGTGCCGGACAGATATACAACCGCAAGTTCTGGAAGCTGCCCATCATTTACGGAGGGTTTATCGGTTGTATCTATGCGCTGACATGGAACAACATGATGTACAAGGACTATTCGCAAGCCTATCTGGACATCATGGACGATGACCCCACCACGGAAAGCTACAACAAGTTCCTGCACCTGGGCGTAGAAATTACCGAGGCCAACCAGGAACGCTACATACAGCTCTTCAAGAGCCGTAAGGACAAATACCGCCGCTGGCGCGACTTGAGTTTTTTCGTGATGCTGGGTGTCTATGCCCTCTCGGTGGTCGATGCCTACGTGGATGCAGAACTGTCGGAGTTTGACATCTCCAAGGACCTGAGTCTGAAGGTGTCGCCTGTTCTTATCCCCAACCACTCAGGGGGAAGTCTGCTGGAAGCCCAGTCGCTGGGCATCTGTTGCAGCGTTACTTTTTAACTAAGAAAACAAAAACCAGATGAGTAAGAAACTGTTATGGATCGGCCTCGCCATGTTGATGGTCACCACCCCTATGCTGGGACAGGTGAACAACAACGAGGATGACGAGGACGACGAAGACGAAATCGTAGTAACCGACGACAAAGGTCGCGAGGAGGTGATTGAATTCCCCGAGGCCATGACCTATGACTTGGACAGCCTGCTGAACCTCTACATGGCGAAGACCTATCTGGAAGAGGAAGACTGCAACATGCGGGACATCAATCCCGTGTATTCCAAGGAAGACTATATCGGTCGTCTGATGCGCCTTCCGAACGTGATGGAGATGGTGTATAACGACGTGGTGCAGAAATTCATAGACCGTTACAGCGGACGCCTCCGTCACTCCATCAGCTACATGTTGGGTGCTTCGAACTTCTACATCCCTATCTTCGAGGAAGCCTTGGAAGCCTATCAACTGCCCCTGGAACTGAAATACCTGCCTATCATCGAGTCGGCGCTGAACCCCAATGCGATATCCCGTGCCGGGGCTGGTGGCCTGTGGCAGTTCATGATAGGAACAGGCAAGCAATACGGACTGCAAGTGAACTCGCTGGTGGACGAGCGTCGCGACCCTGTCAAGGCATCGTATGCCGCTGCCCGCTATCTGAGTGACCTCTACAAAATCTTCGGCGACTGGAACCTGGTGATTGCTGCCTACAACTGCGGACCAGAGAACATCAACAAGGCTATCCGTCGGTCGAGTGGGGAGAAGGACTACTGGCAGATATACCCCTATCTGCCCAAGGAGACACGAGGCTATGTGCCGGCCTTCATAGCAGCCAACTACATCATGACCTACTACTCGCTGCATAACATCTGTCCGATGGGTACCCGTCTGCCTGCCAAGACCGACACGGTGATGGTGAACAGAAACGTACACCTGCAGCAAGTGGCTGAGGTGGTAGGCATCAACATCGACCTGTTGCGCTCGCTGAACCCCATGTACCGCAGAGACATCATCCCTGGAGCCACAGAGCCTTACGCCCTGAGACTGCCCCTGACGGAGGTTGGAAAATTCATTGAGCTGCAGGACACGGTATATAATTATAAGGTGGACGAGCTGCTGAACAAACGTTCTGAGGTGGAAATCAAAGACGATGTGCCCACTTACTACAAGAAGGGCAAGCGCAGCTATAAACGCCGTTCGGCACGATACAAGAGCCGTAAGTCGTCGGCACGCAAGCGCAAGTCTTCACGTCGTCGCGGCTCACGGAGACGCCGGTAAGATCATGATTGATTAATTTAAGTAACTAAAAACGCACGGATTATGGATGAGGAGCAGATGCGCGAAGCCGCTGACGAGAAACTGATTAATGATGCTTTTCAACGATTGCTGGACAACTATCTGGCATCACGTCACCGCAAGAAGGTGGACATCATCACCAAGGCATTCAACTTTGCCCGACAAGCACACAAAGGTGTGCGCCGACTGTCGGGCGAACCCTATATCATGCACCCCATTGCTGTTGCCCAGATAGCCTGTGAGGAGGTAGGACTGGGCTCTACCAGCATCTGTGCTGCCCTGCTCCACGACGTGGTGGAAGACACTGACTATACCACGGAGGACATCGAGAACATGTTTGGTCCCAAGATCGCGCAGATTGTGGACGGACTGACCAAGATCAGTGGTGGCATTTTCGGTGAACAGGCCTCTGCCCAGGCAGAAAACTTCAAGAAACTGCTGTTGACCATGAGCGACGACATCCGTGTCATCCTCATCAAGATTTGTGACCGTCTGCACAACATGCGAACCCTGGAGTCTCAACCTGCCAACAAACAGTATAAGATAGCTGGCGAGACGCTGTATATCTATGCCCCGCTGGCGAACCGACTGGGACTCTATAAGGTCAAGTCGGAACTGGAGAACCTGAGTTTCCGCTACGAGCACCCCGAGGAATATGCCAGCATCAAGTCGAAGCTGGCATCCACAGAGGCTTCCCGTCATGAGTTGTTCGACCAGTTCACCAATCCTATTGAGGAAGCCCTGAAGGAGATGGGCATCAAATATCAGATAAAGGAGCGTGTGAAGACACCTTATTCTATTTGGAGTAAGATGCAGAACAAGCACGTTACCTTCGACGAGATATACGACATCCTGGCAGTTCGCATCATCTTCACCCCTGACAAGCGCGAGGAGGAGATTAACGAGTGTTTCAATATCTACGTGGCCATCTCGAAGATTTACAAGAGCCACCCAGACCGTTTGCGCGACTGGCTGAGCCACCCGAAAGCCAACGGCTACCAGGCCCTGCACGTCACCCTGATGTCGAAGCAGGGACGGTGGATAGAGGTGCAGATTCGCTCAGACCGTATGGACGAGATTGCTGAGCAGGGCTTTGCTGCTCACTGGAAATACAAGGAGGGCGAGGATGCGGAATATTCGGAGGACGAGAACGAGCTGAACGAATGGCTGCGCACCATTAAGGAGATTCTCGACGACCCACAGCCTGACGCGATGGACTTCCTCGATGCCATCAAGCTGAACCTCTTTGCCTCAGAAATCTTCGTGTTCACTCCCAAGGGCGAGATTAAGACCATGCCTACGGGATGTACGGCACTCGACTTTGCCTTCAGCATCCATACCTTCTTGGGCTCCCACTGTATAGGAGCCAAGGTGAACCATAAGCTGGTACCTCTCAGCCATAAGTTGCAGAGTGGCGACCAGGTGGAGATACTCACCTCCAAATCACAGCACATACAACCTTCATGGATTAACTTTGTGAGCACGGCGAAGGCCAAAGCCAAGATACAGGCTATCCTGCGCCGTAACAACCGTGAACAGCAGAAGCAGGGCGAAGAGATGTTCCACCAGTTCCTGCAAAAAAACGGCATAGAGGACTCGCTGAACGCCGCCGACCAGTTGGCTGAGTTTCACGAGGTGCGTAACCGCGAATACTTCTTTCAGGCATTGGCAGAGAAAACCATCCTGCTGGGCGAGAAGGATGTTGACGAGCTGCAGGGCAAGAACAAGTCGAACAAGGGCGGATGGCGCAAGCTGGTGCCTTTCCTCGGACGCGGTAAGGACGACAAGAAGAAACCCGAGGACAAGGGCCAGGAGTTCTTTGTGGTGACCAAGGACTTCAACCGCAAGAAGCCCATCTATATCAGCGACGAGAACATTAATCAGTATAAGTTCAAGCACTGCTGCCACCCCATTCCAGGTGACGATATCCTGGGATTTATCGATGGCAAGCGTCAGATAGAGATTCACAAGCGCGACTGTCCTATTGCCGCCAAGCTGAAAGCCAGTTTTGGCAACCGCATCCTCGATGCCAAGTGGGACATGCAGAAGAAACTGCACTTCGATGCCGTCATCCGACTGGAAGGCATTGACCGCGTGGGTATGTTGCTCGACATTTCCAAGATCATCTCCTCGCAGATGAATGTCAACATCCATAAGTTGACCATTGCCAGCAACGACGGTGTATTTGACGGCACGGTAGAGATGCGCGTCTTTGACCGTGAGAATGTCCAGGAGATTATGGATAAGCTGAAAACGGTTGACGGACTGCAGGAGGTGATGCAGATCATGTAAGCAGCTTCGCCACCGTTACTACTACTGCAAACTCTAAACAACTAACGATATGAAAAAACTAATCTGCATCCTTTGTGCCCTCATGGGAATCGTGAGCGTACAAGCTAAGAGTTATGACAATCCAGACACCCTGTTTGTGTCGCGCGACGGAACGTGTGAGTTCCGTAACATTGGCGAAGCCATCGAGGTGTGTCGTGCCTTCATGGAGTATCACAAGGTGATCTATGTAAAGAACGGCACCTACAAGGAGAAACTCGTTATACCCCAGTGGCTTACCAACATCGAGATTTGTGGTGAAGACCGCGACAAGACCATCATCACATGGGACGACCACGCCAACATCAAAGCCGACATCTCACCGCTTACCGCTCACCTCTCACCACAAAAGATTGGTACCTTCCGTACCTTTACGCTGAAAATCGAGGGAAGTAAGATTACCTTGAAGAATATTACCATCGAGAACAACTCGGCACGGCTGGGACAAGCTGTGGCACTGCATACCGAAGGAGACCAGCTGACCTTTGTCAACTGCCGTTTCCTGGGCCATCAGGACACCATCTATACCGGCAATGCCAAGACACGCCTCTTCTTCGACAAGTGTTACATCGAGGGAACCACCGACTTCATCTTCGGTCCCTCTACGGCATGGTTTGAAAACTGCGACATTTTCTGTAAGGCCAACTCATACATCACAGCAGCCTCGACCCCTCAGGATGTGCCCTATGGCTATATCTTCAACAACTGTCGCATCACCGCGGCCGACAACGTGGACAAGGTGTTCCTGGGACGCCCTTGGCGTGACTATGGCTATACGCTCTTCATGAACTGCGAACTGCCTCGCCAGATACGTCCTGAAGGGTGGCATAAGTGGCGTGAGGGTGCTGACAAGACGTGCCGATATATGGAATACAACAATCATGGTGAAGGTGCAGCCAAAGACCAGCGTGTAACGTGGAGCCGACAGCTCACCAAGAAAGAGGCCCAGAAGATTACCCGCGAGGCCGTTTTCACCATCAACGACGTATGGAACCCGTCAAAAAATGAGAAATGAGAAATGAGAAATTAGAACTCGACCTTGGTCGCTTTGCACCTTTAGGTCAAAGAATTAGAAATTATGATTACCTCTAAAGTTAAAAACAAGCTATTCATTATAGCATTATCACTGCTTCCCCTGTCAGCAATGGCTCAGGAGAGCCCGTTGTGGATGCGCTTCTGCGCCATCTCTCCCGACGGTCAGCAGATAGCCTTTTCCTACAAAGGCGACATCTATACCGTTGCCGCTACAGGCGGTGAAGCCCGTCAGTTGACCACCAATTCAGCGTATGACGCCTATCCCGTCTGGAGTCCTGACGGCCAGCAGATAGCTTTTGCCTCTACCCGCGAAGGAGGCTTTGACGTCTGGCTGATGTCTTGTAAGGGTGGTACTCCTGCCCGTCTGACTACGAACAGTAACGACGAGTTCCCCATCACTTTCAGCGACAAGAGCCATGTGCTTTACTCCACGAGGCTTCTGCCTACGGCAAAGTCTGTTGTGTTGGCGCGCAACTTCCCTCAGGTTTACGAGGTAAGCACCAAGGGCGGTCGTCCCCGTATGTTCTCCGTCATTGCGATGGAGGACATCAGCATCAATGCTCAGGGTGACGTGCTTTATCACGACAACAAGGGCTATGAAGACTTCTTCCGCAAGCACCATCAGTCGGCCATCACACGCGACATCTGGCTGAAGAAAGGCGACAGGTTCACCAAGCTTACCGACTTCCGAGGTGAAGACCGCACACCCGTATGGGCTGCTGACGGTCAGTCGTTCTACTACCTGAGTGAGCGCGATGGCACGTTCAACGTCTGGAAACGAAGCATAGACGGCAAGAGCGAGCAGCAGATTACCCGTCATCAGAAGAACCCTGTCCGGTTCCTCACTGTAGCGCAGAACGGAACGCTCTGCTATGGCTACGATGGCGAGATATACACGTGGAAAGACGGCAAGGAACAGAAGGTAAACATCAGCATTACCAGTGACCGTAACGATCGTGACCTGGTACGTCAGACGCTGACCACAGGAGCTACGGAGATCCGCCTGTCGCCTAAGAATAAGGAGATAGCCTTTATCCTCCACGGTGATGTCTATGTCACCTCTATCGACTACAAGACCACCAAGCGTATTACCGACACGCCGGAACAGGAGCGCAACCTCGACTTCAGTCCTGACGGTCGTAGCCTGGTCTATTCGTCAGAGCGTAACGGTGTCTGGCAGATTTACCGCTCTACCATCAAGAACAAGGACGAGAAGCAGTTTACCTATGCCACCGACCTCACAGAGGAACGTCTGACGCAAGGCGACAAGGTGTCCATGCAACCCAAATACAGTCCTGACGGCAAGGAGATAGCCTTCTTCGAGAACCGTGCTGACCTGCGCATCTTAAACCTTGCCTCCAAACAGGTGCGCACCGTCCTGGATGGCAAGTATGTCTATAGCTACAGCGACGGCGACCTCTGGTTCGAATGGAGCCCGGACAGTCGCTGGCTGCTCTCCTGCTACATTGGTGTGGGCGGATGGCACAGTCCTGATGCAGCCCTGGTGGATGCCGCCGGCAAGAAGGCACCCTACAACCTGACCAACAGCGGTTATAGCACGGGCTATGCCAAGTGGGCCCTGGGTGGAAAGGGTATCATTTTCACCAGCGACCGCGCAGGCTATCGCAGTCATGGCTCCTGGGGAGCTGAGGAGGATGTCTATCTGATGTTCTTCGACCTGGATGCCTATGAGCGTTTCCAGATGACGAAGGAGGAGAAGGCACTCGCGGACGAGGCCCAGAAGGAAGCCAAGAAGGCAAAGGCTGCTGAGGACAAGAAGGACGATAAGAAAAAAGGTGCCAAGAAGGACGAGAAGAAAGACGCTCCTAAGGCAGAGCCCAAGAAAGCCCTGGTGTTCGACCTCGAAAATAGCAAAGACCGTATTGTGCGCCTCACGGTCAATTCCAGTCATCTGGGTGATGCTGTGCTGAGTCCTACGGGCGACACCTTATATTATCAGGCTTCTTTCGAAGATGGCTATGACCTGTGGTGCCATAACCTGCTGGAGGATAAGACCGAGCTGGTACTGAAGAACGTGGGAGGCAGTGAGATGCAGGCCGACAGCAAGTTCAAGACCCTCTACCTGGTATCAAGGGGTATCAAGAAGATAGACCTTGCCAAGAACAAGATAGAAGGCATCACCTTTGAGGCACCCTTCAACTATCAGCCCTACAAGGAACGCCAGTACTTGTTTGACCACATCTGGCGCCAGGTGAAGGAGAAGTTCTACGACACCAATCTGCACGGCATCGACTGGGCAGGCTATCGTAAGACCTACGAGCGCTTCCTGCCTTACATCAACAACAACTACGACTTCCGCGACATGCTGAGTGAGATGCTGGGCGAGTTGAACGGCTCACACACGGGTGCCCGCTATCGTCCCACCCTCACGCTTCAACGTACAGCTCATCTGGGTGTGTTCATAGATCCCCGTTATGATGGTGACGGACTTCGCATCGAGGAGGTCATCAAGCGTGGACCGTTTGCCCAGCGCAACACTGGTGTGAAGGCTGGCGACATCATCGAACAGATTAACGGACAGACCATCAAGCGTGGCGAAGACTACAACTATATGCTGGACGGAAAGGCTGGTCAGCGCACCCATGTCACCGTCTATAATCCCAAGGACGGTAAGCGTCGTGACATCATCATCAAGCCCGTCAGCCAGTCAGCCCTCGACGAACTGCTCTACAAGCGTTGGGTGGACCGCAACGAGAAACTGGTGGACAGTCTCTCCGGAGGCAAGCTGGCCTATGTGCATGTGAGGGCAATGAACAGCGAGAACTTCCGTAAGGTTTACAGCGAGTTGTTGAGCGACAAGAACCGCAACCGTGAAGGCGTCATCGTGGACGAGCGAGGCAATGGTGGCGGATGGTTGCACGACGACCTCTGCACGCTGCTCAGCGGTAAGGAGTATCACCGCTTTGTACCTAATAATAAATATGTGGGACGTGACCCGCTGAACAAGTGGGTGAAGCCATCCTGCGTGCTGATGAATGAGGACTGCTATTCTAACGGTTCCGGATTCCCCTGGGTATATCGTGAACTGGGCATAGGCAAGCTCATCGGTACCCCAGTGGCAGGAACCGCTACTTCTGTGTGGTGGGAGACCTTGATGGACCGTACCCTCGTATTCGGTATTCCTCAGGTGGGCAAGTGGGACAAGAACAACCAGTTCATGGAGAATCAGGAGCTGTTCCCTGACATCGAGGTGTTCAATACGCCCGAGGACTACATCAACGGACACGACAGACAGCTGGAGACAGCTATCCAGGAAATGCTGAAGATAACAAAGAAATGAGAATTCCTGAAAAGAAGGATAGGGGTGTATAAAACGACAGATGGGCTTCACTGAAGGAAGTCCATCTGTTTTTTCAAGGCCTGCAAATCGTCGCGGACACTCATCAGCCTGGTAAGTACCTCAGCCCGTTTGTCTGCCCCGTCACGATTGCTATTGATAATCTTCTTGGCAGCAGCCAGCTTGAAACCACGTACTTTCACCAGGTTGTAGATCAACTTAATCTGTTCGATATCCTTTTCCTGATACTGGCGTATCTTGGCAGGTCCGGTGGTCTTCGGCTTCAGATAGGGGAACTCCGTTTCCCAATAGCGCAAGGTGCTCTCGTTCAGGCCAAACATTTCGGCCACTTCCTTGATGGAGTAGTACAATTTCAAGTTCTTGTTCAGATTCAGTGCCATAAACTTTCTTTTTTCTCGTCTGCAAAGATACAATTAAGTGAGGAGAAAAACAAAGGAAAATCATAATTTTTTTGCTCTGACTTTGGAATTTTCAGAAACAATTTGTATTTTTGCAACGTAAAATGTAATTGTCTAACTCATTAAATAACTAAAATGAAAATCAGAATGAACATCAAACGACTCATGATGACCCTTTGCATGGCCATTATGACATTGGCTGCTTCTGCCCAAAACGAGGCAATGAATAACGAAACCGTCCTGACGCTGTTGAAAGAAGGATTCAGTTCAGAGGAAATCATCGGAGCTATCGAGAATAGTACGGATCGTACCATCCAGTACAGCATCGATTACATGCGTCAGTTGAAGGCTGCCGGTGCCGATGCGGCACTGACCACTTACATCCAGAAGATTGCCAAGCAGGACTTTGGCTACGAGGGCATACTCTGGTGGAACCCCACAGACGGTGGCAAACCCAAGAAGATGTTCCGTACCCAGTTTGAGAAGGAGTCTAAGGGATTCAACCTCGGAACTATCGCTGCTATGGGTGCTGGTGCCCTGCTCGTAGGTTCTGCCGTATCAGGCAACAAGCCTTCTGGTGGCGTAGCTGCTGCTGCCACTGCCGGAACCATTGCCTTGATGTCCACAGGCAAGGATATCCAGAAGCTGATGTTACCAGGAGCCACCTCAAAGCTGCAGATGGAGGGTGAGAACGGTCGCCATCCCGTGTTCCGCTTCTACTTCCCCAAGCGCGACCCGGAGAGCTTCCAGCAGGGTGCAGACAACTGGTATCAGATTGTGATGAGCAGCATCCAGAACCCCAACGAGTTCCAGTGCATCAAGATGCAGGTCAAAGAGCCTAAGAAGAGTGGCAAGGGCGGTCGCCGTCTGTTCCCGGAAAAGATGTCATACAGCGTGCTGGGCTTCGAGGGAAGCAATGCTTCTAACCGTAACATCATCGATTTCGAGATTAACGAGATTAACAACAACACCTTCGAGGTAACCTTCCCCAAGGGATTGGAGCCAGGCGAGTACTGTTTCTTCTATAAGGGCGGTCTGGGTTCTCAGTCGTTCAAGGAGCACCCCTTCGGCTTTGACTTCACTGTGAAGTAAGAGGTGAGAGGTAAGTTTAAAAGTTTAATCATTTAATCATAAAAGCCCTATGAAAAAATTATTGATGACACTTGTTGCACTGATTGCAATGACTGTAACTGCCAGTGCGCAGACCGTTTATGTATCCACAGGAGATGGTGCCGTTGCTTACCATAAGAGCAAGTCATGCAGCTATCTGTCTAATTCTAAGGATGTGAAGAGCGTTTCTACCGCTGAGGCCAAGAAGATGGGTCGCCACGAGTGTACTCGTTGCTATGGCACCGCTGCTGCAGCCAAGAAGACAACAGCCACTAAGGCTGTGAAGAAGACAGAAGGTCCTGCCCGTGACGAGAAGGGTCGCTTCATCAAGAAGGCCGATACCGAGAAGAAAGCTGCTGAAAAGAAGGTGAAGACCGAGAAGAAGGCTGCTGAAAAGAAGGTAAAGACCGAGGAGAAGGCTGCTAAGAAGACTACTCCAGCCCGTGACGAGAAAGGACGCTTCATCAAGAAGGCCGATACTGAGAAGAAGGCTGCCAAGAAGGCTACTCCTGCCCGTGATGAAAAGGGACGTTTCATCAAGAAAGCGGACACTGAGAAGAAAACTACAGCCAAGAAGACCAAAAAGGCTGCATAACATTATAAATATATGAAGAAATTTTTAATGATTGCAGTGATGGCAGTTTGCTGCCTCACTGCAAATGCCCAAAGGGCGCGTCACTTGTCAGGTGACATCACTATCCAACCCATGATTGGTGTGTCAGAAGGCATCCTCTCAGGCAAATACAATAACTTTATTTTCCGTAGCGACGACCCTCGCACGGGTCTGACCATCGGTGCTGAAGGTGAGTATTTCACGAATACCCGCAATCTCTCACTCACCGCAGGTCTTATGTACACCCAGCAGGGATGGATGGGAAAGGGTACTGGTCCGCAAACTACCAAGCTCAATTTCATCAACGTTCCCCTGATGGTCAATTTCTATATCCTCAAAGGCCTTGCCCTGAAACTGGGTCTGCAACTGGGCTTCAGAGTGAGCGCTACGGAGGGTAACGAAAGTGTGGGCGACCTCTACGAGAGCTTTAACCTGAGTCTGCCCATTGGTGTCTCTTATGAGTTCAAGAGCCCCATCACGCTTGACTTGCGCTACGTCCCAGCCCTGACGCCTATCAACAAGGACTCCAACAGCGACTGGAAGATGCGCAGCGATGCCTTGACGCTGACCATCGGTTATAAGTTTGAACTTTTTACCCTATAACAAGAATCGCTTAGGAACTCCCCTAAGCGATTTCTCTTTACTACATAACGGGCGCAAATTTGCGCCCGTTGATTTTCTCCCATGTCAAGATGTAGGACTTTGCGAAGCGGCCATCCAGGCGGTGACGCTCATGTGCATGCGCTGCTTGAAGGCGGCACTGAAAGTGCTGTAGCTGTGGTAGCCGCTTTCCTGCGCCAGTTTCTGGGCGACAATGGGCTCGTGGGCAGCGGCAAGCTCGCGGTAGCGGGCTATGAAGTAAGCGACACGAAGGTCGTGGATGTATTCATAGTAGCTGGTGTCCTGACTGGTGAAATACTGGCTGAGATAGTAGCGGTTCACACCCACGGCTACCGAGAGTTGCGACAAGGTCAGGTCCGTC
>LXOW01285230.1_pt1 | contig 13643 bp, 12 predicted proteins | sample 1368591 | NCBI WGS metagenome assembly LXOW01 (sample SAMN04884650, study PRJNA319009) | bovine gut metagenome | isolation source: Cow rumen | host: Bos taurus | place: Italy: Legnaro (PD) | collected 2014-07-09
ACAGAAACTCTTGTAGATATCCTGGACGCGGGACGCCGGATACAGTTCCAGTTGGCGGGAGATAGCCTCCCGCGTGACATTACCCTGACAGGCAACGGTCAGCATGCACAAAACCACACAGAAGGAAAGGAGACTACGTTTCATATCCGGTTAAGCTCACAGGACTTCTTGCAGCGCCCCGCTTGCGGAGTCCATGATAAAGCCGCGGACACAAATGTCAGCGGGCACCAGCGGGTGGCTCACAATGGCGGCGACGGTCTTCCGCACGGAATCCTCCGTGTCGTGAAAGCCCTCCAGCCAGGAGGCGATCCCCTTCCCTTCCCACTCCTGCAGCACTTTTTCCGGAATGCCGCGCTCCAGCATATGCGGCCTGAACGCCGCATAGCTCATATGACAGGCGCCACAGCCGGAATGATGCACCACCATCACTTCCTTCACACCCAGCTCATAGATAGCCACCAGCAGCGAACGGATGGCCGAATCGGTATCGGATGGAACCAGTCCGCCGGCATTCTTGATGACCTTTGCGTCACCGTTCCTGAGGCCGAGCGCCGCCTGCAGCAACACCGTCAAACGCGTATCCATGCAAGTGAGCACCGCCAGTTTCTTTTCGGGGTATTTGTCGGTCACAAAGGGCTCGTAGCCCTTCCCCGCCACGAATTCTTTGTTGAATTGAATAATTTCGTCTATCATATCTCACAAAGTTATAAAAAATCGATTCAGATCACAAAAGAACTGGCTATCTACGATATCGTCCCGATCCGGCGGCCGGCTTCGGCCCAGGTCGCTGATGCAGAGAAGAAAATAATGACTATCTTTGCAGGCCATGAAAAAACAACCCACCATCGCGCTTATCTACGATTTTGACGGCACGCTCTCACCGGGTAACATGCAAGAATTCGGCTTCATCCAGGCCATCGGGCAGACACCCGCTGAATTCTGGAGCAAGAGCAACCAGGTGCCCGAAGGGCAGGAAGTCAGCAGCATCCTCTCATACATGAAGCTCATGATCGATGAGGCCCGGAAGAAGGGTATCTCCCTGACCCGCGACTCTTTCGTCTCTTTCGGCCGGCACATTGAACTCTACGAAGGCGTCCGTCACTGGTTCTCCCTGATCAACGAATACGGCCGCCGCCACGGCGTGGTGATCGAGCACTATATCAATTCTTCCGGCCAGACAGAACTCATCGAAGGCACGAGCATCGCCCATGAGTTCAAGAAAATCTTTGCCTGTTCCTTCTGGTACGACGAGAACGGCGTCGCCGTGTGGCCCGCCGTCGCCGTCGACTACACCGGCAAGACCCAGTTTCTCTTCAAGATTGCCAAAGGCATCATGGACATCAGCGACAACACCAAGGTCAACGACAGCCAGAAAGAAGAAGAGAAACCCATTCCCTTCAGCCACATGATCTACTTCGGCGACGGCACCACCGACATCCCCTGCATGAAGATCGTCAAGATGTTCGGAGGCAACTCCATCGCCGTGTTTGATCCCCACAACCAGCATCAGATCGACACGGCCCGCACCCTGCTCAAGCAGGACCGCGTCAACTTCATCTGCGAAGCCGATTACCGCATCGGCAGCCAGATATACGAAGTCGTGACCACCATCATCGACAAGATCAAAGCCGAGAACGACTTCCAGACCCTTCAACGCAAAAACCGCAGAAAATAATGAAATTCAATACCCGGATCATCTGGGCCCTCGTCTTTTTCCTCTACGTGACGGCCGTCGCCTGGCTCTGCTTCGGCAACTTCAGCCCCAGCCCCGACATGCCCCGCGAACTATTCGGTATCCCCCTCGACAAGTGCGTGCACTTCCTGATGTTCTTCCCCTTCCCTGTCCTGGGCACGCTCGCCTTCCGCGAGCATTCCTGGTGGCGGACCCTCTGCTGGATGACCCTGGCGGCCAATCTCATCGCCGCTTTGTTCGAGACCTTTCAGACCCGCATCAATCCCGAACGGTTCACCGACCCGGCCGACCTGAACGCCAACCTGCTCGGCATCACCACGGGCCTGCTGCTCATGGCCGTCATCGGCCTGTTTTCCAAAAAGAAATAATCCGGCACGGAGCTGCCCCGCCCCGGCCGGACAAGCCTACAGCTGAAAACTGCGTGACACCGGGAAAAGGCCGAAGAGACCGCCGGTGTGGATGAAGAGGATATTCTCGGAAGAGCGGAGGCGCCCGCCAGGTTTCAGTTCGTTGACCATGCCATATGTTGCCTTGCCCGTATAGACCGGGTCGAAGACCGTGGCTTCCAGCCGGGCCATCCGTGCGATGTGTGCCAGTTCTTCCGGACGGCTCAGCGCGTAGCCGATGCCTACATACTCTTCGAACAGTTCGAAATCAGTCGGTTCAAGGGTTTCCGCGACATGGTTTGCGCGGTCTTGCGAAAGCTCGCCCTGCGCCACCAGATATGGTAAAGCATCTCTTGAAATACGCGCTGCAATTTCCTGGAAATAAGCCGTATCATCACAAACACAGACACCGATAACGCGCTTCCCATAACCATTTACCAGGTTGGAGAGCTGCAGGCCGGCAAGCGTTCCGCCGGAGCCGGTAGCCACGACAATCGTGTCGAAGGTGATGCCCATTTCGCGCTCCTGCGCCACGATCTCCTTCATCGCGTGATAGTATCCCAGCGTTCCGATGCCGAAGGAGGCACCTTCCGGAATGATGTAAGGTTTGAAACCCTGCGCCATGTAAGCGTCGGCCATCTCCTGCATGATCTCCGCCCGGTGGTCCCGGTATTCGTCACGCGTGCAGAAGCGGACATCCGCCCCCATCAGCCGGTCGAGGAAATAATTGCCCTCCAGGGGCGGCTGTTCGCTGATGCGCAGCAGCACGGCTGAACGCAGGCCCAGGCGCGTGGCGACCGCCACGGTGGCGCGGCAATGGTTCGACTGGATGCCGCCGCAGGTAATCAGCAGGTTGCGACCCTGGTCGATGGCTTCCTTCACGGCGAATTCCAGTTTCCGGATCTTGTTGCCGGACCATTCGCTGCCCGTCTGGTCATCGCGTTTGACGTAGATGTTCTTCCCGCATTCGGCCGACCAGCGGGACAGGTGCTGGATCTGCGTGGGGAGGTTGGCAAGGGATAATTTGTTCATATCTTACAGTTCAATGGAATGCACGTTCTCACAAATATACGTAAATTTGTCGGATAAAGCTTTACTTCGAATGAAACGTTTCTTCCCGCTTCTCCTGACAGTCCTCTGGCTCGCCGCATCCGCCGCTCCGGCACAGGCAGCCCGCGACAAGGACCTTCAGCCTATGGCCGATTCCCTTACCAACTACCTGAAGGAAAAGACCACGGTCCGCAGCTTCGTCAATGTGGAAAAGGCCACCATCCTGAACGACGGCACCCTCCGCCTGACCCTCAGCCGTGGCCTCGTGGACTTCCCCCTGCGCGAACAGGAGATCAAGGACATCTATGCGATTGCCCGGGCGACCCTTCCGAAAAAGTACGCCAAATACAAGAAGAAACTCTCGCTCTACGCAGACAAAAAGCCCGTGGAGTATTACAAGAGCCGCTATTTTACCGGCCAGCGCGACCGCGGCGCCGTGGAAGAGCACCGGGAGTACGCCGGACGCTTCCATGACCAGCTTGCCGCTCCCCTGCTGACCCGCAGCTCTTCGCCCAACCAGCCGACCCGGGGTCTCCAGAAGCGCCACATCGCCCTCTGGCAGAGCCACGGATGGTACTATGAGCAGTCATTGGCCCGCTGGGAATGGCAGCGCGCCCGTATCTTCGAAACCGTGGAAGACCTCTATACCCAGAGTTACGTGGTGCCCTTCCTGGTGCCCATGCTCGAGAATGCCGGCGCCGTGGTGCTGCTGCCGCGCGAGCGTGACTGGAACGTCCGCGAAGTGATCGTCGACAACGACCTGGATGCCAAAGGATACCATGAAACAGGCCAATGGCAGGCCGCCCCTGATACGGGCTTCGCCCACAACCGCTCCGTTTATCTCTACAAGGAAAACCCCTTCAAGATGGGTACCGCCCGGATGACGACCACCGACACCAAAGGCAGCAAGAGCATCCGGTGGATTCCCAACATCCCTGCAGACGGGGAATACGGCGTGTACGTGTCCTACCAGACCGTACCGGGCAGCACCACCGCCGCCCAGTACGAAGTGCACCACAAAGGCGGCGTGACCCGCTACAGCGTCAACCAGCAAATGGGCGGCAGCACCTGGATCTATCTGGGGCGCTTTGGCTTCAGCAGAGGCAGCGATGAACAGCAGGGCGTGTTCCTCAGCAACCAGGGTGACGGCCAGAGCATCGTCACCGCCGATGCTGTCCGCTTCGGCGGCGGCATGGGCAATATGGCCCGCGAGCCGCTGGAAACCAAGGAGGGAGAATTCGACTTCGAGCCTGAAATCTCCGGCTATCCCCGTTTCACCGAAGGCTCGCGCTACTGGCTGCAGTGGGCCGGCTTCAACGACACCATCTACTCGCGCAACGCCGGTACCACCGATTACAACGACGACTACATGTCGCGCGGCCTCTGGGTCAACACGATGTCGGACGGTTCCTACCTGAAGCCCGACAGAAAAGGCTACAATGTGCCCTTCGACCTTTCGTTCGCCTTCCACACGGACGCCGGCACCTACCTCAACGACTCGATCGTCGGTACACTGGCCATCTACACCCGCCTGTCGAACGACGAAGAGAAATACCCCAACGGCGAAGACCGCTCCATCGGCCGGGACTATACCGACATCGTCCAGACCCAGATCGTGGAAGACATCCGCGCGCTTTATGAACCCATCTGGAACCGCCGCCAGCTCTGGGACCGTTCCTATGCGGAAAGCCGCATGCCCGAAGTTCCCGGCATGCTCCTGGAGCTCCTCTCCCACCAGAACCTTGCCGACATGCGCTATGGCCTCGATCCGGGTTTCCGCTTCAACGTATCGCGCGCCATCTACAAAGGCATGCTCAAGTTCCTGGCCTACATCAACGATTTCGACTATACCGTGCAGCCGCTGCCTGTGGAGGGCTTTGAAGCCCACTTCAATCCCGAAGGAAGCGTCAGCCTGAGCTGGACGCCCGTGGACGATCCGCTGGAGCCCACGGCCTCCCCCACCGCTTACATCCTCTACACCCGTATCGACGACGGGGGCTTCGACAACGGACGCCCGCTCGACGAGACCCATGCCGAGCTGGATATCGAACCCGGGCACATCTACAGTTTCCGCGTCACGGCCACCAACGCCGGCGGCGAGAGTTTTCCGAGCGAGACCCTTTCGATCGGCCTGGTCTCGGAACAGGCGCCAACTGTGATGATCGTCAACAATTTCGACCGCGTCAGCGCACCGGTGAGTTTTGCCAGCAGCGACTCGCTCTACGCCGGATTCGTGAACCGGCTCGACAGCGGCGTCCCCTATGTGTACGACATCTCCTTCATTGGCAACCAGCACGAATACCGCCGCCACATTCCCTGGATGGACGATGACAGCGCGGGCTTCGGCGCCTCGGACAGTGATTATGAGACGAAGGTCATCGCCGGCAACACCTTCGATTACCCCTATGTACACGGCATGGCCTGGATGAACGCCGGCTACAACTTCGTCTCCGCCAGCCGCAGCGCCGTGGAGCGCCGTCGCATCGCCCTCAACGACTATCCTGTGGCCGACATCATCTGCGGCAAGCAGATCACCACGCAGATCGGCCGGGAAGGTGCCTGCGCCCTGCGCTACCACGTCTTCCCGCAAGGACTGCGCGAACAGATCGCAGACCTGACCCGCGCGGGCGGCAGCGTGCTCGTCTCCGGTGCATACGTCGGCTCCGACCTCTGGGAACCGGTGTTCCGTTTCCCTGTCGACTCCACCCTGCAGGCTGACTACTTCACGCCGGCCCAGCAGTTCGCCGCCGAGGTGCTTCATTATAAATGGATGACCAACAGCGCCGCCGTAACAGGACAGGTGCGCGGGGAGCAGAATCCCTGCGGCATCACCCGCAACAGCCGCTACTACTTCAACCAGCAGTTGGGCGAGCGTGTCTACTGCGTGGAGTCGCCCGACGGCCTGACGCCGGTCGGCCAGGGTGCCTGCACCATCTACCGCTACGCAGAAAACAACATCTCGGCCGGTGTGGCATACCAGGGCGATTATAAAACCGTGGTCCTGGGCTTCCCGGTCGAGACGCTGGAAACGCAAGAGCAGATCGACTGCCTGATCGGCGAAATCGCCCGCTTCTTCCGAAAAGAACGCTAGAAGGCGCTCATGTCGATGGCAGATACGCCGGCGACGCTCTCCATCGCAAAGGAAGTGCCGCCGGCGGATTCTATCACCACTTTGTGGGTGCCGGCGGCCGAATAATTCCATTTCAGGCCGGCGGCATAATTCTGCTTCTCCCCTTCCCCGAAGTCCACACGACCCGTCAGGCCGTTGCCGGTGAGAGTCGGCACCACGAACGTGGAAAGGTTGTGCGTGATGGTCAGGCGCTGGTTGAGCGGCTGTGCCTGGGTAACAGACACCGAACGCGTCAGATCCTGACAGACAAAGTTGATGGCTCCTTTACGGATGGAAGAGCCCGTATTGGCGGCAATCGTCACCGAAACCGTGGTCGAGCCCTTGTCACCCGACGCAGGACGGATGGTAATCCATGGATCGGCCGTGGCTGTCCACTTGTAATTGGTGGTAACGCTGACGGACGCCGAACCGCCTTCTGCCAGCATCGTGATCTGGCCGGTGCTGAGCGTCATCTCAGGATCTTCTTTCTGGCAGGAAGCAAGTGCCAGCACACAAACGAATAACAGCGAGATATATCTTTTCATGGCGTATCAGAAAGTAAGGTTGAGGGAAAATTGGTCGCTGCCGCGCTTGAGCGTCAGGGTATAGGCGCCTTTCAGCTTCGCGGCGTCGATGTTCATCTGCACGCCAGCATAGGTGACACAGTCAGATGCGTCTGCGCCGGAAGAGGACTTGAACGTCCAGCTGACATGGTCCTTCGTATCGATCGTGACGATCTTGAGCGTCTTCGCATAGGAGAATGTGGTCGCCTCGGCAAGCGTCTGGTTGTCGTAGACCGGAATCTCCGCCACCGTTCCGTCGGTCGTGTCGTAGAGGAAAGGTGTCCACTGGTTCTCTCCCCAGTTTTCGCCGCGGTAGAAGCCGCGGATCCGGTCGCCTTCGAGGGGGAAAGTATTGAGGATGCAGCTGACGCTGGGATAACCGCGCCAGCTGTGCGAGTTCGTCTGCTCATAGTACTGCGAACCGCTCACGAAATCCTTGATGTTGCCTTCCGCATCGGTAAGCGCAAGGATGAAATAGCCCGCGAACGGCTGGTTGCTGCCGTTGCAGATGCCACCGACCTTCATGGTAAAATTCTTGCGGGGAACAATCTCACCGCTTGACTCCAGACCTTTGTACTCGGTGCCGCTGGACGAGGTTCCGGTCAGCAGGTAGAGGTATTCAACCGGCATGCCGCCCTTGTCCGGCACAAGCCCGAAGATGGCGGAATGATCGAGAACATACTGCCGCGTCGGAGTCGGCACGAAAGCCGAGAGCGCATAATAGCCGTTGCTGGAGCCTTCCCAGCCCCAGTTGACGCTCAGATTGCCCGCTTCGTCGTAGCCGTCCACCAGGAAGGCGTGTCCGCCCCCCTCGCGGTGCGCCGCATAAATCAGCGGATGGTCCTGCAGTTCAGCTTTGAGCATGTCGAGCCAGACTTCATCCGTATAGTAGGCGCGGTAGTAGTATGTCGCGGACGCATCGTAGCCCAGGTGGTCGACGGCCTTGCTGCACGCCCTGTAGGTATTGGCGCTGGTNNGCCTCGGTAAAGCCTTCGCTGTAATCCATCCTGATGTTCGCCCAGTCGTACGGCTGGCCCAGTTCCATGCCCGGAATGGTGACGTTGGTTCCGTCGGCCGTATAGGAATAGCTCGGCAGGGTTCCCTTGCCCGCAGCCGGATAGCCGAAGTAACGTGCCAGCATGCCCATGGACAACGGAACGCAGCCGGCCACGGCCTGCTTACCGCCCACTTCGGGTGCCAGTCTGTTGAAAGGTGCGCCCTGCCCCCAGAGCGGCGTGTCATACTTGACAGCCGGCTTGTAGGCAGTGCCGCCCTTCGTCCGCACGAAGACGGCATCCCACTTCCGCAGAGCCTTCGCCCGTTCGTCGGCAGTCGCTTCACGCGCCAGGGTCACCTGATCGGCCAACTCGTCGAGCCAGGCCCGCAGGTTGTCCGGCATATCGGCGCCATGGCCGAAAGAATGGGTAAACGAATAGCCCAGGATGGGGTTACAGGCATCGTCGGCCGCCACGATCACGAAGCCGCCGCCGGCACGGTTGAAGATATGGAAAGGAGGCTGCTCTTCTCCCGCCTTGGTCAAAGGAGCTGCGGCCCGTTCCACGGGCTGAAGCGGGGCCATCCGCAAGGCCACGTTGCGGTCGTTCTGGAAGAAGGCGCGGGCCACCTCGGCGGCACGCCGCTCATCGACCGAATCCGCCCGCAGGGGCAGCATGGACAGCAGGATGAGTGAAATCAATAAAGAGAAGTATTTCATTGTCCAGATGGTTTAATTCGATGGATCCTGAAGTTGGTATAACCGAAGATAATGGCGATCAACGGCGTGATGAAGCAGAAGATCGCAAAGGGAAAATAAGCCAGGGTGGCGATGCCCAGCACGCTGGACTGCACCACGGCGCAGGTATTCCAGGGCACCAGCACGGAACTCACCGTGGCGGAGTCTTCCAGGGTTCGGCTCAGCACCTCGGGCGCCAGGCCGAAACGCCGGTAAGAATCTTTGAACATGTTGCCCGGCAGGAGAATGGCCATGAACTGGTCGGACAGGGTCACGTTGCAGAAGATGCAGCTGACCACCGTAGCCAGGATCAGGCCGCCGGTGCCTTTGACAGAGCGGACAATGCGCTCCGTGATGGTTTCCACCATGCCGCAGGCCGAGAGGCAGCCCCCGAAAAGCATCACCGAGAGAATGATCCAGACGGTGTTGATCATCGCCTTCATGCCGCCGGTCGACGCCAGGTGCGTGACCAGCGGGTCGGCCGTCTCGAGCGAGACATCGGCCGACATCATCCGGAAGAGCGAGCCGAAGAAACGCTGGAAGGCCGTCGCGTCGGGTCCGGCAATGCGGTCGATGATCTGCGGCTGGGCGAAATAGGCCAGCAGGCCGCCCGCCAGGGCCGAGAGAAACAGGGTAACGATGGCCGGCACTTTCTTGTAGATCATGAAGATCGTCAGGCCCGGCACCAGCAGATACCAGGGCGAGATATTGAAAACCTCCTGCAAGACCGTCAACTGACCATCCATCTCAAGGCTCGAAGTCACAGGCACGACCAGGCCGACCACCGTATAGAAGGCCAGGCAGATGATGAGGGCTGGTATGGTGGTCACAAAGGTATAGCGTACATGCGTATAGAGGTTCACGCCGGCGATCGACGCCGCCAGGTTGGTGGTGTCACTCAGGGGCGAGACCTTGTCACCCAGGTAGGCGCCGGAAATGATGGCGCCGGCCAGCCAGCCCGCGGGCAGCCCGATGAAGCTGCCGGCGCCGAACATGGCCAGTCCCACGGTCGCCACCGTGGTCCATGAGCTGCCCGCCAGCATTGAAACCACGGCGCACAGCAGGAAGGACATCACGATGAAGATGCGCGGATGAATGAGTTTCAATCCGTAGATAATCATCGACGGTACGATGCCCGAAAGCATCCACGTAGCCGTCAACGCGCCGATGGACAGCAGAATGATGATGGCCGGAGCCGTATTCTTGTAATTCTCCCCTATTTTCTCCTCGAACTGATGCCAGGGTACCTTGAGGTAATACAGACCGATGAGGGCCGCCACCACAGACGCGCCGAAGAGGGCCAGCTGCGACGGGCCGCCCGTCAGTTCGTCGCCGAAAATCACGACACCGATCACCAGCAGGGCGATCAGGGTCAGGACGGGCACCAACGACAGGAAGAAACCGGGCTTCTTCATGGCCTACATCATTTTTTTCCTACGGAAGAACAGGAAGACCCCCACGACGATCAGCAGCATCGCGCCCAGCACGATAATCATGTCCCAGGCCCCGCCGACCAGCGGCAGCTGGATGTTCATGCCGTAGATGCTCGCGATCAGGGTCGGCGGCATGAGCAGCAGCGACACCATCGTGAAAATCTTCATGATTTTGTTCTGCTCCAGGTCAATCAGACCGAGTACCGTATTCTGCAGGTATTCCAGGCGTTCGAAGCTGAAATCCGTGTGGTTGATCAGGGACGTGATGTCTTTCAGCAGCACCCCCAGCTTTCCGTTGATCACGTCGGGCGTCTTGTCGGAGCGCAGGATGCTCGAAATCATGCGCTGCTTGTCGACGATGTTCTCGCGGACCAGCATGGTGTTCTCCTGCAGCTGGTTGATGTCGAGGAGGAACTCTTCGTTGACATCCTCGCCCAGGCTCACGCGCTTGCTGTACTGGCCGATCTCTTTCGACATGAGCTCGATCATGTCCGCATCCAGGTCGATGCGGTTTTCCAGGATGCCCACCAGCACATGGAAACCCGTGGGATAGAGTTTCGCATTGAAGAGGATGCGGCGCTGGATGTCGGTGAAGCTGCGCAGGGGCACCTGCCGGATGGAGGTGATGGTATGGCCTGTCAGCACGAATGAGACCGACTCCATGGTGTAGTTTTCGGCGCTCGGAATCAGGAAGTTCGTGTTGGCGAAGATCGCATCGAGCGTCTCGGAGTAGCGCGATGAACTCTCGATCTCCTCTGCCTGCGCACGGCTCTGCAGGGTGGTGTGCAGGAAAAGCTCCACAGCCCGCTTCTCTTCTCCCGTAGGATTGAAGAGGTCGAGCCACAGGGCATCCTCCATCGTGATCTGATTCAGGATCGCAATCGATTCGGAGACTTCCGCCTGTCCGTTAAGCGTATAAAAGATTTTGATCATGTTCCTCGAGTTTAAGTGTGTATGATTCCGTGAACCGGACCTCCCGTCCGGGCATCAGCACACACATTCTCGAGGGGTCAGCTTCTCCAGGGCCACGCGACGGAACTCCGACAGTCCGGCGCGTTTCTCACTATCGAGCGTGAAGGAAATGTTGTCCCGCAGATATCTGTAGGCATACTCCCTGGGAAACTGATGATTGTATTTTTCTACGGCCTCGGGGATATGGCGGATGCCATATTCGAGGGCCTGGTTGAAGGATTCGATGAAAGAAGGTTCGAGGGGCCGCGAGGCGGTCCAGCACGCGAACACGAAAGGCAAATGTTTGAGGGCGATCCACTCGGAGGCCAGGTCATACACATGGCGGAACTCCCCGCCGTGCCGAAGGGCCTTGTCGCCGATGAGCAGGTAGCAGCGGGACGGATCGAGTGCCTCGCGCGAAAAATCGAAGGGTTTCAGGCGCGGAGCGATGTGCCACTTCTCGCGGCAGAGATACTGCGTCAGGAGCACAGAGGTACGGCTGTCCACATCGAGCAGGATCTCGTCGACTTCCTGGACAGGGCGGCCGGAGACCACCAGAACACTGGCCACGGGGCCCGTAGCGCCGATGCAGAAGTCCGACACGATGGANNTGACCTCGCTGACCACCAGCTTCTGCGTGGACTACCTGAACTTCAACGGCCGGAAAGACCTGGACGAAGCACGCAAGGAAAGCATCCGCAAGCTCGTGCATGCCGGCGTGGCCGTGCTCTTCCTGATCATCATCGTGGTGCTCTTCGTCGTGAGCAACGACGCTGTGGTGAACCTCGTCTACAAGCTGGCTTCCTATACCTACGGGCCGCTGCTGGGCATGTTCTTCTTCGGCATCCTGACCAAGACGAAGGTGCGCGACGGCGCCACGCCGTGGATCGCCGTCGCCGCCCCGGTGCTCTGCCTGGTATTCAATCNNGGGGGCCATCCTGGTCTCCAGCCCGTACAGGAACGGAATCGTGTTCAAGTAGTTGATCGCAGCTATTCTCACCATATCTTGCAAAGGTAAGAATATTTTGTCATTCTAGCAATTTGGGGTATTACATTTTCTCACCTTCGCCGGGCAAGCCGGCTCGTCCCTCCCAAGCAAGCTTGGGCCCCTCCCGTTCATGAGCCACGGGCGGCTACGTTCCAAAATGTAATACCCCAAATTGCTAGAATGACAAAATATTCTTACCTTTGCAGGATATGGTGAGAATTGCTGCGATCAACTACTTGAACACGATTCCGTTCCTGTACGGACTGGAGACCTGCATGGCCTCCGGCACGATCGATATGCAATATTGCACGCCTGCTGTTTCCGCCGCGCTGCTCAGGGAAGGGAAGGCCGACGTGGGCATCATGCCTGTCGGCGCACTGCCCGACCTGAAGACCCCGGCCATCGTATCGGATTACTGCATCGGCGCCACCGGCCCCGTAGCCAGCGTGCTGGTGGTCTCCGGCCGCCCCATCGAAGAAGTCGACGAGATCCTGCTCGACGTGGACAGCCGCACCTCCGTGCTCCTGACGCAGTACCTCTGCCGCGAGAAATGGCACATCGCCCCCCGCTTCCAAGCCTTTGATTTCTCGCGCGAAACCCTCGACCCCGAGCGCTGCTACCTGCTCATCGGCGACAAGGCCCTGCTCCATGGCGGCGAATTCCGCCACGTCTACGACCTGGCCTCCGAATGGATCGCCCTCAAGCAGTTGCCCTTCGTGTTCGCGTGCTGGACCGCTTCCCGGCCCCTCGAACCGGCTTTCATCGAAAAGTTCAACCAGGCCCTCGCATATGGCATCAGCCATATCCCCGAGGCCATAGAAAAATACAATCATCAGTTTCCCAGGGAATATGCCTGCAGATACCTGCGGGATAACATCTCCTTCCCGCTCGACAGCGAGAAACGCGCCGGACTGTCGGAATTCCGTCGCGTGGCCCTGGAGAAACTGACCCCTCGAGAATGTGTGTGCTGATGCCCGGACAGGTGGTCCGGTTCACGGAATCATACACACTTAAACTCGAGGAACATGATCAAAATCTTTTATACGCTCAACGGACAGGCGGAAGTCTCCGAGACGATCGGGATCCTGAAACAGATTTCGATGGAAGATGCCCTCTGGCTCGACCTCTTCAACCCCACGGGAGAAGAGAAACGCGCCGTGGAACTCTTCCTGCACACCACGCTGCAAAGCCGCGCACAGGCCGAAGAGATCGAGAGTTCATCCCGTTACTCCGAGACCATCGACGCCATCTTCGCCAATACGAACTTCCTGATCCCGAGCGCCGAGAACTACACCATGGAGTCGGTCTCCTTCGTGCTGACCGGCCATACCATCACCTCCATCCGGCAGGTGCCCCTGCGCAGCTTCACCGACATCCAGCGGCGCATCCTCTTCAATTCGAAACTCTATCCCACGGGATTCCACGTGCTGGTGGGCATCCTGGAGAACCGCATCGACCTCGACGCCGACATGATCGAGTTGATGTCGAAAGAGATCGGCCAGTACAGCAAGCGCGTCAGCCTGGGTGAAGATGTCAACGAAGAATTCCTGCTGGATATCAACCAGTTGCAGGAGAATACGATGCTGGTGCGCGAGAACATCGTCGACAAGCAGCGCATGATCTCCAGCATCCTGCGCTCCGACAAGACGCCCGACGTGATCAACGGCAAGCTCGGTGTGCTGCTGAAAGACATCTCGTCCCTGATCAACCACACTGACTTCAGCTTCGAACGTCTCGA
>LXOW01125253.1_pt1 | contig 13635 bp, 11 predicted proteins | sample 1368591 | NCBI WGS metagenome assembly LXOW01 (sample SAMN04884650, study PRJNA319009) | bovine gut metagenome | isolation source: Cow rumen | host: Bos taurus | place: Italy: Legnaro (PD) | collected 2014-07-09
CCTACGGTGAGGGTGGCAACAGGCATCACCAGCTTAGGCAACTGCAGGATGTCGATAATCTGCTGAGGCTGGTAGACGGTGGTGCCCAGATAGCAGTAACCCAGTCCTTCTTCGTCCATCAGGTTGCAGAGTGTCTGTGTATAGAGTAGGGCATCAGTAGCGGCGTTGATAAACGATAGAAAGTTGTCGTAGCCAGGCTCGGCATTGCGGCATTTAGCCCAGAAGCTGGTGCGATTAAAGTCGGCACAGATGGTGAGTACCACAGGTGCCTCTTTCACCATAGGCTGATTGAAATGGGCAGGCGAGAGCTTGGCTTTCATCTCGGCCTTACGGGTTACTACCACGCTGTAGAGTTGCAGATTTCCCATGGTCTGGGTGCGTGCAGCCTCTGTCATCAGGCGGTTCAGTAACTCCTCGCTTACGTCNNTTCGTCGTGTCAATAAATTCTTCATATCTCTTAATTTTGCTTATAAAACTCTGATATTTAGTAAGTTTTGGTTGCAAAAATACAAATAATTCTCAATTTATTATTAACTTTGCACGCAAAATTTATAAGGTTATGGAAGAAAACTTGCGTAGTGAACTCATTCAGCGAATAGCTCACCAACTATCATCAATAGGCCAGAGAACTGATGCATCGCTCACTGAAGAGCGTGTGGCTGGTATATTGGATCAGTGTCTGCAGTCACTCAAGCCTGACGATGCTGATTTGCTGGTTAATCTTTCAACCCAGGCCCTCAACCTCTTTATGCAGGGCCTTCGTCCTGATGTGACTGAGGTGCGTCCGCAGGTGTTGGAGTGTGATGTAGTTAGATTCCAGAATAACCGCGAGAAATGGGTGGCGCTGGTAGGCTTGCTCAATGGCTATCCCTATGAGATATTCACAGGACTGGCTGATGATGACGATGGCATCTATATCCCTAAGAACGTGACTACGGGCAAGATTATCAAGCAGATAAACCCTGATGGCACCAAGCGCTACGACTTCCAGTTTGAGAATCGTCGTGGTTACAAGACTACCGTCGAGGGTCTCTCTGAGAAGTTCAACCCTGAGTATTGGAACTACGCCAAACTCATTTCGGGTGTGTTGCGCTATCGTATGCCTATAGAGCACGTTATCAAGCTGGTGGCATCGCTGTCGCTGAAGGATGAGAGCATCAACACCTGGAAGACGGGTGTGGAGCGTGCTTTGAAGAAATATGCACCTGGCTGTCATGACGAGATGGAACAGGAGCAAGAGGAAGTGAAAACTGAAGAGTAAAAAGTGAAATTGACTAATACATATGTATATTTGCAGCATGTTCGCTTCTACGCCTTTCATGGGGTGATGCCTCAGGAGCAGAAGGTGGGAGGCGAGTTCTTTGTTGATGTGCGCGTAGGTTATCCTATAGCCGCTGCTATGGAGAGCGATGAGGTGGCTGATACGCTGAACTATGCTGAGCTATACGCATTGATAAAGAAGGAGATGGACATACCTTCGCGCCTGCTGGAGCATGTGGCAGGTCGCATTGTCAAGCAGATTGGCGAGCAGTTTCCGCAGGTAACATCCATCGATTTGAAGATAACAAAGAAGAATCCTCCTATGGGTGCCGATTGCGATGGCGCAGGAGTTCATGTTGTAGTTGAAAGTTGAAAATTGAAAGTTGAGAATTGTGATTAGGTTAAGATATATATTAGGTTTATTATTGTTGTGTGGGGGCATGATGGCGCATGCAGCAGGTAAGAATGGCTTTACGCTGGTGATTGATGCTGGTCATGGTGGTCATGATACAGGTGCTGTGGGTGCTATCTCAAAGGAGAAGAACCTGACGCTGAAGTTTGCCCTTGCCTTCGGACGACTGGTGGAGCAGAACTGCCCTGATGTAAAAGTAGTGTATACCCGTAAGACTGATAAGTTCGTTGAGTTGTACCGTCGTGCCGAGATAGCTAATCAGGCCAAGGCCGACTTGTTTATCTCTGTCCACATCAATGCCTTGCCAAAGGGTAGGGTGGCACGTGGATTCCAGACCTACACCTTAGGTACCAGCAAGCGTACAGGCAAGAAGACCGGTGTGCTGCAGAACCTGGAGGTGGCCAAGCGTGAGAACTCGGTTATCTTCCTTGAGAAGGACTATAAGCAGACCTATCAGGGCTACGATCCTAACTCGCCTGAGAGCGACATCATGTTCGAGTTTGTTCAGGATAAGAATATGGAGAACAGCGTTGAGCTGGCCAAGTACATGCAGAAGTACGTGTGTCAGGCCACAGGTCGCCAGGATATGGGTGCCCAGCAGGATAATCTGGCTGTGCTGCGCCTGTCGTCAATGCCTGGCGTGCTGTTGGAGTTAGGCTTCATCTCTACCCGCGACGAGGAAGACTTTATGAACTCTGCCAGTGCCGAGACCCTTTATGCACGTGGCATGTTCAATGCTTTCCTGAATTATCGCAAGCGTCATGGTAGTAACATTACCATACCTTATATGAAGCTCGACGATCCTATGCCCCAGCCTCCAGTAGAGGAGGTGAAGGTAGAGCCCGTCGAGGTGAAGTCGGTATCCGATTCTGAACCAGTGGCAGCCCCTCAGCCTGAGGCCGCAAAGCCTGAAAAATCAGAGAAGCCAGCAAAGCCTGAGGCCGCTCAGCCTTCTGGCGATGCTCCTGTCTTTAAGGTTCAGATTCTCTCAAGTTCATCTAAGCTGAAGCCAGGCGATGCCCGTTTCAAGGGTCTGAGCGATGTCGACTTCTATCAGGATGGAGGAATGTATAAGTACACTGTTGGTGCATCGACTAATTACAACGAGATCTATCGTCTGCGCAAAGAGGTTGCCGCCAAGATTCCTGAGGCATTTATCATTGCCTTCAAGGGTGGCAAGCGTGTAGATGTTAATGCAGCAATTCGCGAGTTTAAATCAAAGAAATAATAGTTATGAAAAAGTTTTCGAAAGAAATTCAGATTGCCCTTGTGGCCGTAGCGGGTATCCTGGTACTCTATTTCGGCCTTCATTTCTTAAAGGGGATGACGCTGTTTTCTACCGACAACAGATATTTCGTAAAGTTCCAGGACGTGAGTGGCCTTTCGGTGGCTAGTCCTATTTTTGCCAACGGCTATCGCGTTGGTGTGGTCGAGGAGATTGATTTCGATTATAACAATACAGGCCAGATAGTGGCCTCTATTGGTATCGATAAGGATATGCAGGTGCCTAAGGGCAGTCATGCCGAGATTGCTACCGACCTGATGGGTAATGTCAAGGTTCAGCTGGTGCTGGGCAATGGGGCCGATGGCATGCTGGCTCCTGGCGATACCATCTCAGGCGGTCATAAGTTAGGTGCTATGGGTAAGGCTGCCGAAATGATTCCTACCATCCAGCAGATGCTGCCTAAGCTCGATTCTATCCTGGCCAGTGTCAACACACTGCTGGCCGATCCTGCCATCGCCAGCTCGCTGCATAATGTCGACCAGATTACAGCCAACCTGAATCGCACCTCGCACGATCTCAGTCAGCTCACGGCTCAGCTCAATCGGCAGATGCCACAGATGCTGAAGAATGCCGATGGCGTGCTGGCCAACACCAACCAGATTACCAAGAATCTGAACGACCTCGATCTGGCTGCCACCATGACCAGCGTGAACACCACACTGAAGAATGTAGAGCAGATGACGGCTACGCTCAATAGCAAAGAGGGTACACTGGGCCTGCTCATGCGTGATCCAGGACTGTATAACAACCTGAATTCAACCATGATGCATGCCGACTCGCTGATGATGGATCTCAAGCAGCATCCAAAACGCTATGTGCACTTCTCAGTTTTTGGTAAGAAAGATAAGTAATTTAAATTTTGTCTAAATAAACAGAAAAANNACTCCGAGGATTTGTCTGTTAAAAAGTGTGCATTTGTAGGTGTAACAAGCTGAAATACAGAGAAAAGTAATCTTGCAAGCGTTGCATTTGGGCTTTTGGGGTGTGAAACGCTGTAACCCGCACGTTTTTAGTGAGTTATAAAAATCTGACTACACGTAGGCAGATAANNAATTTGTATTACCTTTGCACCACGTTTATCAATCTACAAGCCTAAGTCTTGTATCAGATAATTTAATAAAAAAGTAACATTCGCCAAATGAATAATAATCATCAGGCGCTCTGGGACGACTGCCTTCGTCTGATCCGAGCTAACGTAACAGAGCAGCAGTTTAAAACGTGGTTTGCACCAATTGTCTTCGAGTCGTACTCTGAGGCGCAGCACACTCTGTTGTTGCAGCTTCCCAGTATGTACGTATTCGAGTATCTGGAGCAGCACTACGTTGGATTATTAAGTAAGGTACTAGCGCGAGTGTTTGGAACAAGCGTAAAGCTAAACTACAGAATCGTTGAGGTTAAGGCCCCTCAGGGTCATGGCCGCGATATAACTACTGATGTTGAGAGCGATGGCCCAAGTATCGAGACTGTTCCTGTTCGTCAGAACATCAACAAGTCGCCAAGCATGCTCGATGCTCCACGCCAGCAGCAGCTCAACCCACAGCTCGACCCAAAGAAGAGTTTCAACAACTATATCGAGGGTGCATCAAACAAGCTGCCTCGCACCGTTGGTCTCTCTATCGCCGAGCATCCGGGTAAGACTACTTTCAACCCCTTCTTTGTATATGGCCCTTCAGGTTGTGGTAAGACCCACCTCATCAATGCCATCGGACTGAAGTGTTGCGAGACCTATCCACAGAAGCGTGTGCTCTATGTCAGCGCCCGTCTGTTCCAGGTTCAGTTCACTGATTCTGTACGTCAGAATACGACTAATGACTTCATCAACTTCTATCAGAGTATCGATCTGCTCATTGTCGACGATATTCAGGAGTGGGTGAACTCTCCCAAGACACTCGATACCTTCTTCCACATCTTCGACCACTTGTTCCGTATGGGCAAGCAGATTATTCTGGCCAGCGACCGTCCTCCAGTTGATCTTACTGGTGTTAAGGACCGCCTGCTCACCCGTTTTGCCTGCGGACTCATTGCTGAGTTGGAGAAGCCAAACCCTAAGTTGTGTGTCGACATCCTGAGCGCCAAGTGTAAGCGCGACGGACTGAAGATTCCTGCCGATGTCATCGAGTTTATCGCCGAGACTGCCAATGGTAGCGTGCGCGATCTGGAGGGTGTAGTCAACTCGCTCATGGCTTATTCTATCGTTTATAACTCTAATATCGATATGAAGCTGGCTGAGCGTGTCATCAAGCGCGCTGTGAAGGTTGATAACCATCCGCTCACCATCGATGATATCGTTGAAAAGGTTTGCAAGCACTATGGTGTCAACCAGCAGAGTGTGTTCAGCAAGAGTCGTAAGCGCGATTACGTGCAGGCGCGTCAGATTTCTATGTATCTGGCTCAGAAGCACACCAAGATGCCCGCTTCGCGTATCGGACAGCTCATTGGTGGTCGCGATCACTCAACCGTTATCCACAGTTGTAATACCATTGAGAAGCGACTGAAGATTGATAAGGGTTTCATGGCCGAACTAAGCTCCATTGAGAATTCATTCAAACTCAAGCAATAAAAAAATACGGGTGCATTTGTAATGCACCCGCTTTATTTTATAGCCTTATTTGAAATCCGGAAATGATCCATCGTCCTGGCTGTTCCACGTGTCCATAGTCCACATAGTCTTTATCCAGCAGGTTGTTAGCCTCCAGATACAGCTTGTATTTGGGCTGGTGCCAAGTCAGGCGTGCATCCACCAGCGCATATGGCTTGTAGTCCTGCACCTCACCGCTAAAGGTGGTATACTGTCCCACGCGGTCCTGCCAACGCAGGTTGGCGCCTAAGGTCAGGTGGCTTGTCAGGTGTACCTGTGCATTGGCTATCAGCTTATGGCGCAGATACTCCAGCGCATATTGCGATACAATGTTCGCCTCCTGATCCTTCTCCTGGTTTATATAGCTGTAGCTGAGTTTCAGTACGGCGCGTGATATGCGCGCCGATGCCGAAATCTCAGCGCCAACGCTGTTCACTTTCGTGTGGTTCACGCTCTGCCAAACCGCATCATCGCCCAGCGATGTGTCCATAATCCAGTCAATCATGTTGCGTCCGTGGTGATACCAGACTGTTGCGCCTACGCTAAGGATGCCCCGAGTGTAGCTGGCCCCCGCCTCTAAGGCCGTCATCTCTTCGGGCTTCAGGTGCGGGTCGGCCTTGTAGCCGTGCAGCTTGTAGTACATCTCTGTAAATGATGGCATACGCAGCGATGTGTTCACTGCCGCATGCAGTCGCCACTGTGGCGTGGGTCGGTAGCTCAGGTCTATGCCAGGGTATACGGTCATGTTCATGTTGCTCCACGAGTTCTTCACGGCTACCAGTCCTGCTGATATCGTTACGTTTCTCAGCAGCAGGTTATGCTCCAGATAGCCGCTGATGTTGGTGCGGTTCACCCCCAGCGTGTAGTCGCGGTCAGTACCAGCTATATGGTGTGTCTGGCTCAGTGGTTCGCCCAGGTTGCCGCTTACCAGGTCCTCGTTCCTCAGTTCTGCGCCAAAGGCGGTGCGCCCTGCCTGCCAGTCAAAATAGGCGTTCATGCTCACCCCGTACACATCCGTGCGGTTGTAGTTGTACTTCATCTTCTCTGGCATGCCGCGGTAGCCCTCGTAGCGGTCAAGGTTCTGGTTCCAGTATATGCTGGGAGCAAAGTGCAGCTTCCCACCTTTCGTCTCGCCCTGTATGGCGCTGTACATCTTGGTGGTGTGCTCATACTGGTTGTCGGCCTGCCACTTGGGTGTGGCATAAAAAGTGCCGCTGCCCCAGCCTTTGTCCGCTATGCCTAAGTGCCAGCTCAGTCGCATACCCTCGTCCTCATACTGCCCTTGGTAGAAGCCTTTGGCCCCGCTGTAGTCGGTGTTTAGTGTCCCCGCCTTGCATCGCGAGTAGCCATCGCTCCGCGCGTAATTCGCTGAAAGTGAATGGGTGATTTTCGAGGAATGAGGAACGAGTAACGAGGAAGGAGATATCCTGAAACCTCCGTTAAAATATCCATACGATCCGCCCTCAGCGTGCAAAGTAACCTCGTTCCTCGAAGAACTACTCGAGGACGAACGAGTCACAATATTCACTGCTCCCACCAGGCTCGAGCTGCCATAGATGCGCCCTGCAGGCCCCTCTATCACCTCTATGCGCACTATGTCGCTCAGGTCTACAGGCAGGTCCATGGCATTGTGGCCCGTTTGTGGGTCGCAGATGTTGATACCGTTCAGCAGTAGGATAATCTGGTCTTGCGTACCTCCGCGTATCGAGATGTCGGTCTGGGCGCCAAGGGGCCCCCTTTGTCGCACATCTACGCCTACAGCGTATTTCAGCAAGTCGTTAATACTTTGTACTGGCGCCTGCGCAATATCCTGGCGGTCCAGTACAGTTACCATTCTCGCAGCCTGACTCTTGGTCAGTGGCGCCCTCGATCCTGTCACACTGACTTCATCGAGCATCATCTTGCGTGCTGTCGTGGTCGATGTAGAGTCCGAAACCACGGGGTTCGTGCTCACACTCTCTGCCGATGCGTAGGTCAGTGTGGCTACCGATAGCACACTGCACACCACCTCGCGGCCCAGACAGCTGAAGAGCGAGTAGCCTTTGTTTCCGAAATGACGGAACACCAGGCGTTGGCGCTTCATGTTGAATGTTGGTTTGTACATAATTAATTTTGTTACCTAAAAAAAATCGGGTGCAAAAATACTGCATTTTTTTCATATTTACGTAACAAACGCAACAAAACTTTGCAGTTTTTTTCAGTTTTCTTTGTTTGTTTCAATTTTTATTTGCATCTTTGCACACATATTTTTATTAATAGGTTCAATCAACCAAGTTAAAAATGGAACAAAGTAAAGTAGCCCCCGCCCAGGGCAAATTGGGTATCTTGGTAGTTGGCTGTGGTGCCGTATCTACCACTTTCATGACAGGTGTGTTAATGGCTCGCAAGGGCCTGGCCAAGCCCGTTGGCTCAATGACTCAGTACGATAAGATGCGTGTGGGTCGTGGTGCCGATGCCCAGTATCTGCATTATGCCGATATCGTGCCCCTGGCTAAGCTCGACGACATCGTGTTCGGCTGTTGGGATGTGTATCCCCAGAACGCCTATCAGGCAGCTATGTATGCCGAGGTGCTCAAGGAGAAGGATATCAACCCCGTGCGCGATGAGCTCGAGCAGATTGTGCCCATGCCTGCCGCCTTCGACAAGAACTATGCTAAGCGCCTGGATGGCGACAATGTGAAGCTGGGCCTCACCCGTTGGCAGATGGTAGAGGCACTCCGTCAGGACATCCGCCATTTCAAGGCCCAGAAGGGATGTTCTCGTGTAGTAGTGCTCTGGGCAGCATCTACTGAGATCTACGTGCCCATCAACGAGCAGGTGCACTATCAGCTCTCCGACCTCGAGGCAGCTATGAAGGCCGACGACCGCGAGCATATCGCCCCCTCTATGTGCTATGCCTATGCCGCCCTCACCGAGGGTGCCCCATTCATCATGGGTGCGCCTAACACCACTGTCGATATCCCCGCCATGTGGCAGCTGGCCGAGCAGACCCGTATGCCTATCGCTGGCAAGGACTTCAAGACTGGTCAGACCCTCGTTAAGTCAGGTTTCGCCCCCATCATCGGCACCCGTTGCCTCGGCCTGAGTGGTTGGTTCTCAACCAACATCCTAGGCAACCGCGATGGTTTGGTGCTCGATGAGCCTGCCAACTTCCGCACCAAGGAGGTCTCTAAGCTCTCTACCCTCGAGACCATCCTCAAGCCCGATGTTCAGCCCGACCTCTATGGTCATGGTAACGATGAGGATACCCAGTATTACCATAAGGTACGTATCAACTACTATCCCCCTCGTAATGATAATAAGGAGGGATGGGACAACATCGACATCTTTGGCTGGATGGGCTATCCCATGCAGATCAAGATCAACTTCCTCTGCCGCGACTCTATCCTCGCAGCCCCGCTGTGTCTCGACCTCTGTCTGCTCAGCGACCTCGCTGCCCGTGCCGGCCGCTATGGCACCCAGCGCTTCCTCTCGTTCTTCCTCAAGTCGCCCATGCACGACTACACCCAGGGCGAGGAGGCCGTCAACAACCTCTATCAGCAGTACACCATGCTCAAGAACGCCATCCGCGAGATGGGCGGCTACGAGCCTGATGAAGAGATAGATTAAACGCACAATTCCATTACTACCAATCGGGGGGGCTTTGCAGGCCCCCCGATTTTATTGCTTTTATTCATCGCTGGTGTAGGCGCGCTTTGTTTTTGATTGCCGATGCAAAGGTATTAATACCTAAAAACGGGGAGCCTCATGCTCCCTGTTTTTAGTCTTGATACTCATAAGATGTGATTTTTGGGATAAAAATGGCATCTTATGTTTTTACATTCTTATTTTTTAGTACCTTTGCAGGCAAATTAAACAAATACTTATGTGGAATAGACCTTGGATGATGAAGGAGGGGTTTGCTATTGGCGGAGGCTTAGTGGCCTTGGGCTTGGTGCTGCAACTGGCAGCGGGCCCTGTGGCTTGGAGTGCCTTTGCGTGGCCTGTGAACGGTATAGTCATGGTGGCTCTGTTGGCACTGATAGGCGGGGCTTACCTGTTGCGCAAGCGGATAAATGCCGTGCAGTTTCTGAGCACCTACAGGGCTGCGATACCGGCTATGGCGCTGGTGGTGGCGCTGACACTGGTGATGGGACTGACGCGACAGGAGCCTGACGGCACGTGGCTGAGTAATATGCTGAGCTTCTGGCCGTTTGTGCTGGTGTATGTGTATGCGGTGCTGATACTGGGAATGAGTGTGGTGAACAGATTTGTGACTTTCAGGCCTACACTGAGAGACATATCGTTTCTGCTGAACCACGTAGGACTGTTTGTGGCTATGACAACTGCCACACTGGGCAATGCCGACGTGCAGCGACTGAAGATGGTGACCGTGGAGGGGCAGAGCGAATGGAGAGCCATAGCGCCCAACGGCCTGATAAAAGAGATGCCGATGAGCATTGAGCTGAAGAAATTTATCATGGAGACGTACGAGGGTGGAGCGCCTAAGCGCTTTGCATCGGAGATAAAAGTGAAACAGCGGAAAACAGGCGAGACAGCGGAGGCTACCATCGACGTGAACAAGCCCTTTGAGGTAGATGGCTGGAAGATATACCAGTATAGCTACGATAGCAGTATGGGGGCGGAGAGTAAGGTGTCGGTACTGGAACTGATAACGGACCCATGGCTGCCGCTGGTGTATGGTGGTATCTATATGATGCTGGCAGGTGCGGTGGGCATGTTGCTGATAGGCAGACCCAAATGGGTGTATATAGTGACGATAGGAGCGGTGGGGGCCATAGCGAGCTTCTTTATGCTGAGAAGTCTGCACGCAAAGCCGCTGATGCCGGCGCTGCAGAGTCCGTGGTTTGCACCCCACGTGGTGGTGTATATGTTCTGCTACGGCGTGTTTGGCGTGGTGACGGTGATGGCTATCTACCAGCTGATAAGCAAGCGTACGGCCAACAGTAAGAGTATAGACAGCTTGGTGTACGTAGGACTGGCGCTGATGACTACAGGCATGCTGTTTGGTGCGCTGTGGGCCAAGGAGGCCTGGGGGCACTACTGGAACTGGGACCCGAAGGAGACTTGGGCGGCCATCACCTGGTTTGCATACCTGCTATATATACACTACCGCCGATTGCCCAAATGCAATCAGCGGTTAGCGCTATGGATGCTGGTCATCACGTTTGCGTTGTTACAGATGTGCTGGTGGGGTATAAATTATCTGCCCTCAGCGCAAGGAACATCAGTACATACGTATAATTGATCAGCCCCCCTGGCCCCTCCTTCTGAGGAGGGGAAATCATTTCTTGATGTAATCGACGAAGGCGTAGCGATGGGCGTGGCGCTCGTCGATGTTGTGATCCTCGCGGGCTGACTCCTTCCACTCATCAGCGTAGGGGGGAAAGAAAGTATCGGCCTCTGCGGGTGTATCGTCAATCTCTGTGAGGAAGAGGCGATCGGCCAATGGTAATGCCTGCTCGTAGACGCTGGCACCACCGATGATGAATACCTCTTCGTCCTTGTTGCAATGAGCGAGGGCTTCTTCGAGAGACGGGTAGACATCGCAACCCTCGAAAGCCTTGAGTGAACGCGTGAGAACGATGTTACGGCGATTGGGCAGGGCACCCTTGGGGAGCGACAGGAAGGTGTTGCGCCCCATAATGATGGTGTGGCCCGTGGTGAGTGCCTTGAAACGCTTCAGATCGTTGGGCAACCAGTAGATTAACTTATTCTGAAAACCTATGGCCCTATTTTTGGCTACTGCTGCTATTATTGAAATCATACGCTTACTTCGGCTTTAATGTGTGGATGAGGATCGTAGCCTACCAGCTCGAAGTCCTCGAAACGGAAGTCGAACAGGTTCTTGACATCGGGGTTGATGATCATCTTGGGCAGTGGGCGGGGCTCACGGGTGAGCTGCAGCTTGGCCTGCTCGATGTGGTTGAGATACAGGTGGGTATCGCCAGTGGTGTGGATAAAGTCGCCTGCCTTGAAGCCTGTTACCTGCGCCATCATCTGCAACAGCAGGGCGTAGCTGGCAATATTAAAGGGTACGCCCAGGAAGGTATCGGCTGAGCGCTGGTAGAGTTGCAGCGAGAGTCTATCGTCTGCTACATAAAACTGAAAAATGGTGTGGCAAGGTGGCAATGCCATCTTGTTGACCTCGGCCACATTCCATGCCGACACAATCATGCGGCGTGAATTGGGGTTGTGCTTCAGCTGGTCGAGCACATACTGTATCTGGTCGATGGTACCTCCATTATAATCAGGCCATGAGCGCCACTGGTGTCCGTAAACGGGGCCCAGCTCGCCGTTCTCGTCGGCCCACTCGTTCCAGATGCGAACGCCATGCTCCTGCAGGTATTTCACGTTGGTATCGCCCTTCAAGAACCACAGCAACTCGTAGATGATGCTCTTGAGGTGCAGCTTCTTGGTGGTGAGCAATGGGAACCCATCGTCGAGGTTATAGCGGCTCTGGGTGCCAAAGATACTGATGGTTCCTGTGCCCGTGCGGTCGCCTTTCTCAGTGCCCTCGGTCAGGATGCGGTTCAGGATGTCTAAATACTGTTTCATATCTATTTAAATTCAGAATTCACAATTAACAATTCACAATTGTCGGGGCCTCGGTGGGGAGGTGGGTGCTCTTGATGCGCCACGCCTTGGGGTAGAGGTTGTTGGCGCGGTTGCCGATGTTCTTGGCAGGTCCGAGGGGCTGGCCCTTGTAGGTGATGGTGACGATGCCACGTGGGGTGTCGGGGGGCAGCACGAGTGCCTCGCCTCGGAGGTATTTGATGGCCTCGAGGTAGTCGATGTCTACTATCGGAGGTACGGGGGTGCAGGAGTACGGGGGGGCGAGAACACTTATGCTTTTGAGTTTTCGCTCGTCTAATCTCGCTCCACCGCACCCACGCTCCTCCGCACCTCCATTTTTCATCAGGGCGCAGGCAAAGAGGCCCTCGCCACGGGTGATGCCAGGGATGAAGCGATAGACGGGCTCAGAAAAGCCCTCGAGCAGAGAACCAGTGATGTTCCACGATGGGTCAACGGGGATATCGAGCACCTGGGCATCGAAATTCTCGAGAATCCACTGGATGTTCTCCTCGTTCTCCTTGGTGTTATACGTGCACGTACTATATATAAAGAGTCCACCTGGGGTCAGACACTCCCACGCATCGCTGACAATCTCGCGCTGCAGGCGCCAGCACTTCTCCACATTCTGCATGCTCCACTCGCTGATGGCGTTAGGATCCTTGCGGAACATGCCCTCGCCTGAGCAGGGAACATCGCACAGAATAAGGTCGAACTTTAATTTTGCCTTGCGGAAGTCGCGTGGGTAGTTGTTGGTCACTATACAGTTAGGGGCGCCCCATTTGGTGATGTTCTCCAACAGAATCTGCGCACGATTACCCATGGGCTCATTGCTCACCAGCACGCAATCCTCTGGCAGCACACTACGTAAGGCTGTTGACTTGCCGCCAGGAGCTGCGCACATGTCGAGAGCATTTTGCGGGCAATCGCCAGATTGCCGCAAAATGTGGGTGACGAACATGGAGGAGGCCTCCTGTACATAATAGCAGCCGGCATGGAGTAGGGGATCGAAGGTGAACTGAGGTCTGTCTGCGAGATAATATCCCTCCTGGCACCAAGGAACTCTCTCGCCGACGGCGAGAGAGTTCCTTGATGGATTCACACGAATGCTGGTGGGGGCTTCCTCATCGAAAGCTCCTAAGAAGCGATTGAAGCGCTCATCGCCCATAATCCGGCGTGTTTCTGCTACGAAATCTGCTGGTAAATTGACCATTATCTCAGAAATTTGTGGCAAAATTAAAAAAAATCTGAGAAAAAACACTATCTTTGCAACTAATTTATGATTTCTTACGTCAAACAGGTGTAGAATTTAAAAACAAAGAAGATATGAAACAGTATTTAATCGCAATCGCCATGGTGCTCGCACTTAGCTCAAACGCTAATGCAACAGCACAAAAGCATCGCCACACTCCTCGCACTGAGCAGGTGAGCGACACTGTAAAACACGATCAGGGCTCTATCGAAGCCTTCTCTGACACTACTGCTAAAGCCGACTCTAACGCTAACGATGATGAAGACTACACCTAT
>LXOW01267545.1_pt1 | contig 13632 bp, 11 predicted proteins | sample 1368591 | NCBI WGS metagenome assembly LXOW01 (sample SAMN04884650, study PRJNA319009) | bovine gut metagenome | isolation source: Cow rumen | host: Bos taurus | place: Italy: Legnaro (PD) | collected 2014-07-09
GCGATCTGCTGAAAGCTGGTGACAGCATCAATCCGGCAGAGTATCTGTTTGTGAAAATAGAAGATGAGGTGGTAGCCGCCCAGGTGAAGAAACTGGAAGACACCAAGAAAGCCAACCTGTTGAGCACTGCTCCTGCCCAGGAAGCTAAACCGGATGTGACTTACGATGAGTTCCAGAAGATGGACTTGAGAATTTGCACCGTGTTGGCAGCAGAGAAAGTGGCCAAGACCAAGAAATTGCTGAAACTCAAGGTGGACACGGGTGTGGACCAGCGTGAGATTGTTTCAGGTATTGCCGAATACTATGAACCTGAATCCTTGGTGGGCAAGCAGGTGCTGATGCTCATCAATCTGGCACCGAAAGAAATCAAAGGTGTTGCCTCTCACGGTATGGTGCTGATGGCTGAGAATGCCGACGGCGAGTTGTCGCTGGTGCAGCCTGCCAAACCAGTGAAACCGGGCAGCACGGTGAAATAGTGAAAGCGGATATGGCGTAATTGGTAGCCGCGCTAGACTTAGGATCTAGTGGTGAAAGCCGTGGGGGTTCGAGTCCCCCTATCCGCACAAAAAAAACGAGGGACGCAATTGCGCCCCTTGTTTTTTTGTATGAATAATCTGTAAGTGTTATTCCACTACCGGGCCGAAGGGCACCAGCTTCTTGCCTTCTTCGGTTTCGGTGAAGTTGTTGAAGTTCTTGATGAAGGACTCGGCTAACTGTTTGGCGCTGGCAGCGTAAGCGGCTTTGTCAGTCCAGCTGTTCTGCGGGTTCAGGATGCTGTCGTCCACACCGTTCACATGTTTCGGGATGGAGAGGTTGAAGGGCTTCACAATCTCAGTCTCGCAGCCAATCAGTTCGTCGTTGAGGATGGCTGAGATGATGGCACGGGTGGCCTTCAGAGAGATTCTGCTGCCTACGCCATAACCACCGCCAGTCCAACCGGTATTCACTAAGTAGGCGGTAGCGTTGTGCTCGGTCAGCTTCTTGGCCAACTCTTCAGCATATTTCGTCGGGTGCAGCAGCAAGAAAGCGGCTCCGAAGCAGGAGGAGAAGGTAGGCTGCGGGGTCACCACGCCCACTTCAGTACCGGCTAACTTGGCAGTGTAACCACTCAGGAAGTAGTACATGGTCTGTTCTCTGTTTAATACAGATACTGGAGGCAGCACACCAAAAGCATCAGCAGACAGGAAGATGACTTTCTTAGGGTGAGTACCGCGTGAAACGGGCTTCACAATATTGTCAATATGGTAAATAGGATAAGAAACACGAGTGTTCTCAGTTTTAGCTGCTGAGGTGAAATCGATGTTGCCTTCGGCATCTACCACCAGGTTCTCCAGCAAAGCGTCGCGCTTGATAGCGTGGAAAATATCGGGTTCCTTCTCTTCGCTCAGGTCAATACATTTTGCATAGCAACCACCTTCGAAGTTGAATACACCGTTTTCGTCCCAGCCGTGCTCGTCGTCACCAATCAGGGCGCGGTTCGGGTCGGTGGACAGGGTGGTTTTGCCAGTGCCGGAGAGGCCGAAGAAGATGGCGGTGTCGCCGTTCTTGCCCTCGTTGGCAGAGCAGTGCATAGCGGCCATGCCGCGCAGCGGCAGGAAGTAGTTCATCACGGAGAAGATACCTTTCTTCATCTCGCCGCCGTACCAGGTGCCGCCAATCAAAGCCATACGCTCGGTCAGGTTGAAAGCTACATAATTTTCGCTGTGCAGACCTTGCTCTTTCCACTTGGGATTGGTGGTCTTGCAGCTGTTCAGCACCACAAAATCGGGCCTGCCAAGCCACTTCCGTCACAAATCTGATTTTCAGACGTGAGTTCTCGTTGGCGCCGCAGTAACCATCGGTCACATAAATGTTCTTGCCGCTCAGCTGTTTCTGGCTCAGCTGTTTCAGATGTTCCCAAATCTCATGGTTGATAGGATGGTTGTCGGAGCCTTTTTTGCCTTCGCCGGCCCACCAGATGTTGTTGCGGGTCTCATCGTCCATCACAATGTATTTGTCTTTGGGCGAACGGCCGGTGAACACGCCGGTATCCACGGACAAAGCGCCGCTTTTGGTCTTGTATGCCTTGTCGAAACCGGTCAGTGACGGGTCGGTTTCATGCTGGTACAATTCGTCGTATGACAAATTGTGATAAATTTTCTGAGGGTTGGTAATACCGATTTTTGACAGTTGTTCCAAAAGTTTTTCCATATCTATTGTATTTAATTAATTGATTTATATTCATTTAGATTAAAAAGAACTCACTTTTTACCTTTTGCAAACTTAATAATTAAAATTGGAAACAAAAAATATTTTCATTTTTTTTTCTCTTCCAATAATTGATCCAGTTTCTTTTCTATTTCATCCAGTTTCGCCTTTACATCGTCGTTGTTGTCACTCACCATGGCATCCACAAAGATGGAGTTGATGAGAGACATACCAATGATTCCGCCCATCACCAACAGCAGGCAGAAATAAAAACGTACCAGCGAGCCTATGGTCGGGGTTGTGGCTGCGGCAATCACATCGGGAATGTCGTACCAGCCTTCCACCGTGCAGATGCGGAAAACGGAGTAAATAGAGGTCATGGGTGTGCTGAAATATTTGGGGGCAATGTCCTTGAACAGACTGCAATTGATGAGGCCGAAGACAATGATCAGAATGAAAAAACAAAACAAAATGGCGTACGATTCACGCAATGCCAATTTAAAGCCTTTGAATACAGGGGTGACGTTGGGAAAGAAGTGCAGAAGACGCAGAAAACGGAAAGTTCTCAATAGTCTCAGTATCAGTAAAAACGACAAATCCAGATGCCCTGCCGGAATAAAGAATGTGATCAGTGAGGGAAGGGAAATGAGGACCAGAATACCATCCATGCGGTTCCATCCTGATGACCAGTAACCTTTGACCCCATATTCTCTGTGTTTGACAATCATCTCGACCAGAAAAATCAGGGTGCACAACATGTCAATGGTTTGAATCCATATATTGTCGATAGCGCAGGTCTGCAAGTAGATAATCACCGCATTCAGCAGGATGACAGTAAGAATAAATTTATCGTTGAGAAAGAGATTTTTGACGGGTTTCATAAGCGAGATAATTTTTCCATTTGCAAAAATAAGAAAAATGATGTTTTCTCTGTTTCCGTTCCAAAAAAATTTGTACTTTTGACTTTTAAATTTGTGAATGTATGTTTGAATATAATGTAAATCGTAATCATTTAATAATCAGGGAATACGGGAGAAATATCCAGAAGATGATAGAGGATACGCTGAAGGAACCTGACTATCAAAAGCGAAGCGAGAAGGCGAAAGCGATTGTGCGCATGATGGCGCTTATTAATCCTGACGACAAGGAAAACAAGAATCAGAAGGAGTCGCTGGACTATTGGCACAAGCTGTGGGACCACCTGTTCATCATGTCCGACTATAAGTTGGATGTGGATTCTCCTTTCCCGAAACCGGAAGCGAAAAAAGAGGAATTGTCGTTTGAGAAACCGGACTATAACAAGCATCAGATACATTACCGCACCTACGGAAGGAACATGGAGAACATCATCAAAACGGTGTCTTCCTATCCTGATGACCAGCGGGAAAGAATGGGTAAAACCTTGGCTAACCATCTGAAAAAGTTATATTTAACCTATAATCGTGAGACGGTGGACGATAAGTTGATTGTGGAGCAGTTGAATGAATTGTCTCACGGCAAAATTTCTCTGCCCGAGGATTTTGAACTGGATTCAACGCGTGATATTCTGAAGAACTCTTCTACGGCCAATCAGAATAAACCGCTGAATGCCAAAAAGAAATCCAAGAAGAAGAAAAAGAAAAAAGACAGTCAAAAGGAAAATCAAGCTAACAATAAATAAATGAATATTATTGAAGTTCAGAATGTTACGAAGAAATATTCCAACCATCTGGCTTTGGACAACATTTCTTTGTCAATACGGAAAGGCATAGTCTATGGTTTGCTCGGTCCCAATGGCGCCGGCAAGACAACGTTGATCCGTATTTTGAATCAAATCACCGCTCCTGATAGTGGTACGGTGTTGTTCAATGGCAACCCGTTGTCCCGTAAGGACATAGAGAAAATCGGTTACCTGCCGGAAGAGCGTGGCTTGTACAAGAAAATGAAGGTGGGCGAGGAGGCGTTGTATCTGGCGCGTTTGAAAGGCCTGTCCAAAGATGAGGCTATGGAGCGCCTGAAATACTGGTTCATCAAGTTTGAAATCCAGAATTGGTGGAACAAAAAGGTGGAGGAGCTGTCCAAAGGTATGCAGCAGAAATTGCAGTTCATTATCACGGTGGTGCATCGTCCCGATTTTCTGATTCTGGACGAGCCTTTCAGTGGTCTCGACCCCATCAACACCAATCTGATCCGTCAGGAATTGATGGAGCTGAAACGCCAGGGAACCACCATCATCATTTCGACCCACAACATGGCCTCGGTAGAGGAAATATGTGACGAAATCTGTCTCATCAACAAGTCGCACAAGATCTTGGATGGCAATCTGATGGAGATTAAGCAGCAGTTCAAGGAGAACATTTTCAGTCTCACTTTGAGTGCCGAGCGCGAGATTCCGGTCTTTCCGGAGGCCTTCAGTGTTTTGGAGACATCCACTTCCGCAAACCAGTGCCATTATGTGGTGAAGGTGCACGAAGGCGGAAACTCCAACCAACTGCTGAAATTTGTCATGGATTATGGTAATGTGTTGGAATTCAATGAAATATTACCATCTATGAACGATATCTTTATTCAGCAAGTGGAGAAATATAATTCAGAATCAAAAATCCAAAATCCATAATCTTCCTAACCCTCCTAACCATTCTAACCTTATCAAACGAATAAAAAAACGATTCAACCTATGAATAATACAATGCTAATCGTGGCGCGCGAGTATTTGACCCGCGTAAAGAAGAAGTCATTTATCATTCTGACTTTGCTGGTGCCCCTCCTGTTCGCTGCCCTGATGGTGGTGCCGGTGTTTCTGGCTACCCAAGGCCGTGAGCATGTGAATGTGATGGTGGTGGATGATAATGAGATATACATCAATAATTTTATTGAGGATGAGAAAACATCGTTCTCCTATCGCTCCGGTGATATAGAGCAGATTAAGAAAGAGGCGTTGGCGGGCGATTACGATGTGGTGCTGTATTTTCCGCAAAGCTCGCAGAAAGTGAATGCCAATCTGTATTACAACGAGGAGCCTTCCATGTATCTGCGATCCGAATTGGAAAGCCAGATCAACAATATGTTCTTCGATCATGTGTTGCAGGATTCTTTCCATATAGATTTGGATAAATACAATACAATCAAGGACTTGGCTCGCTCGGAAATCACCATGATTCAGATTGACGAACATGGCGACGAGAAGGAAAGCATGGCGGAGATGAACAAGACTATCGGTATGATTTGCGGTTTCATCATCTATTTCGTCGTTCTCTTTTTCTCGGGACAGGTGCTGCGAGGTGTGCTGGAAGAGAAGAACAACCGTATTGTGGAGGTGCTGATTTCCTCAGTTAAACCTATTGAGTTGCTATTAGGTAAGATTATCGGTATCGCCTTGGTAGGTTTGACGCAGTTTCTGATATGGGTAGTCTTTACGTCGGTGATTTTGGTGGGGGTGCAGATCGCTGCTCCAGATAAGTTTTTGGAGGCGAGTGGAGTGGATACTGAACAGGTGATGGAGGCTGTGAATAACAGTCAACTGGTTGCCGGTGACACCATGGATGCCGGCATTTTTGCCGAAATCAGCAATTATTTCCCGATTTCGTTCACGGAGATGATTCTGTGCTTCCTCTTCTACTTCCTGACGGGTTATCTGATGTATTCGGCTTTGTTTGCCGCTGTGGGTTCCGCTGCCGACAACGAAACGGATTCCGCCCAGCTGACCATGCCGATTACCATGCCGTTGTTGCTGACCATTGTGCTGGTGATGCCTATCGCCGACAATCCTAATGGTCAGTTGGCCTTCTGGCTGTCCATCATCCCGTTGAGCTCGCCGGTGGCCATGCTCACGCGCTTGCCTTCGGGTGTGCCTTTGTGGGAGCTGTTGCTGTCAATGGTGCTGATGTTGCTGTTCTTCGTCTTTGTGGTGTGGTTTGCCGCCAAGGTTTACCGAACCGGCATCCTGATGTACGGCAAAAAGGTGAGCTGGAAAGAAATCTGGAAGTGGGTGAGACATCAATAAAAAAAGGCGGTGAAAACCGCCTTTCAGAGCCACTTGTGAGACTTGAACTCGCGACCTACGCATTACGAATGCGTCGCTCTACCAACTGAGCTAAAGTGGCTTGCTTTTGCGCTGCAAAAATACAAAAAAAATCGTAATTTTGCGCATTCAAATGGAAAACCTTAAAAATACTGATACTATGAACATTACAAAATTAGACCAGGTTATTGAACTGGTAAAGTCAAAACCGAAAAAAAGATTAGTGGCAGCCTACGCCAATGACGAACACACTATCGACGCCGTTCACCACGCTGTGGAAATGGGTATTGTGGATGCTACTTTGGTAGGCGATACCGACACCATCAAGCAGGTGTGCGACAATTTGAAAATTGACGTGAACATGTTCAACATTGTTCACGAAAGCGTGGATACCAAGGCTGCTGCAAAGAGCTGCGACTTGATCAATGCTGGCGAAGGCGAAATCCTGATGAAGGGTTTGCTGCCCACCGACAAGTACATGCGCGCTATCCTGAACAAGGAACGTGGTCTTTGCCCCGCCAACGCCACCCTGTTGCACATGGCTGTTATCGAAAATCCGCAGTATCATAAGTTGCTGTGCGTGAGCGACTGCGCCATTATCCCCGCTCCCGATTTCAAGCAGAAACAGAAAATCCTGTCTTCATTGATTAGCACAGCTAAATCATTGGAGATTGCCAAACCGAAAGTGGCTATCCTGGCTGCTACCGAGCAGATGTCTGTAGGTATGCAGGCTTGCGTTGACGCCGCTCTGATCGCCAAGATGGCTGAAAGAGGTCAGATTTCTGGCGCTATCATCGATGGTCCGCTGTCATTGGATTTGGCTATCGACAAGGAAGCCGCCCAGATTAAGAAGATGGCTGGCGAAGTGGCTGGCGACGCCGACTGCTTGCTCTTCCCGAACATCGAAAGTGCCAACGTGTTCTACAAGTGCTGCACCAAGTTCGACCACTCCGAAATCGCTGCTTTCGTGATGGGTGCCAAGGTTCCTTGCGTGCTCTCTTCACGTGGCGATTCCACCAAAACGAAACTGTATTCTATCGCAGTGGCCGCTTTGGCAAAATAAAAGAAATAAGAATTATGGAAGGGCGACCGATGCATTTCGGTTGCCCTTTTTTTATGGTCTCATTTTTAGTCTTCCACAAATTTTCGATGACTTTTTGCCTTGTTTTCCTTGATGACTTTTTTCATCCGGTTTTGTGTTTCCTGGGAGAAAAATGCCTCGGTCAGTTTCTCGCGGATATAAGTTACTGCCGCATCCGAAGGATGGCAGAGGTCGGCGGCATAGAAACGGTAGTCGCGCAGGTCATCCTGTACCATTTCGTAAGAGGGGAAATAGAAGTTTTTTTTGTTGTCAATTAATTGATTGATAGACAAATGAAGCGTTGCTTTGCTGATTTGGTTCTCATGGAAGCCGTCCGCCAAATGCCGCACGGGGCTAACGGTGAAAATGATTTTCAACTGGGGGTTGAATTGCTGAAGCTGGGCAATCAGCGCTTGGTATTGCTTGGTGATTTGCTCAATGCTCAGCAGGATTTTCTCGAAGCGGGCCGCAGGAATCTTATGGCAGTTGGCCACGATGAGGTCCCTTTCAATCAGACGGTAACAGTAGGCCGTGCCAAAGGTGATAAACAGATAGTTGGCGGAGGCTAGAAAAACATGAGACCTATCTAATTCTTGACCGATCTTTTGCTGAAAAGTTTCTTTGTCGGGATGCGAAAACTTCCCGTGATGCGCATAGCTGATCCATTTTTCATTGAAGAAATCAATGTGTTTATCAGTGAAAAGATTTGGCTCTATGCTAATTTTCAATGCGTTGACAATGGAGACGGGATTGAACAGGGTGCCGAAGGGATTGGACAGGATGTCGAAGCCCATCTCTTGGAAGAAATTGCCGATATGGTCTGAAAAACACGACCCAACTAACATCAGTTTATCTTGATAATTGATGTCGAAAGGGTATTTTGGGGTCGGTATTTCAGTACGAAATTTCATTGTGATATGTTTTCAGTTAAGAACTAAGAGTTAAAAATTAAGAGTATTGATTTGGTTGGATATTTATGAATTTTGAATTCTGAACTTTGAATTCTTAGTTCTTAGTTCTTAATTCTTAGTTCTTAGTTTATTTAGGTATGATCAGTTTGGCAAACTTCAGTAACAGCGTCTTGTTGCCCACTGTGTCGAATGCCACCAGGGCTTTTTTCTCCTCGCCGCTGCCATCGGTGGAAATCACCACTCCATAGCCGAATTTCTTGTGATACACCCGTTTGTTGACCACAATTTGTTCAGGGCTTGCCAAATCTCCGATTTGCGACAGCTCCACCTCGGTTTTGGTCTGTACTGTGGGTTTCGGGGTACTGATACTCGGCTTGGAACTGCTATAGCTGGGTTTGGTACTGGGGGAGTTTGCTTCCCGCTGCTGGCCGTAACTTTTGAACTTGCTGAAAGATGAGGTTTCGGGACGGGAAAAAGACCCTTTGCCGGCAGATGCCCTGCGGGTGGTGTTGATAAAACGTTCGGGAATCTCATCCAAAAAGCGACTTGGTTCGGCGAATTGCAGCGAGCCGAACTTGTAACGGGTCTCCGCATAACTCAGCATTACTCTTTTGCGGGCACGGGTGAGGGCCACATAAAACAGTCGGCGCTCTTCTTCCAGCTCTTTACGGGTGTTGATGGACAGCGAGGAGGGGAAGAGGTTTTCCTCCATGCCTGTGATGAATACATAGTCGAATTCCAAACCTTTGGCGGCGTGGATGGTCATCAGCTTCACCTTGTCAGTGTCTTCGTCTTTCTCGTCTTCGTCGCTGAGCAAAGAAACCGTTTCCAAATAGTGGTCGAGGGTGGGGAAGTAAGTGTCCATCAGCTCGCCGGTGGCTTCGTTGATGGCTGATTCCGGCTCCCGCTCGGTGAAGGCCTTGATGGAGTCAAGCAACTCTTCGATATTGTCGATACGTTCTTTGTCCGACGGGTCTTCTCTCAGGGCGCTGACGATGCCGGAGGATTCGGCGATGTGCTTGCCCAAGTCGAAAGCGTCGGTAGTGGGCAGCAACGAAGTGTAGCTCTGTATGCGGGCGGCGAAGTCCTTCAGTCGTGCCTTGGTAGGGGCGTTCACATCCAACTCGAAATCATCGGGTCTCACAATGACATTCCACATTCTTTCATGGTGCTCCGCGGCACAGTTCAGAATCTTGTCCACCGTGGTGGCCCCGATGCCTCGCTGGGGATAGTTGATGATACGGCGCAGGGATTCTTCATCGTAATGGTTGACCGCCAAACGGAAATATGCCATCAAGTCCTTGATTTCCTTGCGTTTGTAAAATGACAATCCTGCATAGATTTTGTAGGGGATATGTCGCTTGATGAACACTTCCTCAATGGCACGCGACTGTGAATTGGTGCGGTACAACACGGCAAACTGGCTGTGGCTGGCCTGGGTGTTTACCTTAATCTCAAACAGTTTGTCGGCAATGGCGAAAGCTTCGTCGGTGTCACTGCCGGTTTTGAGGATGTCAATCTTGGTGCCCTCGCCGTTTTCCGTCCAAATCTCCTTGTATAGCTGGTCTTTGTTATTCTTGATGATGGCGTTGGCGGCGTTGACGATGTTCTGGGTGGAGCGGTAATTCTGTTCCAGCTTGATGATATTGCAGGTGGGGTAGTCGTGTTTGAAGTTGAGTATATTCTGGATGTCGGCCCCGCGGAAAGAGTAGATACTCTGGGCATCGTCACCTACTACGCAGATGTTCTGGTAAGCGGCCGCCAATTTCTTGATAATCAGGTATTGTGCGAAATTGGTGTCTTGGTACTCATCTACCAGAATGTAGCGGTAGCGTTGCTGGTATTTGTACAACACTTCGGGATAGTCGCGCAACAACACGTTCATGTAGTACAGCAGGTCGTCGAAGTCCATGGCGTTAGCGCTCTTGAGTCTTTGGTTGTAGCGCTTGTAGATGTCGCCAATGAGGGGTTTCCCGCTGCGGATGTCTGCTTCCCGGATTTCCGGATTCTCGGCATATTCCATATCGGAAATCAGGCTGGACTTGGCGGCGGAGATTCGGTTAAGGATATAGTTGGCCACATAGATTTTCGGGTCTAACTGCATCTCCTTGACGATGGACTTGATCATGCTTTTGCAGTCGTCGGTATCATAGACCGTGACGTTGTGGTCGTAACCCAAACGGTAGCCTTCGGCACGGATAATGCGGTAGAAAATAGAGTGGAAAGTGCCCATGGACACTGCCTTGGCGTTGCTGTCACCCACCAGCTTGAAGATACGCTCTTTCATCTCGCCAGCGGCCTTGTTGGTGAAGGTCAGCGCCAGAATCTGGAACGGGCTGATGCCCTGGGTGAGCATATAGGCGATGCGGTAGGTGAGCACACGGGTTTTCCCGGAGCCTGCGCCGGCAATCACCATCACCGGCCCTTCTATCTGTTTGGCGGCTTTCCGCTGGGCTTCGTTCAGTTGCGAAAGTAAATCCTCTGCGTTGTTCATTGTAGTCGTTTAAGCTTGTTTTTTCACTAATTGGCCGCAGGCGGCGGCGATGTCCTTGCCGCGGCTGCGGCGGAGGTTGACCACCATGTTGCGGCTTTCCAAAAACTGGATGAATTTGCGCACATTTTCCGCTTCACTCTGCTGAAAGGGCGAATCGGTGGCGTTGAATTCTATCAGGTTGATTTTCACGGGGAAGGCTCTACAGTAATTTGCCAGCACTTCCGCGTCGCGTTGCGAGTCGTTGATGCCGTTCAGCAACAAGTATTCAAAAGTCACCCGCTCACCTGTCTTCTGATGATAGTATTTCAGCACTTCCTGCAGTTTGTCTAGGGGGTTGTGCTCCGTAACCGGCATCAGGTGAATACGTTTTTTGGGGTCGGCACTGTGCAGCGATACCGCCAATCCCGGTTTGAAGTCTTTGTCGGCGAGTTTGCGTATGCCTTCGATGATGCCTGCGGTGGACAGCGTGATACGCTGCGGCGAAAGTCCCTGTCCCTCCGGCGAGGTGAGCAGGTCAATGGATTTCATCACATTGGAATAATTCAGCAAAGGCTCGCCCATACCCATATACACAATGTTCGAAATGGGATTTCCGTAGTATTCCTGTGCTTTCTGATTCATCAGTATATACTGGTCAAAAATTTCAGAAAAATGCAGATTTCTAATGAAACCCATCTGCCCTGTGGCGCAGAAAGCGCAGTGCATGGCGCAACCCACTTGTGTGGACACACAGGCGGTAACCCGCTGCCCTGAAGGAATCAGCACGCCCTCAATCATTTTGTCATCGTGCAGGCGGAAACCGAATTTCACCGTCTGGTCGCTGCTTCTGGCCTCTACCTCAATTCTTGCCCGTTGAAAGCTGAAAGCCTTTTTCAGTTTTTCCTGCATAGACTTCCCGATATTGTTCATCTCGTCAAAAGAGCCCACTCCCTTCTTCCAAAGCCATTCATAAATCTGCTTGGCCCGGAAAGGTTTCTCCCCGGTCTGCACCAGAAAATTCTTAAGCTCATCAACAGTAATATCGCGAATGTCTTTCATTAAACTAAGAATTAAGAGTTAAGAACTAAGAATCCATGATCCATCATCCTCTAATCTTCTCACCCTCTCACCTTCTAACCTTGTGTCAGTATGTAAGCAGCCTAATCCTCCGTTAATAGATGAATGGGAATACCCTTTTCAGTTTCCTTCCTTTCATTTCCTCGGGAAATTCCTCTTGATAACGTTTGTAGATGGTGCGTGTACGTGGCACCAGATTGGCAAAGGTCCAGATGAAGAATACCAAACCTGACACCGACCAGGTGAGGATGGCAAATCCCAACCATTCCATCAGCTCTCCGAAATAATTGGCGGAGGTCACATAGTTGAACAGACCGCCTTTCGGCAGATAGTGCTTGGTGTCGCTGTCGTCCTTCCGCAGATGGCGGATGATGTAGTCGGAATGCAGGTTGATAATGAAACCTGAAATGAACAGGATGGTGCCAATGATGAATTGGGGCGACCATAGCCAGGCTATATCGGTATAACTTAATCCAAAAACTTTATAATCAACATTGTATGATTCAAAGAAAATCCAATATCCTTGCATCACGGCATTCAGAATATTAAAGCAAATGCCCATTATCATGATACCGATAGGCATTTTGCTGTTGCCTTTGATAATCCAGGGGAAGATAAGTGCCCTTTGAAAATAGTGTGTCTCAAAAAGAAGCAGGAATACACAAGGCACAATGTCAAAACGGTGAGGAGAGCATNNATTTTGCTATTGCCTTTGATAATCCACGGGAAGATGAGAGCTCTTTGGAAATAGTGTGTCTCAAAAATAAGCAGGAATACACAAGGCACAATGTCAAAACGGTGAGGAGAGCATGCCCAGATGATGATCATCACCAGAAAAACAGGCAGTTCCATAAAGAACCATGCCACTTTGTTGTTGATAGCTGGTCCCAACTTGACTGTATTTTTGCCTTTCTGGGTATAAAGCATCCCGTAACCGGCATTAAAAAACTGCAATGCGATGAAAACTACCGCGGCAAGACACACCATCACCCACAAGTAAATGTGGAAGGCGTTGGTTAAAAAAGAAGTATCCATAATCTTATTCTATGCTGATTTGCATAGGCATCATAGCCTGCACGCCTTCAGCTCTTTTCAGTTGATTTAATCCTTGATAAATGTAATACTGGTCGCCCAGTTCCTGTTTGATGAAAGCCTGGACATTGTTGTCACTGCTGGATTTCTCCATCAATTTGGTCCAGAAATCTTTCTTCTTGGGATAATAGCTGATCTTGTAATTTTCCAGCTTGGCCATCTCGGCGGCTTTGGCCACAGCGTCGTCGATATTACCCAGGGCATCCACCAGACCGATTTTCAGGGCGTCGGAACCTGCCCATACACGACCTTGGCCGATTTCGTCCACTGCGGATTGCTCCATGCCACGGCCATCGGCTACACGCTGGGTGAATACTCCGTAGAAGTCGTCAATAAATTCTTGATAAACAGCCAATTCTTCTTCATTCATCGGACGCATGGTGCCACCAGCATCAGAATGCTTGTTGGTGCTTACTCCATCAACAGTCACACCCAGTTTGTTTTTCAACGCTCTCTGGAATGAAGGAACCAGGCCAAACACACCGATAGAGCCGGTCAAGGTGTTGGGCTGTGCGATGATGTAGTTGGAGTTGCAGGAAATGTAATAACCGCCGGAAGCCGCATAGTCGCCCATAGAGGTCACCACAATCTTGCCGGCTTTCTTGGCTTGCTCGATTTCATGCCAGATAATGTCGGAGGCAGTGCCGTCGCCACCGGGAGAGTTGACACGCAACACAATAGCCTTCACATTGTCAGAAGTATAGGCCTCTTTGATCAGTTTCACCATCGTTTCAGAGCCCATGATATCATTTCCGGATTTTCCACCTCTGATTTCGCCTACGGCATAGATTATCGCAATCTCGTCCTTGGC
>LXOW01349873.1_pt2 | contig 13629 bp, 13 predicted proteins | sample 1368591 | NCBI WGS metagenome assembly LXOW01 (sample SAMN04884650, study PRJNA319009) | bovine gut metagenome | isolation source: Cow rumen | host: Bos taurus | place: Italy: Legnaro (PD) | collected 2014-07-09
AGATGTGTATAAGAGACAGTGCCTATACTGCACTGTTCGATCAAGATGCGAGGACGATACATCCTGTTCACGGATTATATACAACAGAATCGCATATGGGGCGCAAGCCAGAAACTTACATCAATATCTTTGACAAGAAAAGGAACGATTTTCAGTTTTTGGATTTTGGTTATGACCGAATGCAAGACAAGAAGGGTATGATGTTGTTGGCATACATAGCACCACGTGAGCTGACACCAAAAGACAAAGTGGAGATTGAGAAGTTTAGTGAGACTCTGCCAGAATATTATCAAGGAGTTTATGAGGGGTGGACCATTCTAGTGACAGCAATGAAGATAGACAACCTCATTGTCTTGTCAGGAAAACGAACTCGTCAGGAGATGATAGCTAAACTGAGTCCAGAGTTTTGGATAGAATACAAGGACTTTGAATTCAGGTTCCTTGATGGGAGTGTGGTTAAGAAATAGAAGATGGGAATATAAAATGATACTGAATTTTAAAGGCTTCTAACCTTACGTACAGTCTTACGGATGCAGAAGGGGCAAAGGTGATGAATGAGCTCAGAAATGATGCTCTCAAAGAAATTTTCAAACGATTAACAGTTAACAAGTTAACAAATTAACAGTTAACAAATTAACAAATTAACAATTTAACATAGCGAACCCATGCCTAACAAAAAAGTGTTTGTTTCCGGATGTTACGACCTGCTGCATAGCGGGCACGTGGAGTTTTTCCGGCAGGCGGCCGAGTATGGCGACCTGTACGTGGGCATTGGCTCCGATGCCACCATCCTGGACTACAAGCACCACCGCACGGTGTACTCCGAGCAGGAGCGCCTGTTCATGGTCAAGAGCATCCGCTATGTGAAAGATGCCTTCATCAATGCCGGCAGCGGCATCATGGATTTTGTGCCGACGGTGGAGGCGCTCAAGCCCGACATCCTGGTGGTGAATAGCGATGGCGGCAACGAGGACAAGCGCAAGTTTTGCGAGGAGCACGGCATCCAGTACGTTGTGCTGGAGCGCGTACCGCAAAAAGGCCTCCAAGCCCGCAGCTCCACCGACCTCAAGAAGACCGAGAGCCAGATACCCACTCGCTTGGACCTCGCGGGCACCTGGATTGACCAGCCCTACGTCTCGCAATACGCCCCCGGCTGGGCCATCACCATCAGCCTGGAGCCCACCTTCGAGATCCGTGAACGTTGCGGCCTCAGCACCAGCACCCGCAACATGATCCGCAAGATCTGGCCCTACCAGCTGCCCAACATGGACCCCGAGACGCTGGCCAAGCTGGTGTTCTGCTTCGAGAACGATCCCGAGCGGTCCGATGGCATCATCTCCGGGGCGCAGGACTCCATTGGCATCTGCATCCCCGGTCTCTGCCGCCACTGGTACAACAACCGCTTCTGGCCCGAAAAGATAGAGACCTGTCATGACGAAGCCGTCCTCAGCTGGCTCGAAGGCCACCTCATCATGATTCCGATGGAGCCTCGCAAACCCGGCTGCTCTGTGGTGGAAGGCAAAGACATCACCGAGCCCAAGGTCAAGGCCCTGGCCAAGGCCGCAGACGACTGCTGGCAGGCGATCCTCAGCAAAGACCTCACAGCCTTTGCAGCCGCCTACAAAGCCAGCTTCAACGCCCAAACCGCCATGTTCCCTGCCATGATCCAGGGTTGCGTGCAGGCGTATATAGATAAGTACCAAGACAAAGTATTAGCTTGGAAGATGCCCGGAGCCGGTGGTGGCGGCTACCTCGCCTGTGTAGTAAATAATGCAGAGCAATTCTGCAAAGAACATAAGGAAGCAATAAGGCTCACCATCCGCAGAAGCGGCATGTGAGACCTGAAACCTGAATCCTGAAACTTGAAACTGAAGTGAAACTCGTAGAGAAGAAATACCTGCTGCCGTTTGTGGTCATCACGGTGCTGTTTGCACTGTGGGGATTCGCCAACGATATCACCAACCCCATGGTGGCGGTTTTCCAGACGCTTATGGAACTGCCGGCAGCCAAGGCTTCTCTCATCCAGTTTGCCTTCTATGGCGGTTACGCCACCATGGCCATCCCGGCGGCCCTGTTCATCAGGAAATATAGTTACAAACGAGGCATCCTCCTGGGGCTGGCGCTCTATGCCGTTGGCGCCTTCCTGTTCATTCCGGCAGCCGCCCGTCAGAGCTTCACGTTCTTCTGCTTCAGTCTGTACATCCTCACCTTTGGACTGGCCTTCCTGGAGACCACGGCCAACCCGTTCATCCTGAGACTGGGCAGCAAGGAGAACGCAACTAGAAGACTCAATTTGGCTCAAGCCTTCAACCCTGTGGGAAGCCTTTGCGGCATGGCCGTAGCCAGCATGATAGTGCTGCCCAACCTCATTAGCGACCAGCGCGATGCTGCAGGCAACATCCTCTTCCCCCTGCTCTCCGAGGCAGAGAAGGCCGAGATTCGCGTGCACGACCTGGCCGTCATCCGCGACCCCTATGTGGCCCTGGGCATTGTGGTGCTGGTCATGTTCATCATCATAGCCCTGGTGAAGGTGCCCACCACCAACGCCAGTGAGACCCAGCAGAACAGTGTAAAGACCACCCTCAGCAACCTCTGGCACAACCGGGTTTATCGCGAAGGCGTCATTGCCCAAGTGTTCTATGTGGCCGCACAGATTATGGTCTGGACCTTCATCATCCAGTATGCCGACAATCTGGGCATCAGCAAGGCCACGGCACAGAACTACAACATAGCCGCCATGTGCCTCTTCCTCACGGGACGCTTCATAAGCACCTTCCTGATGAAGTATATGGACGGCCGCCGGCTGCTCGCCATCTTTGGCATAGGAGCTGCCCTGTGCAGCCTGGGTGCCATCCTCATAGTAGGCCGTGCAGGCCTCTACAGCCTGGTGGGAATCAGCCTCTTCATGAGCCTTATGTTCCCCACCATCTACGGAACCGCCCTCCAGCGAGTCTCCCTGGGCGATGCCTCCTTGGGAGCCGCCTTCCTGGTGATGGCCATTGTGGGTGGAGCCCTCATGCCCCCGCTCCAAGGCGCCATCATTGACCAAGACACCATCTCGGGCCATCCTGCAGTGAACGTGAGCTACTGCCTTCCGCTCCTCTGCTTTGTGGTGGTAACGATATACGGTATCAGAGCCCGCAAGGCTTGAAACCTGAAACTTGAATCTTGAATCTTGAAACAATGAAGCGCTACTGCCAGACATTGAGCTTGGTCGATGATGAAAATATGATTGCCAAGTACGTGGAAGCCCATGCGCACGTGTGGCCGGAGATTATTGAAGGCCAGCGGGAAGTGGGCATCCTGGATATGCAGATCTACCGCAAGGGCCGCCAGCTCTTCATGATTTGCGACACGGTGGACGATTTCGACTGGGAACGCGACATGGCACGCCTGGCCACCCTCCCGCGACAGGCCGAGTGGGAAGCCTACGTCTCCCAGTTCCAGGGCTGCGATCCAGATGCTCCAAGCTCTGCCAAATGGCAGTTGCTTGATCGCATCTTCTAGTTTAAGAGTTCAAAAGTTCAAGAGTTCAAGATGGCGACCGTAAGAGACTTTGAAGAGTTGGCAATCTTCCGGAAAGCACGAGAGCTTTCAAAGAAGATTTACCCTATAACCCAAAGAGGTGAGTTTAAAAACGATTATCGTTTTGTACAGCAGATTCGTGCTGCTGCAGGCTCTATTATGGATAATATAGCTGAGGGGTTTGAAAGAGCGGGTAATAAGGAATTCGTGAACTTCTTGTTCATTGCGAAGGGGTCTTGTGGAGAAGTACGTTCCCAGCTCATTAGAGCGAACGATATAGGTTATTTGACCAAAGAAGAATATGATGAATTATACACTGAATGCCGTAGGCTTTCAGCAGGAATTATGAATTTTATAAAGGAAATCAAGGATAGCGACTTTGCAGGCGCTAAGTTCAAAAGTTCAAAAGTTCCAGAGTTCAAGCCTTGAACCTCTTAAACCTCTTGAACCCTTAAACCCTTAACCCCTTGGGTTTCTTGAACTTCTTGAACACCTTGAACCTCTTGAACATTTTTTACGATAATGGAAAAAACAAGTAAGATTTACGTAGCCGGACACCGGGGCATGGTGGGAAGTGCCATTGTCCGCGAACTGCAACGGCAGGGCTACACCAATATCATCACCCGCACGCACCGGGAGCTGGACCTCACCCGTCAGGACCAGGTGGAGGCCTTCTTCGCACAGGAGAAGCCCGAGTACGTGTTCCTGGCAGCCGCCAAGGTGGGCGGCATCGTGGCCAACCAGAGCGCGCTGGCCGACTTCATGTACGACAACATGATCCTGGAGATGAACGTCATCCATGCCGCTTGGCAGAACGGCTGCCGCAAGCTCGAGTTCCTGGGCTCCAGCTGCATCTACCCCCGCATGGCGCCACAGCCCATGCCCGAGAGCTGCCTGCTCACCGGCTCGCTGGAGAAGACCAACGAGGCCTATGCCCTGGCCAAGATCTCCGGCCTCAAGTATTGCGAGTTCCTCAACCGCCAGTACGGCACGGACTACATCTCTGTGATGCCCACCAACCTCTACGGGCCCAACGACAACTACCATCCCGAGCACAGCCACGTGCTGCCGGCCCTCATCCGCCGGTTCCACGAGGCCAAGGAAGCCGGTCTGGAGTCCGTCACCTGCTGGGGCGATGGCAGCCCCCTGCGCGAGTTCCTCTATGTCGATGACCTGGCCAACCTCTGCGTGTTCCTCATGAACAACTACAGCGGCAACGAGACCGTCAATGCCGGCACCGGCAAGGAGCTGACGATAAAAGCCCTCACCGAGCTCGTGGCCAAGGTAGTAGGCTATCAGGGCCGCATCCTCTGGGACACCACCCGTCCCAACGGCACCCCCCGCAAGCTCCTCGACGTCTCCAAAGCGGAAAAACTCGGATGGCATTACACCACAGAGCTAGAGGATGGAATCAGATTATCCTACAAGGATTTCTTAGAGAATCCCATGCGTGCCGAGCGCTAAGGCGCACAGAAGATATATTTATAGGTCACACAGATTCCACGGATTACACAGATAATAAATATGGCTGAACGTTTATTATATTGATGATAAGTTGTTATTATTTTGAGGTACTTCTGAAAGTGTACTTTCAAGATACCTCCAAACAATATCAACCTTTGTTCTTAACAAAGCAATCTTGCTCAAGATTGTCATCAATATAAAAAAATCCGTGCCATCTGTGATATCAGTGTGAGAAAAAAACAAAATGACAGACAACGAACTGACATACGAAATCAGAGGAGCCATCTTCGATGTGTACAACGAACTGGGCCCTGGTCTGTTGGAATCTGTTTATGAAGAAGCCTTGGCTTTTGAGCTCAAAGAAAGAGGACTAAAGGTGGAACGTCAGGTTGAGGTTCCTATACAGTATAAAGGCAATGAGCTCAAAACCCCTCTTCGACTGGATTTGCTCATCGAGAATCAAATTATCGTAGAGCTAAAGTCAGTAGAAGAGATGAAGCCGGTGTTTGCAAAACAACTGCTTACATACCTAAGGCTTCTTGATAAACGTGTGGGACTCTTGGTGAACTTTAATTCAAGCAATATACGTGAGGGAATAAAACGGATAGTTAATTAAGGCACACAGATGCCACAGATCACACAGATAATTAATAAGTTGAAAATATAAGATATTGATGATAAGTTGTTATTATTTTGAGGTACTTCTGAAAGTGTACTTTCAAGATACCTCCAAATAAAATCAACCTTTGCTTTTCAGCAAAGCAATCCTATTCAAGGATTGTCATCAATATAAAATGAAAAATCTGTGAAATCCGTGTAATCTGTGTGACAAAAGAAAAAAGCTATCTGTGTGACAAAATAAGAATAATAATAATTTCAGTGTGATATATGGCAACAAAGAAAGCTTTGATTACGGGTGTGACTGGACAAGACGGTTCATACCTCTCTGAATTCCTCTTGGAAAAAGGATATGAAGTACATGGTATTATAAGACGCTCCAGCGTCGATTTCCGCGAGCGCATTGCCCACCTCGAGGGCAAGCCCCACTTCCACCTCCATTATGCCGACCTGGGCGACTCCATGTCCATCGTGAAGGTTGTCGACAAGGTGCGTCCCGACGAGATCTACAACCTGGCCGCACAGAGCCACGTGCAGGTCAGCTTCGACTCGCCCGAGTTCACGGCCGATGTCGATGCCACGGGCGTCCTGCGCGTCCTCGAGGCCGTGCGCGCCTGCCACCTGGAGCAGACCTGCCGCATCTACCAGGCCAGCACCTCCGAGCTCTACGGCAAGGTAGAAGAGGTGCCCCAGAACGAGAACACCCCCTTCCACCCCTATTCGCCCTATGCCGTGGCCAAGCTCTACGGCTACTGGATTGTCAAGGAGTACCGCGAGGCCTACGGCATGTTCTGCTGCAGCGGCATCCTCTTCAACCACGAGAGCGAGCGCCGTGGCGAGACCTTCGTCACCCGCAAGATCACCCTTGCCGCCGCCCGCATCAGCCAGGGCCTGCAGCAGTGCCTCTACCTGGGCAACCTGGACTCCCTGCGCGACTGGGGCTATGCCCGCGACTATGTAGAGTGCATGTGGCTCATCCTGCAGAACGACCGTCCCGAGGACTTCGTCATCGCCACCGGTGTGCAGCACTCCGTGCGCGAGTTCACCCAACTCGCCTTCAAACACGCAGGTATCCAGCTCAAGTTTGAAGGCAGCGGTATCGATGAAGTCGGAATCGTTGTCTCTGGTCCCGACCAGCTCGTAGGTAAAACCGTCGTTCGCGTCAGCGAAGACTTTTATAGACCTACAGATGTAGTAAATCTCTGGGGCGATCCTACCAAGGCCAAGGCCAAGTTAGGATGGAATCCAGCCAAGACCAGCTTCGAGCAGCTCGTCAAGATTATGGTGGAACATGATATTGCTAAGGTAGCTAGTGAGGGAGCTGCCGCAAAGGTTCGAACTAACCTTGCTGAATATCTTGAAAAGGGAATCGTGAAATAAAATAAGAATTAGAGAATTAAAGAACTGCTGCGCAAGCAAAAATCTTATATTCGCAAATTCTTAACAGAAAAAAGGATGGCCTTAATATGCCATCAGTAATTATATAAGGTACTGAGTTTGTAATCGCAAGCAATGTTGATAGGAGATTGATGGAGAAATATACTTTTGACATATCTTTGAGCATCCTCAATCATTTGGGGAGGAACCTCTATCGTAGTTTTATCACGGTTCTTGGTGAGGCTATTTCTAATGCTTGGGATGCAAACGCAGATAATGTATACATTACGATAGATAGGGATTCTAGCACTTTTACCATACGAGACGATGGAGATGGAATGGACTCTGAGGATTTTCAGGGGAAATTTTTAAAGATTGGCTATTCCAAGCGAAAGGGAGGCGCAATTAGGTCAGATGGAAAAAATCGTCCTTTTATTGGACGTAAAGGTATTGGAAAACTTGCTCTTCTTTCTTGTGCTAAGCGTATTACTGTCATAAGCAAAAAGAAAGGTAAAGACATTGTTGGTGGTGTAATTGATAATGCAGGTCTTGATGAAGCAATAAAGGAAGACGTTTCTGCAGGAAAGTATCAATTAGGAACCATTGATTCTTCAGTACTTGCGAAATATAGTTCAGAACTTAATACAAAATCCGGTACTCTAATCATCTTCAATGATGTAAATGACGGTATAAAAAACCGTGTGGAGTATATTAGAAAACTTATTGCTCTCTATTTCCGCTTCTCTTTATTAGACGCTTCTTTTAAAATTTTCGTAAATGGTACACCCATTTCATTAGATGAACTTAACGACCTTGTTGATAATACCCAATTCGTGTGGACGATAGGTAATTGCTCCGATCCATACGTTGTGGATAAGATTATGAAATCGGGCAAGTGCTTGAAATCGAAGTCGCTGGAGCTTGATAATAAGGATGTGACGGGTTTCATTGCGTCTGTTGATGTTCCATCACACATAAAGATTCGAGGTACAGATGAGAAAGTTACGATTGATCTGTTCGTTAACGGAAGATTGCGAGAAAAAGACATTCTTAAACATGTGTCAAATCCTCGAATCGTATCAAATTATGTTTATGGCCAGATACATTTTGATTCTCTTGATGATGAAACCGACAGATTTACTAGCAGTCGCGAGGGAGTAGTTTCAGATGACCCTAAGTTCAAGGTTCTTATTGACATACTGGACACTTTGTTCAAGGATATTATAAACGACTGGGATAAATGGCGTGTTGATAACCATAAAGAAGGTGATTCGGAAAATCCTCGAATGACAAAAAAAGAAAGGAAGGCCAAAGAACTGGTTGATGAGGTGTCTGAAGACTATATTCCAAAGGGCGACAAGAGTAGCAAGGAAAAAGTGAAACAGTGGGTAGAGGATTTGCAAGAAGATGCCTCGTTCAATGTCGGTTCTTATACCGAATGTTTTATATCAGAAAACCTTCTGAGAAAGTTTATAGTAGATCAGAAAGTAACGTTTAGCGAGAAACTGAAAGCAGATATTAAGGGATATAGGGAAAAGGCTGAACGTTTTAAGTCGTTGGGGAATGTCAGTATTGATGTGAGGGAAAACGATGACGACCTATCATATTTAGCTATGGATGACCTAACCTATTTGGCTGACCCCGACGGAAAGAAAGACCTTACAAAAGCATCGCTGTATAGAGATGGACAGACTTACAAGCCTATGCGTGATGCCATGGCTCACACAGCACGATTGACCGCTGCAGCGAAGGCTTTGTTAACGGGAACTTTCGAGAATATCAAAGCCAGGGTTATTAATTTGCTCTCAGTGAGAGCGGGAACCAAGTAGAATGCCATTATGTGTGCTTATAGAAGACGTGGGCGTTTGCCTAAGATAGAAGTGGTTGACCTGTTTTGCGGAACAGGCGGCTTGAGCTATGGTATGAAGAGCCGTGGTCTTCATATCCTATCAGGTTACGATATAGATCCTACTTGCAAGTATGCTTATGAAACGAACAATGAGGCGAAGTTTCAATATAAGGATATAAGAGATGTAAAAGGTGAAGATGTCAAACGGCGTTATTCACGAAAAAGCATTCGTGTTTTGGCAGGATGTGCTCCTTGTCAGCCGTTCTCTTCATATGCACATACGAACAAAAAGAAAGATCCCAACAAGTATGATCTGTTATACGAATTTGGGCGTTTAGTGAGAGAGGTACAGCCTGACATCGTAACAATGGAGAATGTACCTTCTATACTCACTTTCTCATTGAAGCCTGTTTTCCCAGACTTTGTCAATACATTGAAGGAAGAAGGGTATAATGTCAAGTATCAAGTCGTGTTTTGCCCAGATTATGGTATACCTCAGACGCGGAAAAGACTCGTACTTCTTGCTTCGCGTCTTGGCTCTATCTCTTTGATAGAGAGGACAAATACGCCAGATAATTATAAGACTGTTGGTGATACGATTCGTGACTTGGAGCCTATTGAAGCTGGCGGTGCGAGCACAACAGATCCTTTACATCGGTGTCGTTCTCTGACGGCAACCAATCTGTCGAGAATTCAAAATACGCCCTATGGGGGTAGTTGGAAAGATTGGCCAGAAGAATTGGTTTTAGATTGCCATCGCAAAGAGACAGGTAAATCCTTTGGAAGTGTATATGGTAGGATGAAGTGGGAAGAGCCATCACCGACAATAACTACAGAGTGCACTGGAATCGGAAACGGACGATTTGGGCATCCAGAGCAGGATAGGGCAATTTCAATAAGAGAGGCTGCTTTGTTACAGACATTCCCGATAACATATCGGTTCTTTGAAAAGGAGTCGGAGGTATCTTTGAAAAATGCCTCTCGATATATAGGCAATGCTGTGCCTCCAAGACTGGGTGAGGTAATAGCAGATAGTATAAAAGAACATATCAGAACTCACAAGTAAGAATATGAACGAACAAGGTTCGTTGAAATGGCGTTTTGATGTCAGTACGTTCCGACTGATAGGTCGTGATTTGATTACAGACAGGATTACTGCACTATTTGAGTTGGTAAAAAACTCTTATGATGCTAACGCACAGAATGTGACCGTCTCATTCGAGAATGTGGCTGCAGGTGAGGATGGAGCTATTATCACAATAGAAGATGACGGCTTTGGTATGTCTTTTACAGATATTCGTGATAAATGGATGGTCATAGGAACATCCAGTAAACGTAAGGATCCATACACACCAGAACCGTACCTTCGCAAGTGTGTAGGAGAAAAAGGGATAGGTAGATTTGCTGTAGATAAGCTTGGTGATAAAGTGAGTATTGTCACAAAGAAAGCAGATGATGCAGATTGGTTAAAAGTTGAAATTGACTGGACTGCTTATTACAGCAACAGTGATAGTAATATTACGCTATTCACTGACATAGAGAATAAATATTCTTATATACCTAGCAAAGATACCACTGAATCAGGAACAAAACTAATTATTACAGGCATTCGTGAAGTATGGACAAAGACTGAAATAGAGCGATTTGTAACTGAAGTGTCTAAAATCGTGTCACCGTATGCTAATTTGAGTTACCCGTTTCAGGTTCGTGTTAAAGCCCCTTCTTATGGAATAGACGCAGTTGCTACTCGTAGTAAAAATGATGTGGATATTGCTACCGTAAGTTTTACGATAGATTTTAATGAAAAGGATGATATTCAAGAATGTGTCTATTTTGATGAGAAGAAGAATTCTATAGAAAAGGACAACATCCCAATTAAGCCGTTTGGTGGTATTAGGATGACTGTATACTATTTTGATGACGTTGCTCGTAGGAAGTATAGAAAAGAGTTCCCGAACAATGAGATAGACGGCATAAAGATATATCGAGACGGCATTATAACAACACCTTTTGCAGAAAGCAGGAATAAAGATGATGAAAAGCGGGATGTCCTAGGTATTGACAAGCGTGTTTGGGAAAATATCTTCGACCGTGTAAGTTCAAGAGAAATAATTGGTATTGTAGAGATAACAAAGGAAGGCAATAAAGAGATTATTGATGCGACCAACCGTCAGGATTTTGTTGACAATGAAGAGTATAGAGATTTGAAGCGGTTCATCATTACTCAGCTTGATGCCATTGAAAACTATAAGAAATTTGCCCGAAAGAACAAGAAAAAGAGCACTCAGGATACACTTGAAGAAACTGGTGGGATACTCCAAGATTTTATCGCATCGGTTGAAACGATGGCAAAAGACAAGCCAGAGTTAAAAAAGAGTTTCGCTCCAGTTATCCAGCAGGCAAAGAGAACAGATAAAGCCGTCAAGTCTGTAATAAAGGAGAAAAAGGAAAGCGAAGAAGAATTTGCCCGAAAAGAGAATATTTATATGAGTATTATGTCCTTGCAGGAGTATGCAATTCATATTACTCATGCTGTTAGGACTACTCTCAATAAAATACGTGACAGAGTTGAGTATTTTAAGAATTTCTTCCCAGATCCCAACGAAGATGACTTGTTTTTGGAATACTCCAAAGAAATGTATGACGAGTTCATGATTTTGAATAGGGTCATAGACTATATGTTGAGTTACTCCCAGTCAAATCTTCATCCAGAGGATATAGATTTGAGTGTTACACTTATGGAAGTTTTGGCCGGATACAAGGACTTGTTCAAATCTTCAGGAATCACGCTTGAGGTGAGTCTGCCTAAGAAGCTGGAACTAAAGAATACTAATCGTCAGTTCTTCAGGGATATACTCCAGAATCTTGTTGATAATTCCATTAAAGCTGTAAAAGATTCCGCCACAAAAATCATCAAGTGTACAGCTTATGCTGAAGATGACGATATGGCTCTTCTAGTATCAGATACAGGCTATGGAATACCGCGAGAGAAGAGAGATTGGGTGTTTGGCCTTTATAATACAACAACCGAAGAGCAGGGCGGAGCTGGTATCGGATTATATGTTGTAAAAACCCGTGTTGAATCATTGAAGGGCGAAGTTAGTGTAGTTGATAGTGAGTTTGGGGATTTAGGAACTACTATCAAGATAGTTTTACCGTTTAAAAAGTAAGAAGCTATGTCATTTAAGGTAGTTTTTATAGACGATAATTTGAAGAAAGGGCTTCGTGAGCCTTTCGTAAACTCAATCAAGAAATTGAGGCCAGAAATAGAACCCTCGGTTTTCATAAATCCGGAAGAAGGTCTTAATTTTGTTCTGGAGAATCTGAACAGTAGGATGATAGTCTTTGTAGATTGTCGTTTCGATGGTTATGGTTTGCAAGGGATTAATTTATTGAAACAAATTCGCGAGAAAACGTCACTCCTTTACATCGTTATGATGTCAGCCAATAACTTGAGTCAGATAGCAGGTGNNCAAGATTATATTTGGTTTTTGGATAGGAATAATAGTACTGTTCAGGATGCCTGCAAACTTATAGACGCAATTTCTGCACTTTGGGATTCTCGTTTTGATTGTGTTCTTGAACAATGGCTGATACGCCACCAAGAAGATAAAGACAAAGTTGTTTTCAGCCAGAATAACAAAGCCTATTCATGGGGGCAATTATTAAATGAAGTTCGCTTACAAACTGAAGTGGGGAAGGATTTTGAAAGGATTATGAATCAGTATTGTATCGCAAAGTTCAAGTTGGAGCAGTAATATGAAGTTCTTAATAGCATATAATAATGATACCTCGGATGAGGCTGGCGGTCATTTTGCGTTCTGCGGAGAAGAAATGGAAATAGCGATGGAGGAACATGGCTTTGCGAGCATAGTCTTAACACCGCCATCATTAACGAACGCGCTTTTACTCCAGAACTTACCAGAGTGCCATGTCTGTTTTATTGCTAACCATGGGGACGCAAGGAGCATTGCAGGTAATAATGGAGATATCGTCTCCGTTGACACAAATAATTCTTTATTCTCTGGCAAGTTGTTATACGCAGTCTCATGTACTTGCGCAAAGGAACTGAAAGACAGCCTTATTTCTGATGGTTTACGTTCGTTTTGGGGGTACGATAATAAACTCAATATATGGTATGGCTATCCACAATACGCACGGAGCTGTATGGCAGGAATGAAGAGTCTTATGGATGGAAAGACCATCAAGGAGGCGAGAGAGGAGATGATAGCTCAGTATAATCACGATTTAGCTGAACTTGAGGAACAATACCCTAACGACACATATTTGGCAGCTGCTTTGTTGGATAATAGAGAAGCTCTGGTTGTATATGGTGAAGATGACTTGAAACTATCTGATTTGACGTAATGTCCAACTTAGACCTTTTCATCATTGGTAATGGTTTTGATCGGGCGCATTGGATGGCAACCGGCTATGGCGATTTCCGGAAGTGGCTTGTTGAGAATAGTCGGTTCGATGTGATCGTTGAGTTACAGAGTGCTTATCCTACTAAGATCAAGGAAGATTATTTGCTTTGGAGTGAGTTTGAGAAAGCTCTAGGAGAGTATGATTTAGATACTGTTATTAATTGGAGTTGGGAGAACCTTTATCTGACTGAGGATTCCGTTGGGAATATGTCGTTTAATAAAGGTTTCATTGATACTCAATTGCCAGATATTATCAGTGAGGCTTTTACAAAGTGGATCCGCAGTATTCAGTTACCGACGAGCAAAGTATTCAACAATATAAATGGAAACTCCTTATTTCTGACATTCAATTATACTGATACTTTAGAG
>LXOW01421764.1_pt1 | contig 13629 bp, 9 predicted proteins | sample 1368591 | NCBI WGS metagenome assembly LXOW01 (sample SAMN04884650, study PRJNA319009) | bovine gut metagenome | isolation source: Cow rumen | host: Bos taurus | place: Italy: Legnaro (PD) | collected 2014-07-09
GCTCAACTCGGTACCATCAGACTTCATGTCGGCGACGTTGGCCCACTTCTTGATGGCTCCTCCGACACCCGACGTGTTGATGGGACCGATAAGGTCGTAGTTGTTGCGGCGGAACCAGTCGAACTCCACATTGATGCGGTTGTTGAGGAAGCCAATAGCCAGTCCGATGTTCAGCTCGTGTTTCTTCTCGTAGGTCAGCTCTTCGTTGGCCACATCCTTAATGTTCATACCCGTTTCCTGAATGCTGGTGAAGGGGCGGTAGGGCTTGTAGTTCATCAGCACGAGGGTGGCATTGCTGACCCATAGGGGACCTGGGTCGGCCGTCAGCGAATAGCTGGCCTTAACGGAGAGGTTGGAGAGCACGGGGCGCAGGCTCTTGAAGAAAGCCTCCTCATGGGCGTTCCAGGCTCCGGAGATGTTCCATGTCGGAAGCCAGCGTGCCGAACGACTGCGTCCTAAGCGGTTGGTTCCTTCGTAGCGGTAAGTGCCGTTGAGCGTGTATTTACCCTGATAGGAGTAGGTGCCGTTGGCAAAGAAGGCCGCCGTGCGACTCTTGGTGTGTGCGAGGGAGTAGTAGTCGGTATTGTCTTCTATAGACTTCTTGAGGAACTCGTAGACATAGAACGGCAGTTCGCCCTTTTCGTACTGCATGCCCCAACCATTGAAGAAGTTTTTCTGGCGGTCGATGGCTCCCACCTCGGCACCTGCGAAGAGGTTGAGGATATGGGTGTCGTTGAAGACGTGATTCCAGGAGCCCGTAAAACGGAAATCAGTGCTGAGCATCTTGTTATCGTTCTTCAGATAGATGCCGCCCACAGGCAGGACACTGATAGGAAGGGCATAGGGATCGTCGGGATCGTGGTACAGCCAAGGGTTGTTCTGGCGGATGTAGGCATCGTCCATGGCGCGGTAGGCCATTGCCTGATTGGAGCCTTCCTTAATCTGGTGCTCACGGGTGGAGGTGAGATAGGTGATGGAACCCAGTGCACCGAGTTCCAGTTCGCGGAGTGGTTTCCACTTTAGCTCGCCTTGGAACTTCATGCTAATCTCGTTGAGGTCGATGTAGTTGTTGTCGAGCTCGTTCTTGATGTTGAAGCGGGTGTAGTTTCTGGTATAGTACTCATCGGCATCCATGGTGCGCGAGGAATTCAGCGCATAGCTAAAGGGGTTGATGTCGAAGTCGCGCTTCACCTCGCCGTTGACGACATCGGTCGACTGGCTGAGGGTTCCCGGCTCACGCTGCTTGCGATAGTAACCATTGGTGATGAGGTTCAGCGTCAGTTGGTTGGACATCTTGACGGCAGTCTTCATGTTGGCCGTGTAGCGTTCTACCTCATTCTGACGATAGCGCCCAGGGTCGTACATGGCACTGACTGAGCCGTAGAAGCTGACATTATCGGTACCGCCGGAAACGCTGACGGAATGGTTGTGCTGGATGCTGTTTGAGAACAGTTCGCTGAACCAGTCGGTATTACGCATCTCTGCCTGGCGGAGGTAGGCATTCTGCGAGGCTTCGTCGTTGGTTAACGAAAAAGTACCTGTGGCAGGGTCGTAAGTATTCATGAGCTGGTNNAGTACCTGTGGCAGGGTCGTAAGTGTTCATGAGCTGGTACATCTTGCCAAAGACACCGCTCCTTGAGGCGCGATAGGAGTCGGCAAAGTTGAACCAACCCTTACCTAGCATTTCCTGATAGACACCCATCTGCTCTTGCGAGTTCATGATGTTGTAGTCGCTATAGCGGGGATGGAGGCGCAGGGTATATTCGCCGGTATAGCCGACACGTGCCTTGCCGGCATTGCCCTTCTTGGTGGTGACAACAATGACACCTGACATGGCGCGGGCACCATAAATGCTGGTGGCAGAACCGTCCTTGAGAATGTCGAACGACTCGATGTCGTCGGCATTTAGTCCCGCTACTGCTGAAGAAATCAGTGTCTCGGCATCACCGCTCGACAGGTCGTCGGCAGTGACATCGGTCACGTCTTCCATGATGACACCGTCGATGACCCATAACGGTTTGGAGTTGCCATAGATGGAAGTGGCACCACGGACGCGAATCTTTGGTGCCGTACCGAATGTGCCGCTGACGTTCTGCACCGAGACACCGGCGGCGCGACCTTCCAGCGAACGGCTGATGTCGGCCATACCGTCAATCTTGGTGTCGGACGCATTGAGCTTCGTGGTAGCACCGGTAAAGAGACGCTTGTCCAATTTCTGCATGCCAGTAACGACCACTTCACCTAACTGTTGGTTCTTGTCGGGCTCCAGTCTGACCGTTTTCTGCTGGGCCAGCTTGTTGACGGCAATGACCAGCGGCTCGTAGCCAATGAAGGAAATGGTCACTACATCGCCTCGGACACTGCCGGAGAGCGTGAAGCGTCCTTCTACATCGGTGACGGTGCCTTGCCCGCTCTTCTTCAACTTCAGGGAAGCGCCAATCAGTGGCTCGCCGTGCTCGTCGAGCACGGTGCCGCGAATGGTTTCAGAACCTGTCTGCGCTGAAGCCAATAGCGTGAAAAACAGAACCGCTAAAAGACACTTGATTCTCAGCATAGTATGGGATGTTGTAAGGTGTTATCGGATGATGAACTTCTTGCCGTTCTGGATGAACAGACCCTTGGCAGGCTGTGCCACACGGCGACCCTGCAGGTCATAGCATGTCTTGTTAGTATTGTCATCGATGGTAATGGTCTCGACACCAAGGCTGCCGCTGGTCTGATACTCCTCCTTGTGGGGATCGAGACCGCGCTCGTTTTCATCGAATTCTGTTTTTTGGACTTTTTTGAAGTTAGCATAATAGACGGCACCATTCTCGGCAGTAATGTTAAGAACACGGTCAGTGCTTGAGAAAGAACTGTCGCCCTTCTTGGTCCATTTATCAAAGACGAAATATTGGTTCTGGCTGGTGGCGGGGTTGTACCAAGAGTCACCGTATGCTTCCAGCGTCAACTGGTCGCCAGGGGCATTGTCGAGCTTGCTAATCCAGACCTTACCGCGGTATTCTTGGTCTTCCTGATGTTTTGCTACTGTCCCCTTGGTGAATACGGCATAGACCAAATCAGTGGGACCTGTCATTTCTGCCAAAGCTTCCTCGGCAATTTCCATAGCCTCGGTAGTAGACTGACCAATGTATTCAGTCGGGTCGAAGACGGCAGTAAACAAACCGTTAGAACGTCTCCAAATTTGTTTGTCGAGGGTGATGTCGTTGTCGAACTGACCATTTTTGTTGTTGTCGTGGGCAAAACCAGCAAGTTCCCATCCTTCTGCTGGCTCAGCCCAGATGAAAGCTGTGCTAGCAGCCAGATTGGTGGTGCGTTTGAACTCACTGGTGGCTGCGTAATGGTAGTCGCTTTCATCCTCAGGAATGCTCCAGTCTACAAATACAGTACCGGCATTCTCAGGGAATACCTGAGCCTTCACCCAGATATTGTTGAANNTGTCGTTGCAGCTGCCATAAGGGCTGCTATGAAGCATATTTTTTTCATTGTGCTATGATGTTTGATGATTTACTTAATAATATAATAAGGTACGCGCAAGGGTTACTTGACCATCACCTTTTTGCCGTTGATAATGTAAAGTCCCTTAGTGGGTTGAGTCACGCGACGACCGCTGAGGTCGAAGTACTGTCCGTTAGCTGTCTCGTTTGTGATGGAGCGGATAGCAGTCTCGCTACCACCGTTGATGCGATAGAGACGGAAATTGTCGGCATACCACAACTTGGTTGTAGCATCTTCGCCTTCATCAAGGCGGATGATTACGTTGGCTTCAGCCGCCTGTTCGAAGGTGCTGACAACCTCACGCCAAGAAGTAGTGGTTGCTGTACCCGCACCAGTGAAGGTATTTATTTTGGTGCCGTCAATGCGAACTGCAACGGGCAGGTTCGTGGTAGCCATCATAGAGACAGATAGCACATAGGTTCCTGCAGCAAGGTTGTTGATGGTCTGTTGCATAGATGCCGTGCCACTTTTATAGGTGTCTGGTGTGCCATAGACATCCTTGTCTGTGGTTATCTCGTCCTTGATGGGACGGGCTTTGCCAGAACTCAGTGTGCAAACCTGAATGTTGTTGACGGTCCAGCCGGTGAGTGAGCCTGATGCAGCGTTAGCAGCGACAATCTGACTTGTATAGTCAACCTTGTCTGTCACGCCCTCACAATAGGCGTTGGACATAGGAATGGCATCCGTAGCAGCCTTTAGCTGAGCAGTCATCTCCTTAGCTGATGTAGAAGACTGAGCCGTTGTGCCGCAAATAGTCTCTACTGTGCTGAGCATGGTTTTGTCGGCGTAGGGATAGTTAGTGATGTTATAAGACGCAGCTTTCTGCTTAGCTGAAGCAAAATCATCGTAGCTGGTTTTAACAGAAACAAACTTGTTCAGTTTGGTGTTGATGGCCTTATAATCAGTTCCTTCAAGGGCTGTGGCAGTCTCGCTGCGCTCTTCGCCTGTGATGTTGTTGTACTGACTCTCGGCCAAGATAGCGGTAGCATCGGCTTTGACGGCTGCCAGGGCAAGTGTCTCAAGAGATGTGGCATCCTTAGCATAGAAGAGGTGGAAATCATCTATTTTGAATGTTCCTGTAGAAGCACCGACGGTGAGATCTCCGGCTTCAACACTAACGGCAGGAGTATAGACACGTAGGAAGAGTGGGGTGGTGCTATTTGTGCCACCAGTAACTGAAGACGAAGTGGCACCGAGGTTAAGCTTAGTAGTGCCAGCGAGTTTGGCCGACAGGAGATAGTAACCAGCAGGCAGATGGCTGATTACCTGTGACACGGTAGCATAGCTGCCCTCCAGCATCTTCTCGCCGTCGCAACGAGGTGTGACAGGAGAATCGGTGTTCACGTCCTTGATGGCTGCATCCTCGCAGACCCATGCGTCTAACTTGCCGGTCTCGAAGGAAGCATTTTCAACGTAAGCTGAAGTGATTTCAATAGGCTCGGTCACTGTTGCCAAAGCTGTGCTCATGGCAGTGTAAAGTGTTTCAACCTGTGTGGCTACGTCTTCCTGAATGGTAGGATTGGCAATGAAGGTCTCTGCATTACCGATGGCCGTAGACAAGTCGCTGTTGGTACCAAGTAAGCTGTTCAGCGTCTGGGCCTTAGTAACGACTGATGATAGTGCGGTCGTGATGACACCGCCCAGATACTCCAGCTTGACATCGTCAACAACAACATAATAACTGGTTCCGTAGCTTATCTGGAAACGACCAGATGTAGCCTCGGTCAACTCGATGTCAAGTACCTCCTGAGACCATGCATTACTTGTAAACTGTAAACTTTTACGCACGCTTGGAATAAGATTGTCCTCTGTTCCGCCAGTAGGCATGAATCCTGTCTTGATATTGACAACCTGCTGGGTGGGACCAGGATTAGTGGTTTGTCCGTTACGGGCATACAGATTAACCGTGAAACGGTAGATGCCTGGGGCAAGTGTGATTTCATCTGTCTGCTGATAGACAAGACCTTTGTTGCCAACAAAGCAAAGGCCTTTCGTACCTGTGATACCACTCTCAGGGCCTGGCTCGCCAGCAGTAGCCCACTTTCCTGTCTGCACATTGCAGCCATAGGTAATCACGCCACCATTCACGGCCGTTTCTTGTTGGACAAGTTTCCAGCCATTGTCTGCATAGTCAAACCCTTTTGCTTTAGTACTCTCTTGGTAAAGCTCAATCTTGTTGATATCAATATTCTTTTGAACATCGTGGTATGGGACAAGAGGCAGGGCCTCGCACTCCTCAAATCCAGCATTGGGGATGTACTGCTCGGTAACATCGGTGTACTGTGCTTTCGCTCCAATTGTCAAGAAAAAGATGCCAGAGGCAATGAGTAAAAGTTTTTTATTCATAAGCTATGTTTTGTAAATTTTAAGTTAGTCATATACTATTCTAAAAGAGATATAATTTGTCCCTTAGTAGTTTCAAAGCGCAAAAGTACAAAAAAAAAGAAAAAAAAGTGTGTTTTTATGTGTTAATTTTTAGTTTTGGGTGCGATTTCGATTGCAGAGATTTTGTTTTATACTCATTTCGAGTGCTTGAGAGAATTAAAAAAAGGAGCATCCTGGTGGGTGCTCCTAATCCGTTATTCAGTGTGTTTTACTGCAGTGACTTGTTCAGCATGAAGTATATTTCATTGTTGCGCAACGTCTGCTTGAAGTCGAAGGGGTTGGTCTGCTTGTTGATGCGGACATACTCAATGCCGAGTATCTCGGCGAAGTCCTCCCAGTACTCCTCGGTGATGTCGTAGGAGAAGGCTGAGTGGTGTGTGCCACCAGCAAGAATCCATGCACCGGCACCAATTTCGAACGTGGGCTGTGGTACCCAGAGCGCTGATGCCACGGGCAGATTGGGCATGGGCTTGGGCTCGATGCACTCCACCTCCTGACTGATCAGGCGGAAGCGGTTGCCGAGGTCGACAACAGTAGCCTTGATGCCGCGGCCAACCTTCGAGGTGAATACCAGACGGGCAGTCTGCTGCTTGCGGATGCCGATGCCGAGGAAGTGAACCTCGAGCTTGGGCTTGTCGACAGCGATGAGCGGACAAACCTCGAGCATGTGGCTCTGCAGGCATGACGAGCGGTCGCCAGCAAAGTTCAGCGTGTAGTCCTCCAGGAACGAGCAACCGGTAGGCATGCCCTGCTGGATGACCCACAGGGTGCGATAGAGGCAGGCGGTCTTCCAGTCGCCCTCGGCACCGAAACCAATACCCTCTGCCATCAGACGCTGTGAAGCGAGGCCAGGAATCTGGTCGAAACCGCAGAAGTCCGGCTGGTCGATGTCGGCGTCGCCGAGGTCGTCGAAGTTCGTCGTGAAGGCGGTAGCGCCCTCGTCCTTCAGCACGCGGCGCAGGGCAATCTCGGCCTTGGCGGCATTCCATACCTTCTGCCAGTAAACCTCTTCACCGCTCTCGTCAATCTTGATGGTATATTCCTTCTTGTATTCCTCGACCAGTGCGTCAACCTCGGCATCGGTCACCTTGCGCCAATATTCCATGAGTGAGCTGACGGGATAGTAGTCGACATGGTAGCCGAGGCGCTGCTCGAACTCCACGCGGTCGCCGTCGGTTACGGCTACGTTGTTCATGTTCATGCCGAACATCAGACAGCGCACGTTATGAGCATCAGCCACACCAGCGCAGACACGTGCCCAAACTGCAATCTGCTTCTGGGCCTCCTGGTCCTTCCAGTAGCCACAGACCACCTTGCGAGGAACGCGCATTCGGGTGCAAACGTGTCCGAACTCGATGTCACCATGGGCACTCTGGTTCAGGTTCATGAAGTCCATATCCATGGTGTCCCAGGGAATCTCGGCATTGTACTGCGTGTGGAAGTGCAACAGGGGCTTGTGGAGTGCCTGAAGGCCCTTAATCCACATCTTTGCCGGTGAGAAGGTGTGCATCCAAGTGATGATACCCACGCACTTAGCATCATTGTTGGCCAACTTCATGACGTCTTCGACTTCCTTTGAGCTGTTGGCCGTACCTTTATAAACTATCTTAATGGGTATAATGCCCGATGCGTTCAGACCGTCGACCATCTCCTTGGAGTGTCCGTCAACGGCAACCACAGCGTCACCACCATAGAGCAACTGCGCACCAGTCACCCACCAAATCTCTAAATTATCAAATGCTTTCATATTNNCGTGAGAAGTGCTTCTCGACAAGCAGCGGATTCATGGTCGTATTGGGGTTGACGTTGAACGAGATGAAGGCCATCTTTGCTACCTGCTCAGCGACTACGGCATGATAGACAGCTTGGTCGGCATCCTTACCCCAGGCAAACGGACCATGGTTCTTTACCAAGGCAGCAGGCGTGTGAATGGGGTTGATGTTGGCGTTGAGAATACGGTTTACCATCACCACACCAGTGTTATATTCATATTCAGCCATCTGATCCTCTGTCATAGCTTCTGTACAGGGTATGCCATCGTGGAAATAGTCGGCATGTGTAGTGCCGATGTTGGGGATGTCCATACCAGCTTGAGCCCATGCTGTAGCATAGGTAGAGTGAGTGTGAACGATGCCGCCGATTTCAGGGAAGGCACGGTATAGTACGAGGTGGGTCGGTGTGTCACTAGAGGGGTTGAGGTCGCCTTCAACCACTTTGCCTGTCTTGAGGTCGACAACCACCATGTCCTCGACTTTCATCACGTCGTATTCTACGCCGGAGGGTTTGATGACTACGAGGCCTTTCTCGCGGTCAATGCCCGAGACGTTGCCCCATGTAAATATCACGAGGTTGTGTTTTACAAGGTCCAGATTAGCCTTGAATACTTTTTGTTTGAGTTCTTCTAACATAATTATCAATGATTTTTAGCCAATTATCCATTACTTGAAGCCCGCTTATAGCTTAAAGGTCTTGTCTTCGTTGTAGGCCCGTTTGTTGAAACGGTAGAGGGCTGCACCACGCTTTGAAGTGGTCTTGTCAATGAGTTCGGTCTTCTCGATGAAGTCCATCTCCTTGATGCGCTTACGGAAGTTGCGCTTGTCAATCTCTTCGCCGTTGACAGCCTCATAGAGGCGTTGTAACTGAGTCAACGTGAACAGGCTGGGAAGCAATTCAAAACCGACAGGCTCTGTCTGCATTTTCTGTCGCATCAGCTTGCGTGCACGACGTACCATGTCCTGATGGTCAGAGTACATCTGCGGAATATTCTCGACTTCCACCCACTCGACACCGTGGGCCCGACGCAGACGGTCATCGTAGTCTTTGACATTGATGAGGGCATAATAGGCCACCGAGATGACACGTTCGCCAGGGTCGCGGTCGACGCTGCCGAAAGCTCCCACTTGTCGCATAAAGACATTGCGCAGGCCAGTTAGACCAAGCAGGGTGCGGTTTGCTGCTTCGTCAAGACTCTCGTCGCTGCGGACGAAGCCTCCGTAGAGGCTCCATTCGCCGCGACCAGGATCCATCTTGCGACGGCCGATGAGTATCTTCATTTTGTTGTTGTCGAAGCCGAAGATAATGCAGTCGACCGATACAAATGCTTTCTGGAATTCACTATAGAAAGTGGTCATTTCTTTTGAAAATAACGAGAATGAATTACCAGAAGTAGATATAGAATGCTACGGTAATACCCAGAATGATGATGGTATGGATGACATCCCATTTACCCCAGCTAGCACGGGTAGCGGCAATCTGCTCGGGAGTAGACGTTCCGAATACCAGACCCTGGATTTTCTTTTCGTCGGGAGCCTCGGTGCAGAGAGACACGATGACGACGATGAGGCAGCATACGACAAGCATGACACCACAGAAGTAGAGCCAGTTGAAGTCGAAGAAGACAGCCTTGAACCAGTTGTCGCTGGCATCGGTCACATTGCTATAGTACACCTTGGCACCCAGACGGGTCAGACCGATGATGATACCTGAGAGCAAACCCCACATACCACCCTTGGCAGAGGCACGCTTCCAGCAGATACCCAGCAGGAAAGCAGAGGCAATACCAGGAGCTAGCACTGACTGAACGTCCTGCAGGTAGTTATAGAGCACATCGCCTACGGAACGCATGATGGGAATCCACAGGATACCGAGAATCACGATGACAACGGTAGCCATCTGACCAATGCGGACGAGCTGTTTCTCAGGAGTCTCGGGCTTCAGACGCTTCCAGAAGTCGATGGTGAACAGCATGGCTGAACTGTTGAACAGAGAAGCCAGTGAGGACATCAGGGCTGCGAGAATACCACAAACTACAAGACCTTTCACGCCAGCAGGCAGAATCTTGGCCACAAGGGTGGGGAAGGCTGCATCGGGAGTGGACAGCACGAAGACTTCGCCGTTAGGCAGGGTGATGCCCTTGGTGCTCATAGCATAGGCAATCATGCCAGGGATGAGGAACAAGAATACAGGGCAGAGCTTCAGATAGGCACCGAAGATAGTACCGCGACGGCTCTCCTTCTCGTCCTTACCTGACAGTACGCGCTGGACGATGAACTGGTCAGTACACCAGTACCAGAAACCGATGACAGCAGAACCTACCAGTGCACCTAGCCAAGGATACTGTGGGTCGCGCAGGTCGCGCATCAGGTTGGTCATGTGGTCACCATATTCATTCACTGTCTGGATAGAGCAGGTTGCCATCATCTCGTCCCATCCGCCTAAAGCCTTCAGACCTAAGACAAGAATAATCAGTGAGCCTAACAGCAGAATAGGAGTCTGCAGTACGCTGGTGTAGAGCACACTCTTCATACCACCAAAGACGGTATAGAGGGCGGTGATAAGCACCAGACCGATAGCTGCAATCCAGAAGAAGTCGATGCCCCACATCTCCTTGATGCCAAACACCTGTTGGAATACCAGTCCGCCGGCATAAACTGTTACGGCCACCTTCGTGAGCACGTAGCTGATGAGTGAGATGACTGAAAGAATGGTGCGGCTTTCCTTATTGAAGCGACGTTCCAAGAACTCAGGCATGGTATATACCATTGAGCGGGTATAGAAGGGTACGAAGACCCAACCCAGAATCAGGATCATCCATCCCTGGATTTCCCAGTGAGCCATGGCCATACCTGACGAAGCTCCTGCTCCGGCTAGGCCAATGAGATGTTCAGAACCGATGTTCGAGGCAAAGATGGATGCACCAATAGCAATCCAAGTTGCATCTTTACCTCCCAAGAAATAGTCTGCCGAGTTGTCGTTTTTCTGTGATACAACCCAAATCACAATGCCAATTAGCGCAACACAAAATACGCCAATGACAATCCAGTCTAATAATGCCATACAATTTTACTATTTAACAATTTTATTAATTGACTATTTTATTTCACTGAGAACTTATAGGCTGCGCGGCTATAGTATTTCTCACCAGGGTTCAGGACGGGCTGTACCCAGTCCTTCTTGTTGGGCGAGTCGGGATACTTCTGGCTCTCTAAGCAGACGCTGACGTGCTGCGGATAGACGCCACCCTTGTGTTTGATGTTTGGTTCGTTACCGATGCCTTGGAAGTTGCCGCTATAGACCTGTACGCCAGGTTCGTTGGTGTACATCTCCATAAAGATGCCTGTCTTGGGAGAGTAGAGGCTGGCGCAAACTACAGTGTCGTCGCCCTTACCGTCCTTATAGGTGTTTAGACACCAGTTGTGGTCGTAGCCGTGGGCATTCTGTGTCTGGTCAAAGTCCGACTTGATGCTGTCGCCAATGGCGTGCGGCGTGCGGAAGTCCATAGGAGTACCTTCTACCGACATAATCTCGCCTGTGGGGATGTACAGCTTGTCGGAGGGCGTGAAATTGTTGGCATTCACATAAAGTACCATGTCGTAGCCAGGCTGTGTGAAGTCGCCGTTCAGGTTGTAATAATTGTGGTTGGTCTGATTGATGATAGTGGGCTTGTCGGTCTCAGCTTCCCAGGTGATGTCCAACATGTTGTCGGCAGTCACCTTATAGGTGGTGATGGCAGTTACCTTGCCGGGGAAACCATTCTCTCCGTCCTCGGCAACGATGGTTAACTTAAGGATAGAGTCGCCAATCTGCTCGGCATCGTACACATGGTTCATCCAGCCTGTTGTGCCACCACCATGCAGACAGTTAGGACCATCGTTCTGCTTCAGTTGGTAGGTAGAGTCGTTCAGCGTAAATTTGCCACCACTGATGCGGTTGGCATAGCGGCCAACGCTGGAACCGTAGTCTGTCGGCGAGTTCAGCGTGTCGGCATATTGCTGGATATTGTCGAAACCTAACGCCACGTCCGTTGGCTTACCGTCCTTGTCAGGAACAACCAGTGAAACCACGCGTCCGCCATAGTTGGTGATGCAAACCTCCATGCCGTTCTGGTTCTTCAGCGTGTAGAGCTTTACGGGTTTCTCATTAATCAGAGTGTCAAACTTGGCGGGGTTCAGACCCGATACCGTCAGTGCTTGCTGCTCACCAGAAGCACAGGCCGTGAACATGGCAGCTGCCACACCCAGGCCGCAAATCATTGCTTTAAAATGTCTCATGAATAAAAGAATTTTAGTTATTGTTTGAATTTTGGGTGTAAAATTACAACTTTATTTTTATTCCACCAAATAATTAACAAGAAAAAACGCAAAGTACACTTACTTTGCGTTAATTATATGTCTTAAGACATGACTATTTTATCTTTGAGGTGCTGTTAATACCATGCATGCCCAGTCGCCATCGTAACTGGTCTCGCGAAGTACAAGTCCTAACGATTCAGCTTGTTTTTTGAGTATATCACAGTCAGATTTGTAGAAACCACTGAGTATGAGCGTTGCCCCTGAAGCCATGACACTGACAAAGTGTTCCATGTCCTGCAATAGGATGTTTCGGTTAATATTCGCCATCACGAGGTCGAAACGATGAGGAGCGTTCTGGCACATTGGGAGGGTGTCAAGTAGAGTGGCGTCGCCGTGGAGGATGGTAAGACGGTCGTCAACTTGGTTGATGACGGCATTGTGGCGTGTGTTGTCCACGCTCCACTCGTCTATATCATAGGCTGTGCACGATGCTGCACCCAACTTTAACGCACAGATACCAAGAATGCCTGTTCCGCTGCCACAATCCAGCACGTGGCAACCTACCAGATGCATTCCCATTAGCTTAGCGCAAATCATACGCGTTGTCTCATGGGTGCCTGTACCGAAAGCCAGGTGGGTGTCTATTTCTATAGAGATGGCCGACGAAAGATGGGAGGTGGATGACGCTGGCAGGTGGCGTCCGTCGTGAATAATCAGCGTTCTATCGTTTTCTCCTTCCATTTTACTTTTTACCTCAATCGGCTCAAATCCCTCCTGTTCCCACTGTTCATTCCAGTCCCGATTCTCTGCCTCGCGTACCTTATATATTATTTGGGTTTCGTCTATGGGGAAGTTTTCTAGGACGGCATCCAGTATGTGCTGGTCGAAGAGCTGTTGCTGTACATAGCCGACAAGTCCTTCGCTGCTCTCCTCGAAGGTCTCGAATCCTGCTTCCCCTGCCAGTGCAGACAGGATGTCTTGAGCATCCTGCGAGCAGGGGGTAATGGTAAATGTGACTTCGAAATAATTCATAACAATGTTAATTACGGTGCAAATTTACAAAAAATAGGGAAAAACCTATCTTATCTTAGGGTTTTTCCTTAATTTTGCACTGAAAATAGTGATAATTTTGCAATGTGAAATTCTATAAAGAGTCGTAATGATGATGAAAAAGCTANNTTGTTTCAGCCTTGCCGCTGGCTTTGTTGGCCCAAGACGACGATATGTATTTTGTTCCTTCCAAGGATAATCAGACGAAGGAAGCCAAGAACTATGGACTGCCGAAGAATACATATTATTCAGGTAGTACTAGGAGTGTCGATGACTACAACCGTAGGGCCTGGTCGCATATAGAACCCCAGGACTCGGTAGGCAATGACATCATTGACTTCTCGGCAGTGCATGGCGTCTATCCTGACTCGCTCGACAGTTTGAAGGTTACTGAAGACTACCAGCTGACACGCCGCATGAGTCGTTTTGATGACTATACGCCAAACCAGGCTTACTGGGATGGCTACCGCGATGGCCGCAGGATGTCGCCTTGGTATTATGGCTATACTTCCTGGTACTGGAACGATCCGTGGTACTGGCGCTCTTCCTTGTATTGGGACGACCCCTGGTATTATGGTGGGTATTATGGCTACTACGGCTATTATAGTCCTTGGTATTACGGCAG